>Ga0272440_1002376_pt1 | contig 14730 bp, 13 predicted proteins | sample SSMMMBAug17_FD_192440 | JGI IMG/M metagenome (GOLD analysis project Ga0272440, IMG submission 192440) | Marine sediment archaeal communities from Little Sippewissett salt marsh, Falmouth, MA, United States - SSM-MMB-Aug17 | ecosystem: Environmental > Aquatic > Marine > Wetlands > Sediment ... | reverse complement strand
AAATATTTGGCGGTATTGCTGGATTGACAGTACGCGATGAAACAATTGATACTGCCAAACAAATGGGTTTTTTTGTTTTTATCCAGGAAGGTAACGACATTAAAGTTTTAAATGATCAGGTGAAAGAAATACGATAATGCCTCGTTTTTTTAAGCATTCCTAATAAGTTTAAGCCTCAGCTTAATTTTCAATATCATAATCAGAAATTTTTTGTCCTTTTCAATCAAATAATTTGACTTTATTTATAATCTAAGCTAGTAAGAACAATTTTAAGTTATGACATATCTGGCACATTGCATATTTAATTATTTGTAATATTTAAAATTTATTTATCAAATATAGTTTTCTAAAAAATCCATAAGTTATTATTGTGGGTTGGGATATAAATCAGATTCGGTGTTAAAAGGAGTTTTCATGCCTGACAAGCAGATCGTCTTGATTGTTTTTTGTGTTATACTTGGAAATATTCTAAGCATGAACGCTCAAGCAATCGAAATAAAAGATTTTACCAGACAACATACATTGCATTTGAGTGGGACATTTCAAGGTGATTATCGTTATATTTCTGAGGATGTCAGAGCAGACAACCGATTTGATATCCGGCGTGCGCGTTTAAATGTTCATGGCGTTTTTTTGAAAGATCTGGAATATAAGCTATCATCTGAATTTCAGGGCAATATCACCAGAAGATTAGTGGATGCTTTTGGCATTTATCATATTTCTCCCGATCTGAAAATTCAATTTGGCCAATTCAAGGTGCCATTTAGTCGGGAATGGCTTATTGATGACAGCGTGTTTTTCTTTGCGGAACGTTCCATTGGTTTTTCGCTGCAACCCTGGCGTGATATCGGTTTGGCAATCAGTGGTGAATTACTGGAACATTTATTTTCATATCAAATGGGAATATTTAATGGCGATGGCATTGATGGATCATCACGCGGAAATCAAAAAGATGATCCTGAAATGGCACTCAGATTTGTGGTTTATCCCTTGGCCAGATCGAATATATCAGACGTCTCTCCCTTTATTGGCATTTCTTTTACTGAATCACGCATTGATACGACAAATATACAGGTTCAGGTCAAAAGCACAGGCATGATTGGTACGCAACGAAATTTATATGAATTAAAGGCCAATACGAAATTTGGCGCGTTGCTTGATATCAAAAAGCGCGTGCGCACATGTCTTGAAGGCGGCTTTATTGCCGGACCGGTAATGCAATATTTTGAATATCAACGATATCAATATAAAGGCTTAAAGCCAGTTGTCGGCGAAACAGGTACTGCAAATTTCTATTCATGGCATGCCAGCCTAATTCTCAACTTAAATGGTGCGCCCATATTGCAAAAATTTTCAATCAAAAAGAATAAACCAAAAGATGTCTGGCAACTGGCATGCCGAAAAGAATACTTCTCTGGTGATGCCAACTGGATGATTCCTGCCGCATTCAATGCTGCAAAAGAAGCTGATGGCAGCTCAATATCACTAAGTTGGATTCGCTATCCATTTTATCGAATTCTGCTTGATTACACATATACAGATTTTTCAGATCCCCTTCGTGTTCGCATCAATCCCGATGGTTCGATTGACTATATACAGTCTGAGAATTCTGTAATACTACGTTTTCAAGTCAATTTTTAAGTTATCATTTTTTTAGGAGGTTTTATGAAAATTAAATTTTTTACTGGTCTTATGGTTATGTCATTTTTGACACTTTGTGTCAGCATCTCATTTTCAGCCTATCATCACATGGATGAAAATGACAGCGATCAATTTATTGATGTGTATCCATCAAGGGAACATACCAAACTGGACAGTTGTGCGCTGTGTCATTCTGGCGGCCAATACGAAAAAAAACCAGGTGTTTTTATTACCATGGGAAGCTGCCAGTGGTGTCATTATAAATATGGTTATGATGGCTCTGGAAATATCGTTGAAACGCTGAATGCATATGGTAAAGATTATTATATGAAAGGTCGAAATGCCAATGCAATAAAAGAGATTGCATCATTGGATTCTGATGGAGATGGTTTTTCAAATATTGACGAAATAAACGCGCTCAGATATCCCGGCGATGAAAATGATAATCCGAATAAACGTGTTGCGCCATTTCGAGTGTATTCCAAAACAGATTTAGCGCGACTTCCCCAGCACACACAGTTTATGTTGATGAATACGCATCGGTCAGGAGATTTCTATGCTGAATATACAGGCGTTCCATTGGAAGATCTGTTGAATGATGCCGGCATTTTGGATACTGCAACTGGAATTACAGTTTACGCGCCTGATGGATGGTCTACATATCATCCGCTGGAAAAAGTTGATGATCCCTCATTATATCATATCAAAGGCATTTATCCACAGGCCACGTATCATTATGATTCAGACGCTGTATGGTGTGATTATAGTTCGCCGAAATGCAGTTTATATCAGCATGGCGTTAGTATCGTAATTCAAGGAGGTTTGAAAGCACTGCTTGCGATGCAGCGTGATAATGTCCCACTGACTCCGGGGATACTGAATGATGAAAACAAACTTGATGGTTCCGGTCCTTATCGTATTGTTTTACCCCAGAAGGTTCCTTGCGCACCTGATCAATCGGCTACATCAGATGATCAAAATGTTGTATGGCCATTTGAAGACAGTTGGGATCATAATGCGGGATTTTGTACACGTTCTGTGACTATTATCAAGGTAGAGCCTTTACCTGAAGGCACAACTGATATTAATTTCATGGAAGCAGGCTGGAATTTTATTGAAAATGAAAAAATTATTATCTATGGTGCAATTGAAGGATTAACCGGAGGTATTTCAGGTAAACTATACTTTCTTGAAAATGAAACCAAAAAACCATTCCCAGATATCACTGTGACAATTGCTGAAACAGGTCAAACAGAAACCAGTGATGAAAATGGCGCGTTTCATTTTGAAAATGTGCCCATAGGAACTGTCAGTATTTCAATCAAACATGAGAATCATCTGTTGCTCATGTTGGATGAAATTAATATTATCGAAAATCAGACAACAATACTTCCTGCATATACAATTCCAGTGCCTGAAAATTCATGGGATATCAATGATGACAATAGAGTCGGTCTGGTTGATATTATTCACTGGTTTAAAATACTTACTGGATTGACAGTTGATAAATAGTATATTAAAATCACAATAAGGAGAAAAAATGAAACGATTATTGCTTACTATAATTCTGGTCATCTGTATAATTCCTACAGTTGGAATTGCCCAGAAAAAACAATTAATGATGGCAACAACCACCAGCACAGACAATACTGGTTTGCTGGATTATCTGATCCCAAAGTTTAAAGAAACAACTGGTATTGATTTAAGGTGGACAGCAACAGGGACAGGTAAAGCCATTAAAATGGGAGAAAATTGTGATGTTGATGTATTAATGGTTCATGCTCCGGCATCTGAAAAAAAATTTGTGAACAATGGTTTTGGCACAGATCGCCGGGAAATAATGTACAATGATTTTGTTATCATAGGACCAGCCAATGATCCTTCAGGGATCAAGGGAAAATCCATCAAGGAAGCCTTGCAGTTTATCAAGGCCAAAAAAGGTGTTTTTGTCAGCCGTGGCGATAATTCAGGGACACATAAAAAGGAAATTTCTTTGTGGAAATCTTCATATTTGCCTGTACCAGAAAAAGAAAAATGGTATATCCAGACAGGCCAGGGGATGCTGGCAACAATCAACGTTGCAACAGAGCGTAATGGCTACTCAATGTCCGACAGGGGCACTTACATTAAATATGAAGCAAATCTGAAAGGAAATCCACCACTTAAAATACTGGTGGAAGGTGATGCAGTCCTGCTGAATCAGTACAGTGTGATCGCTATTAATAAAAAGCATTGTGCCAACGCACGTTATGACCTGACCAGGCAATTCATTGAATGGATCACTGGCGCAGAAGCTCAGAAAATGATCAAGGACTTTAAATTGTTGGGCAAGCAATTGTTTACGCCCAATGCCAGATAGCATTCACTGCTTTTTTCAACAATCAACGTTGCGACTGCATTATAGACCATGCAGTCGCACATTAATATCCGGCCCAAAAATATGAATTTCCTGTTAGAAGGTTTTATCCAGGCATTTCATCTGCTGATTATGGGTGATGCTGAAACTTACTCGGCTGTATTGGTAACTTTGCGGATTTCAACATATTCTATTATATGTGCATTAACCGCAGGAATCCCAATTGGATTTTGTCTGGGTTTTTTTAATTTTAGATGGAAACAACCGGTGCGAATAATTGTGGACACATTGATGTCTTTACCGACTGTGTTTATTGGTCTCCTTGTCTATTCAATGTTTACTTATCGGGGACCAATGGGGCATTCGGGTTTGCTTTTCACAATACCAGGCATCGCTGTTGGTCAAACTATTTTAGCACTGCCAATTGTCATTGGTTTAAGTGCAACGTCAATTGAAAGCCTGGATCAAAAACTTCGCATCATGATCATATCCATGGGAGCCAATCGTAGGCAGCTATTTTTCAGCATGTTGTGGGAAGCCCGGCATGGTTTACTGGCCAGTGCAATTGCAGCTTATGGACGTGTATTGACTGAAGTCGGCATTTCTATGATGGTGGGTGGAAACATTAAGTGGCATACACGCACAATTACGACAGCAATTGCATTGGAAACCAACAAGGGACAGTTCGATATGGGTATTGCGCTCGGATTGGTACTGCTCATCATCGCTTTCTGTGTTAATCTTTCTGTGTCTTTTTTACGCCGGAGGTACTAAGAATTGTCTTATCCCGTTTATGATATCAGATCTTTGAAACATACTTATAACAACAGAACAGTTCTTGACATCGCTCATCTTTCCATTCAGAAATCATCCATAATTGGCCTTGTTGGACCAAATGGCAGTGGTAAAAGCACATTATTGCGGATTTTAGGGCTTATTGAGAACCCCACTGAAGGAACCATTCGTTTTAATGGATACCAGGTAGAACCTTTTTCATCAAAAGCCAGATTTTTAGTTACATTGCTTCCCCAGGAACCTTTTTTGATGAAACGCAGCATATATAACAATGTATCATATGGCCTGAAATTAAGAGGCAATGTCAATGATATTCCTTCGCGGGTAAAAGAATCACTTTTCACAGTGGGCTTATCATACGAAAAATATGCGCAAAGGCCCTGGTATGCACTTTCAGGAGGCGAGATGCAACGTGTTGCCCTGGCTTCAAGGCTGATACTAAAACCACAAGTCCTGCTCCTTGATGAACCCACAGCCAACGTTGATGCCCACAGCGAACTACTTATCAAGGAAACATCTCTAAGTACCCGAAAAACATCCGGCACAACGCTTGTTATCGCCAGCCATGACATGCAGTGGCTTTACGAAATATGTGATAAAGTGTTGCACCTTTTTCAGGGAAAAATATATGAATCAGGCCAGGAAACCTTTATTTATGGGCCCTGGCAACAAATGGGCGATAGAAAATGGGGGAAAGAACTATCCGATGGGCAAATATTGTATGTCACAGAACCTCCACGAAAGGATGCAATCGCTGTTATCAAGGCTTTGCCCATAACAGAAAGTATTGTAGATGTCCGAAAAAAAGCTGCTGATTTGCATGGCACAATATCCCGACTCAGTCTGGAAAAAAATTCTGGCCGGGTATTTATGACAGTTCTTGTTGGTGATTTACGCCTGACAATGAAACTACCTTTCCAAAACAATTATTCAGACGTGTTTCCTGGAAAAAAGATATCTATCAGATATCGTCTGGATTTGCTTAATTGGATCTAATTTATTTAAATCATCTTCTTCAGCGTAATCCAGGTTCAAAAAAAGGAATGCAATTAATTAAATGGGGAACTTATTTTTTGAGATTTCCTTAGAGCTTTCATTGTTGAATTCGCCATTTTCCCAAAATTAAAACTTGACAAGAATTCAAATAAAAACTATTCATTAAAAAAAATAGAGAACGAACATTCTGGATTATAACATAGGTTTGACTCCGATATTACGCTGAAGAAGATGAGTAAAATGAAGGAAAATGATATGAATTATTGTTCATTTGTAAAAAATACAATTCAATTACTGATTGTCATCTTTATTGTTAATCATCTCGCATTTGCACAAAATCATGATGATACCATCTTGAATATTACAGCACCAGAATTGAATATGTTAATGCAAAAAAATTCAATTGTTTTGATAAATTCCATGAGCATTATTGAATATGATAGGCAGCACATTCCGAATTCAATCAGTATTCCTTTAAATGATATGTATACAACAAAAAAACTCCCCGAACAAAAAGATAAACCGATTGCCTTTTATTGTATGGGCACACGCTGACCATACAGTCTGAGAGCTGCAAGGATTGCGGTTGAGAAAGGTCACACAAAAGTTTATCATTTTAAAGGCGGTATACAGGAATGGCGTGATTTTAAACTTCCAATGACTGTTAATGAATCGTATGACAAAGTAAGAATAAGAAAATTATCCCCTCAAAAAGTTTATGCGCTCATGAAGAAAAACAAAATTTTGGTTGTTGATGTCAGACCGAATGATTTTAGTAAAAAATCATATATTGTGGGCTCAATTCATTGTCAGACATTAGATCTTGCTGAAATGTCAAGAAAATTAAAACAGGACAAAGAGATTTTGCTTGTCGATTGGGCCATGAAACAATCACCCATTCTCGCCCAGTATATGAAACTTAATGGATTTAGCATAATCGGTGTATTAAAAGGGGGCGTCGAACGATGGATTTCAGAAGGCCTGCCTTCTGAAAAACGATAAATTCAATCAAAATATGGAGATCGTATGAGAATCATCTTATGTATATATTTTTCAATAATTGCAAGCATCGCTTTTGCTGATCAATCTTTTCCCCCTGAAAATTGGAAACCCAAACCAAACCCAATTGCCGATCCCGATGCCCTTCATGGGGGCCAATTGGCGATATTTGCAGGACAAAATCCAAAAAGTCTAAATTATTATCTTGATAATAATTCTTTTTCATCAGAGTTTTTCAGCGCAATATTTGAAACGTTGATCAATATGAATCCCATGACATTGAAATATGAGCCAAAACTTGCAAAGAAATGGACAATTTCTGATAATAAAAAAGTATTTACGTTTTATTTAGACCCCAAAGCACGCTGGAGTGATGGTCAACCGATTACAGCACACGATGTGAAATGGACGTATGATGCGATTATCAATCCAAAAAATATGACAGGTGTACACAAACTGTCATTGGAACGTTTTATTACACCCAAAATTTTGGATCCATTAACCATACAATTTACAGCAAAAGAAGTGCATTGGTTAAATCTAGGAGCTGTGGGTGGATTTCATATTTTGCCAAAGCATGCCTTTGAAAAAAAAGATTTTAATAAAATAAATTTTTCCTTTCCAGTTGTTTCAGGATCTTATGAATTGGATAAGATTGTTGAAGGCAGATATGTCTCAATTAAACGACGAAATAACTGGTGGGCACGTGATGACATTCGATATCGCGGCATGGGAAATTTTGAGATTCTCAAATTTATGTTTTATGCGAATCGTGAAAATGCATTTGAAGCCTTTAAAAAAGGTCATATTGATTTATTTCCAATCTATACTGCAAGACTCTGGATCAACGAAACCCATGGCAGTAAATTTGATAAAAACTGGATTATTCGTCAAAAAATTTATAATCATCGCCCTATTGGTTTTCAAGGGTTTGCTATGAACATGCGTCATCCACCGCTAAATGACCTGAGGGTACGAAAAGCACTGCATTTATTAATAGATCGTCAAAAAATGAATAAGACGCTGATGTATAACCAATACTTTATTCATAAATCCTATTATGAAGATTTATATGATTCAAAACATCCCAATAAAAATCTAGTCACCCCATTTGATAAGAAAAAAGCCAGAGGGTTGTTACTGGATGCGGGATGGAAAGTGAATCCTTCCACAGGAATGCTTGAAAAGAATAAACATCCATTGGAAATAACCTTTTTAACCCGATCATCATCAACACATAAGTTTTTAGCGATCTATGAAGAAGATCTTAAGGATGTGGGCATTGACTTAAAAATTGAAAACAAGGATTGGGCTTCCTGGGCAAAGGATATGGAAACGTTCAATTATCAAATGACCTGGGCATCCTGGGGTGCAGGGTTGTTTAAAGAGCCAGAAAGTATGTGGAGTTCCAAGGAAGCCATTCGCAATGGTGGCAACAATATCACCGGGTTTAAGCACGCTGAAGTAGATAAATTGATTGAAGAACAAAAACAAATTTTCGATGTTACGAAACGTCATGATCTTTGTAGAAAAATTGACCAATATTTAATTGACGCAGTCCCATATGCATTGCTTTGGAATATTGATTACACCCGATTACTCTATTGGAATAAGTTTGGTACGCCTAAAACTGTATTGTCTAAATATGGTGATGAGAGTTCGGCGTATTGGTATTGGTGGTATGATCCTGATTTTGCAGATGAGCTTAAAGATGCCCAAGAGAATGATTTAAGTTTACCCGGGCGACCTCAAGTTGTCCAATTTGATGAAATTTTTTAATGCATAACACACATATCAATTATTATTACAAACTTGGAAGTCAATTAAAATCAATTGGGCGGTTTGAAGATGCAAAAAAGTGTTATGTTCATATTTTAAATACATTCCCAACAGACATTGATATTTTGTTTGATATGGCCTTTGCCTGCCAGAATCTTGGCCAGAATGACGATGCGATAAAATGGTATAATCGACTGCTTGAAATTGAACCCAATCATGCACAGACACATATTAATAAGGGCCATATCTATCGAATACACGGGTTTATTCAGCAGGCATGCAATCATTTCATGCGTGCAAAATCCAATTTAAACAATGATGGGCTTGATATTCTCAGCCATATTTCTTTGCCAGTGATATATCAATCCAATGATGAAATACATTTCTACAGAAAACGCCTTAAAGATTATGTAACAAACCATCAGGTTCATTTAGAAGACCCATTAAAGCAAGTGGGTATTACACAATTTTTTTTGGCCTATCATGGTTTGGATGATACCGATATTCAAAAAACAATTGCAGATTTTTACGAACGTTCCTGTTCATCCTTAAAATATGTTTCACCCTATTTGAATCAGACAAAGGAGCAAGGCAAAATTACAATTGGTTTTGCGACAACATTTTTATTCGAATCTCATCCGGTGGGTAAGGTTTTTCAATGCGTGATCAAGTATATGAATCGTCAACAATTTCGGGTTATTCTATTTCATCCATCAGGTGCTTCTACAGCGCAATCAAAACTGCACCAATTGTTCAAACAAGAAATAATACATTTACCAAGAGATTTATCCCAATGTCGTGAAATCATCTCAAAAGAAAAACCAGATATTCTTTTTTATCCAGAAATTGGAATGGATCCTTTGATTTATTTTCTGGCTTTTTCACGCCTTGCAAGGGTACAATGCGTCGGGTGGGGTCACCCGGTAACCAGTGGAATTAAAAATATTGATTATTATATCTCATCAACAGATATGGAACCTGATAATGGAATGATGCACTACACAGAACAACTTGTCTTGCTAAAAACATTTATTACATGTTTTAAACGTCCTCAAATTCGCAAACTTTCAATGAAGCGCTCAGATTTTGACCTTCCTGAAGGTCATTGGTATGTGTGTCCACAAAATATACAAAAAATTCATCCAGATATGGACATACTGCTCGCAAAAATTCTGAAAAAAGATCTTAAAGGATGGATCCTTCTATTTGAAGGAAAATATCCTGTATTTACACAGCAACTAAAAAACCGATTAAAAAAAAGTATACCTGAAGTGTCAAACCGCATTATATTTGTAGAAAAGATGCCCATTGAACAATTTTTACAATTTCTTCATTTATGTGATGCTGTTTTAGATGTCCCATTTTTCAGCAGTGGAACGACAACAATAGAAGCAATATCCATGGGAATTCCAATCGTCACACTTTCAGGTAAGTTCCTTCGTAATCGGCTTGCCTATGGTTGTTTTAAACGTATTAATGTTTTAGACACTGTTGCAAAAAATCTGGATCAATATGTTTTACTCGCCAATCAACTGGCATGTGACATGAATTTTAGAAACCAGGTTTCAAAAAAGATTGTGTCAAATAATGACGTACTTTTTGATAATCATGAGGTTGTTCGTGCGTATGAACAGTTTTTTATACACATACATAAAATACGTCGAAAATAAGAAAATAAGTTCCCCATTTTCAAAAGTCGGACAGGTCTGACCAGTCGGACTTGTCAGACCTGTCCGACTGGTCAGACTGGTCAGACTCTTGCGATTAGGGAACTTCTTTTACTCTCGCACAAATTGATGCCAATCTGAGCTTTTGAACCATTTTTCATAGATTTTGTCGAATCGACCATCGTTTCTCATCTCATTTAAAAAATTATTCAAAAATTTCAAGAAATCCGGATCATTTTTGCGGATTGCCCAGGCAATCGGTTCTTCAGTAAAAGGTTTGTTCAGAAAGACCAGTTGATTAGAAGGGTTCATGGCGCTGAACACAGCGTTGAATGGAAAATCGTAAACAAAAGCATCAGCCTTTCCTTTGAGAACACGCATGGCACCTTCGATTTCAGTATTGACAGTTTCATAGGTCGCTTTGGAAATAAATTGCTTCACTGCCTCCTCGCCAGTCGTACCGGGTTTTGAGACCACAATGAACCTGGAATCGTTAAGATCTTTGTAAGATTTAACCGAATCCTTATTTCTGGAATTAAGCAATATCGTCTGTCCAATAGTCATCAAAGGATCAGAAAAATCGACCTGAGTCTTGCGACTTTCTGTCACTGACATTCCGCCAAAAATGATATCAAAACGACCTAACTTCAAGGCAGGAATAATGCTTGTCCAAAATGTATCAACAAACACAGGTTTGACACCAAGCGCTTTCGCCATCTCAATGCCGATATCTATATCAAAACCAATCAAGCTCAGTTGACGCCCTTTCTTTCGGACGCCGCCATGATATATTTTTCTTTGACGCAATCCGCTGCGTTTATCGATCATCTCAAATGGCATGTAGCCAGCTTCCAAACCGATACGCAGTTCACCACGATCTAAAATTCCTTCCAAAGTCGAGTCTTTTGACAATTCAATATCCGAAGCCCAGCTTGGGACATCACTTTGCCCCAGGAATAATCCCAACAGCATGAGTAGAATTATGTTTTTTAAACAGACAATTTTTGGCATAGCTATATTTCTCCTTTTCTCATTTTTTTATTGTACGTTTTGAGGTTAATGTACTTGTAGAGACTATATAGTCTCTACAAGACCTTTTCTAAAAGTTCGATCAGATGAAAAGAGGAACTTATTTTTCAAGCATTCCTAAATGCGATTTATCAATCATTTTGTTCCAATGGTTCAATGGTAATGTTGAACCATCCATAAAGCATAGAAATAATAGGCGTTAACCAACAGAAAAAGTTAAAAGGTAAATAAGCGATTGTCGGCACACCCAGGGTTGCGGCCTGGTATGCACCTCCCGAGTTCCATGGAATCAAATTGGCTGTAACTGTTGCGCTATCTTCAATGGCCCTGGATAAATTTTTTGGATGCAGCCCCTTGTCTTTAAATGATTGAGAATACATCTTACCGGTCATTACAATGGACATGTACTGGTCGCACAGGATTAAATTGCAGCCGATAGCAGTCATAATGGTTGCAGATATTAACGAACCGGTGGATTGACTTTTTTTGAGTATGAACTGAACAACCACCCGCAACTGATTTGTCTTTTCCATAATCCCGCCAAACATCATGGCACAAATAATCAGTGAAACAGTGTACATCATGGATTGAAACCCACCTTTGGTCAATAGATTGTCCACAGCCTCAATTCCAGAATTGCTGACATAGCCTCCATAAGCGACTGACAGCAAATTACCAAAATTATTTCCTTGAAAAATCACACCCAATACACCTGCTGCAAGAACCCCAATGACAATACCCGGAACCGCTGGAATTTTTCGATACGCTAAAAGCATTACCAGAATTGGCGGTATCAGTAATAATGGGTTGATGCTAAATTGAGATTGTATGCCTGTTAGAATCTGGTTGACACTATCTAAATTGGCCTGCCCCCCTCCATAGAAAAGACCTAAAACGAATTCGATGATTAATGTAAGCGCATAGCTGATGCCTGTTGTATAAATCATATGTTTGATATGTGTATAAAGGTCTGTACCAGCCATGGCAGGCGCCAGATTGGTTGTGTCGGACAGCGGTGACATTTTGTCACCAAAATATGCACCTGAGAGTACCGCACCAGCAACGATGGGTAATGGAAATCCCAAACCCGCACCAATACCAATCAATGCAATTCCAATGGTTCCTGTCGTACCCCAGGAAGTTCCTGTGGCTAACGATGTGATTGAACAAATGATCAGCGTGGCGGGTAAAAATATGCTCGGGTGCATTACTTTTAGACCATAATAAAGCAGCGTCGGAACGACACCACTTAAAATCCAAACGCCGATCAGTATACCGATGATTTCTAAAATTACGATAGCCTGTAACGAATTTGTGATACCATTGAGCATTCCAGTTTCAATATCTTTCCAACTGTAACCAGCCCGCAAACCAATTAATGCTGCAACCAATACACCGAGCAGAATTGGGACATGCGCATCACATTCATAACGAACAATCGCCAGACTGATAAAAAAAATTAATCCGACAATCGATATTAATGATTCCCAAAGATAAGGTTCTCGTTTTTCAAATTGTTTTGACAAATTTATTCTCCTTTATTTAATGAGTGTTTATAATTTCAATGACTCTTTACTAACATTACAGGAACAGTGGCAAGCCTGGAGACCTTTTCTGCCACAGAGCCAAATATCACCTTTTGTAATGTTGCTCCTGTTCCCATGATTATAAGGTCGATGTTTTCGGTTTTTACATAGTTTAAAATTTGTTTGTAATGCGTACCAGAAGCAATAATCGCATTTGCTACACGAACATCTTGAAAGTATTTTTGTTTAAATGCATCAAGCTTTTGTTGTGCCTGCAAAAGCACCTGACCTTCGAAATCACTTGCAATACGTTTAAAATCAGGTTCTGGTGGGTCAGACACATACGTATCGACAAACCATTCGAATCGACGTAACACATGTAACAAATGAACATCTGCATCCAATTGCTGCGCCATCGTTATGACATAACTGGCTATTTTCGGTGATATGTCAGTTAGTGCGATAGGAAACAAAATATTCTTAACTCTTTCCATAGGCCCTCCTTTTAATGACTGTAAAATAAGTTCCCCATTTCAAAAAATGTTCATATTGGGGGAATTGTACTGTAGAGTCGTAGCATGCTACGTCTCTACACGACCTTTTTTTTGTACGAACAGGAAAAATGTGCATCTTATTTTCTGAGAATTTCTTAATGAACACTTTACTACAAAAAATTTTTTGTGTCATCTGTAAAATTTCAATTGCGACAAAAAAGCGCCTACATGATCTTAGGAACTCATTTATTTATATATTGTTCGTTTTGAGGTAAATAAATGTAATTTAGAGACGTAGCATGCTACGTCTCTACACGAACTTCTCCTAAAAGTCGATCAGTTGAAATGGGGCAATTATTTTTCAGACATTCCTTAGCGCTGCCATAATCATATATTCTTGATTAAGTTTTCAAGATATGTAATATATAGAAAAAACTTAGGAATACCAAGACAAGGAGAATAGAATGGCAAGACAATGGAGAATAGAATATCCGGGAGCATTATACCATATATTATCAAGAGGAAACGAAAGGCGCCCAATCTTTAAAGATACTGAAGACAAAATTGTTTTTTTGGAACTCGTTGAGGAAATGGCAAGTCGATTTAATCTTGATATATATGCTTATGTTTTGATGAATAATCATTATCACCTATTGATAAAAACAAATAATGATAATCTTTCAAAAAGTATGCAGTGGTTTGGTGCAACTTATACACGTCGCTTTAATGTCAAACACCGGCGCACCGGTCATCTTTTTCAAGGAAGATTCAAAAGTTTTATTATTGAAAATGATTCTTATTTATTGCGTCTTTCGTGTTATATTCATAGGAATCCTTTGAGAGCAAAAATTGTAAAGCGGTTACCTGATTATAAATGGAGCAGTTATCTTTGTTATGCATATGACAAACAAAACAATGATTGGCTGAAAACTGATTTTATTTTAAATCAATTGATAACTGATGATAAAAACAAGGCATATAAAGAAATGGTGCAGCGATATTCCAAAGAAGAAGGAAAAATTTGGGAAAATTTGCAATATGGATTGGTTTTTGGAAGTCAAGACTATTTTTCGACCATAAAAGCGAAATATTTACCAACAAAGGCCAATTCTGAGATTCCGCAACAAATGCAAATTTTTAAAGCGGACATTAAACCATTAGAGATAATTAAAAAGGCTGAAACGATATTAAATTGTGATGTTGAAAAAATGATTGAATCATCTCGCGTAACAGGTACTTTGAGAGATAAGCGAGATTTAATTATTTTTTTGTTATGGAATTCAGGTTTATTTCGTAATCAGGTGATAGGAGAAAGTTTTGGTATTGGATATTCGTCTATCAGCCAACGTGTAAGTATTGTAAAAAAAAGACTGAGGAATGGTGAGAGGGCATTAAGTTTGCTTTACAATGATTTAATTGCAAAAATCAAGATGTGACCCCATTTCCAC
>Ga0272440_1002375_pt1 | contig 14745 bp, 11 predicted proteins | sample SSMMMBAug17_FD_192440 | JGI IMG/M metagenome (GOLD analysis project Ga0272440, IMG submission 192440) | Marine sediment archaeal communities from Little Sippewissett salt marsh, Falmouth, MA, United States - SSM-MMB-Aug17 | ecosystem: Environmental > Aquatic > Marine > Wetlands > Sediment ... | reverse complement strand
CATATCACGGTACTACAACTACTTGCGAAGCTCTTTGGATGGGAGTACCTGTAATTACATTAAATAGTGATAGACATGCAGGAAGAGTTGGAATAAGCTTGTTAAGATCTTTGGGCTTAAAAGAGATGATTGCTGATACAGAACAAGAATATATTGATATTGCTGTTTCACTTGCTAAAAAGACAGAACTTATCTCACATTTGAGACAAAATCTACGAAAACTAATCTCCAAATCAGATTTATGCAATGCTGTTAAGTTTACCCAAGATTTGGAAACAGTGTATCGTGAAATGTGGAATAAATATTGTAAAAAATAATAAATAACAGCATTTTAAAGGATTAATAATATGAAATTATTTGATAGTCATTGCCATATTGACGATAAAGCATACGACAAAGATAGAAAAGATGTTATTGAAAATGCAATAAACTCAGATGTTAATGGTATAATGATTGTTGCCATTACTGAAAAAAGTGCAGAAAAAGCAGTTAAAATTGCAAATAATTATCCTCAGTGTTTTGCATCAGTTGGAATACATCCTCATGATGCCAAATCTTGCTCTGAAAATAGTTTAAGTTGTTTAATCAATCTTTCAAATAATTCAAAAGTTAAAGCCTGGGGAGAAACAGGTCTTGACTTTAATCGAATGTTTTCGTCACAAAAAGTTCAAGAAAAATGGTTTATGCGTCAACTCGAGATTGCTGAAGAAAAAAACATGCCTTTAATATTTCATGAAAGAGATAGCAATGGAAGGTTTTTAGAAATTCTTAAAAGCTATGACCCGAATGAGCGAAAAGGAGTTGTTCATTGCTTCAGCGGTTCAAAAAAAGAACTTAAGGGGTATTTAGATCTTAATTATGAAATTGGTATTACAGGTATTCTAACCATGCAAAAGCGAGGTGAATACTTAAGAAGCCTTATAAATTATATTCCAAAAGAAAGAATTTTAATTGAAACAGATGCACCTTACCTTACTCCATCTCCTGAAAAAAATAAAACTCGAAGAAACGAGCCTGCCTTTGTGCGCAGTACTTTTTTTAAACTTGTTGAAATTAAAAACTACATTCCCGAGGAACTGGCTCAAACTATATGGGATACAACTTGCCGTTTATATGAAATCTCATAGAATATTCATTCCAGCCTGTTGATCAATATTTGATTATATTCTCAATTTTTTTACCTTATTCAGAGTATCTCATATTAATTTATGTAAATTATTATAATAAAGAATAAGAATCATCAAAAATACTATTTGTTTTTATTTTTATTATTAAACCAAATTTTATGTTGACATTGATAATTTTGATTGTTACTAATAAGTTAACAATCAAAAAATGTTACACATAGTTACAGTTAAGTAATGATTATTTATAAAAATACTTTCATAAATTAATAACATTTTATTAAGCAATTTAAAAACGAAAGGAGATTCATCATGAAAAAAAGAACTCATCTGAAATTTGTAATTCTAATATTATTTTTTTTGATTGCTTTTAAAACTCCTTCAAATGCAAAAGGTCCTGTTGGATTACTTATTCAGTCTAAAGGAGATGTATATCATACATACCAGGGAAAAAATTTCAAAAAAGTTTACCGAAATATGTTCTTATTTAATGGTAGTGTACTGTACACCAATCCAGGGGGGACTTGTCGATTTATTGACCAGATAAATTCAAAATTAGTTGATATATCTGAAAATTCAGAAATAAAAATTTTTGACACAGGCATTCATGTAGTAAAAGGAGATATTTCTCAACGCCCTTTAAATGGTGGATTTTTAAATAGTATTAGAAGAAAATATTCAAAAGCTCAGAAATATTCAAGTATTCAGAGAGCTTCTTATAAAAAAACTGACTTAGATTTTTCAACAGCTAAATTGATTGTTATTTCAAAAGAATATCCTGATATTGTATGGGAAAATATAGGCAAGCAATATAAATATAAATTGAATATAAATGGAAAAACTTATGATATTAAACCTGACAAAATAAAACATAAGGATTTCATAAGATTTTCATTAACTGACCTTTTACCTGGCCAGTACCATTATTCTGTGTCAGTTTTAAAGGATGATTACGTTATAGCTCATTCTGACCCAAATAATACTATAGTTTTTTCTGAAGAAGAACAGGATTATGTTAATGACTCACAAGTATGTTTAAATGAACTAGGTGAAACAAATCTTTTTTTAAAAGCAATATTGTTAGAAGAAAAGGGTTTTATTGTGGCAGCAATGGACCTTTTCCGAAAGCATTCGGAGTTGAACATTCATAACAATCAAGCCAGGTTGTTTCTTATTCAAACATACTGCGACCTTAAATTGAAAAAATGCAAAATAAATGAAATTAAATCTTTATATCAAAATTATGAAGAATAAAACACTACATTAATGTTAAGGCGATGCTTGCCATCGCCCTTTTGGAACAAGATGGACGAATATAAGGTTTTATACCTATAACTCCGCCACAGCTTTAATCCCATTAGGTCTATATTTATGATCAAGGCCGAAAATATTTATAATAGTTCATGGTTAAAAACTAAAAATCAGTTTGAAAACAAAAAAGCCCCAAGTTTATCACTTGAGGCTTAAATTTTGATTCTTTATTATATATAAAAAAGCCGTCTTTTTAAGACGGCTTTGGATTTTCTGGCTCCCCAGCACGGACTTGAACCGCGGACTCGGTGGTTAACAGCCACCTGCTCTGCCGACTGAGCTACTGGGGAATAAAATTAATTATTCGGTCTTTCTATAATATTTATTTAAATATGTCAATATAAAAAAAAAATTTTTTTAAACCACTTATAATGATTATTTATTGCTATTTTAACTGTTGAGTTAGTTAATTTATCATTGACAATTTTTAATAATTTGTAAATAATATAATTTATGAAATAATTTATCATTTGTAAAATAAATTGATTTACTGAAAGGTTTTATTGATGAGTATTCTTGCAATTGAAGATAACCCAATTAGTTTAAAGATAATTGATATTAATTTGAGAGAAAATGGATATGAAGTTGTCACTGCTGCAAATCCTAAAGAGGCTTTAGACATTCTTGAGTCTGTACCCAAAATCAAGTTAATTATTACTGATATTATGATGCCAGAAATGGATGGCCTTGAATTTATTTCTAAGATAAAGACAAATACTCAATGGAAAAAATTGCCTTTTATTATAGTATCAGCAATGAGTAACAAAAAAACAGTTAAAAAAGCCATTGCCTTGGGTTGTCAGCATTTTATAGTAAAACCGGTCCAGTCTGCCCAATTGCTAAAAATGGTTAAAAGTATCATACCAAATCAGCGATTGATTGTTAGAAATAAACATAAAAACGCCGCTGAAATGGGACTTGATTTGCCTGCTTATCAAAAAATAACCAACATGTTTGCAAACATGTTAAGCAAAGAAATGATTGTCCTTGAAAAAGAGTTAGCACTAGGAAAATATAAAGATTTTTCAGTTAATATTGCTCAACTTAGAGAAAGTGTCTCAACATTGCATGCTGAACGAATATTGGATATTTTAGATCGACTTGAACAAGTGGAATCAGAAGATGGAAAACGTTCTGTTTGGAATTTGACCAAAGATTTTGAGTTGCTTTTAGCTGAAATGAAATTATTACACAATGCGCTTACCATCTCTATGGATTTATAAAAAATAAAAGAGCTAAAAGTATTTATTAACAATGAATAGCAGGGATCTTGTTGTTTTTTTAATATATTATTTTATCCAGGACCCTGGTGCAATTATTTCGAGGGATAATACTCCACACAATAATTCAACACCCACCCTATATAAACCAAAATTATTCTTTTGCATCAAAATTAGGTGATTTCCGAAAAAGAATTTACCAAGAATTAGTTCCCCTCTTGAGGGATAGTATTTATCCAATGGAGAATTTAATGAATACCAAACAAATCAAATGGAAAAAATTCAATTATACAGGATCATGTATTCCTGAACAGCATTATATGGTAGATATCAGCCATAAACTTTCGCAAATTATGAATATGATTGATGAAGGCCAATATTTTACAATCAATCGGCCAAGACAATATGGGAAAACAACTACTCTTGATATGCTTGAGCGAATATTACCTGATAAAGGCTATCTCCCTGTTCTGATCAGTTTTGAAGGTGTTGGTGATTTAATGTTCAATGATGAAACAAGATTTTGCAAAGAATTTTTAGAGATTATTTCAGACAATATTGCTTCTGCAAATGAATCTCTTTCAAAAGATCTGCTCAATGAAAGCCATCGCGTAAATGGGTTCAGAGGATTTTCGAAAGTAATCACACAGTTAGTACAACAATCAAAATCAAAAATTGTTTTAATGATCGATGAGGTAGATAAAACAAGCAACAATAAACTATTCTTAAATTTTTTAGGCCTTCTTCGAAATAAATTTTTAAATAGAAACAAAGGCAAAGACATGACCTTTCAAAGTGTTATTCTTGCAGGCGTGCATGATGTTAAGAACTTAAAATTAATGATAAGGCCAACTGAAGAACATCAATACAACAGCCCCTGGAATATTGCCATTGATTTTAATATAAATTTGGGATTTTCAAAACATGAAATCAGTACCATGTTAAAAGAATACGCACTTGAACGAAACAAGCAAATGAATATTGATACCATTGCTGAAAAACTGTTTTATTATACATCAGGTTATCCTTTTTTAGTGAGTAAACTTTGTTATATCATAGAAAATACTGTTCATGTCAGCCCAAAACTTGTGAGTTGGACAGAAAAAAGTGTTGATAGCGCCTTTCAACGAATTTTATGTGAGGATAATACCAATTTTGAAAGTCTTATTAAAAATTTAGAGAACAACAATGCATTATTCGATTTCGTCTATAAAATTATTATTCAGGCTGAGAAAAAAACGTATAATATTGATAATCCAATCATAAAAACCGGAGAGATGTATGGCATTTTCAAAGAAAAAGATGGTGCTGTTCACATTCATAATCGTATTTATGAGCAAAGAATTTATAACTACTTAAGTTCTAAAATAGAAACCACAATTGATATGGGAAATTATAACTATAAAGATGCTTTTCTTCAACCAGATGGGTATTTAAACTTTTCAAAAATACTAATTAAATTTCAAGATTTTATGCGAAAAGAATACAGTAAAAAGGACTTAACTTTTCTTGAACGCAATGGTCGTTTAATATTTTTAGCGTTTCTCAAACCTATCATCAATGGAAAAGGGTATGATTTTAAAGAAGTTCAAATTTCTGAAGAAAAAAGACTGGATATAATTGTTACTTATTTAGAACGTCGCTATGTCATCGAATTAAAAATCTGGCATGGTCAACAAGCCCATAAAAGAGGAATCGATCAATTAAAAGACTATTTAGAAAGAACAGGTGTGAATGAAGGCTTCCTTTTAATATTTGACTTTCGGATCAACAAAGAATGGAAAAAGGAAAATATTCAGATTGATGGAAAAAATATATTTATTGTTTGGGTATGAAATTGACTTTTATGATAAAAAAAAATAATTTTCCTTATTCTAATATAAGATATGTGATCAGTTAGAAGCGGCTTGAACACAACATGAAGTTTTTAAGGAAAATCAATATTCAAGAATTAATTATAAACTAATCTTCAAAACCCATTGTTCTAACTTATTAATAAATTCTTTACGATTAATAGGTTTGGCAATATAATCATTCATTCCTGAATCAAGACATGCTTCACGATCACCTTTTAAGGCATTGGCAGTCATTGCAATAATTGGTATGTCTTTCCAGGCATCCTGCTTTCGAATAAGTCTTGCTGCCTGAAAACCATCCATTTCTGGCATCTGTATATCCATTAATATCAAGTCATATGATTTCAAATTAAGAGCTTCTATAGCCTTTTTTCCATTGTCTGCTGTACCAATATCTGTAAAGGATGCCTGTTTTAAAATTTCAATGGCAACATGGAGGTTAAAAATATTGTCCTCAACAATCAAAATTGAATATTTACTAAAATCCCTTTTTGAAACAGATGTTTCATCTTGAGAAATACTTTTTTCAGGCTTATTTTTTTTGCAAAAAATATCTTCTAAGGTTGCAACTAAGGATTTAGTCATTATAGGTTTAGCGATATAAGCACTTGAAAAATTTTTATATAACTTTTCAGATGTAAGATCTCCCATCACAATCACAGGAATTGACTTGAGTTCAGAAAAATTTTTAATCTTCTTAATAGTGTCAAGACCATTTTGATCAGGCATATCAGTATCTAATAAAATTAAATGAAAGGGGTTTTCAATAATGTGTGAGCGTTTTAGTATATTAATACCTTCTCTTCCTGAATTTGCTTTTTCAGTCATCAAACCCAATTTTTGTAATATTTCATCTATTGTCGTCAAGGCATTTAAATTATTATCAATAATAAGAGCTCGTTTGTTTTTAATTATTTTAGAAATTTCCAATACATCATTATCTATTGAAGACTTATTCAAAGTAACTGTAAATGAAAAAATACTACCTCTACCCTCTGTACTTTCCACCCATATTTTTCCATTCATCATTTCAACAATTTGTTTACATATAACCAGTCCAAGCCCTGTTCCTCCATATTTACGAGTTGTAGAATTATCAGCTTGTGAAAAAGGAGCAAATAATTTTTCCAGACTTTTTTGTGATATTCCAATACCAGTATCTTTTATTGAAATAGCTAATCTGACATCGTCCTTTACCTGGTTAACTAACATTACTTGAATAAAAATTTCACCAGTCTCGGTAAATTTGATTGCATTATTTGTTAAATTGACAATAACTTGTTTCAATCTAAGAGGGTCACCAATAAGAAATGGGGGAATATTTGAAGCAATATTAATAATTAGTTCCAGTTTTTTTTGAGCACATTTTTCACGAAACATGTCAGCAATGGAATTAAAACTATCCTGCAAATTGAATTCTGCTTTTTCAAGTTCCATTTTGCCAGATTCAATTTTTGAAAGATCAAGAATATCGTTTATAATTCCTAACAATCCTTTTCCAGAGGTTTTAATAATAGTCAAAAACTCTCTTTGTCGCTTTGTTAATTGAGTTTCCAAAACAAGATCTGTCATATTAATTACAGCATTCATTGGAGTTCGTATTTCATGACTCATATTAGCTAGAAAAGCACTTTTAGCCTTATTGGCAATCTCTGCTTCTATAGCCATTTTATCTGCAATTTCCTGAGCTTTTTTTCTTTGTACGATTTCCAGACTCATTTTATTATTTATCGCAGTAAGTTCTGCTGTTCTTTCATTTACAATTTCTTCAAGGCGATGACGATGTTTATTGATGGTATCAAGCATAGTGTTTAAGGCAAAACCAAGTTGAGCTATTTCATCCTTTGATTTTGATTTGAAACGAGCATTTTCATCTCCCGATTGAACTTTCATTACAACAGACCAAAGCATTCGAATAGGTTTGATAACTTTTTTGGCTGTAATATCAATAATAAACAATAAAATTAGAGCAGAAACACATACAGAAATTATCATCCAACGATATATATTCTTTTGTAAGTGAGAGCCATTTTCTATGGATTGGCGGCCTATATTCTCAGCTATTTGTGAGATATCATAAAAACTATTCATTAATTCAATGCTGAAATCATCAAACTGTTTGTGAATAACATGTACTTCTTTTTCAAGACGAACATGGCTATCTATAAGATTTTCAAATTTTTGTATATATGAATTGATTCGCTCATTAGTAATATCTGAGTTTTTAAGCTTTTTTTTAAAAAAAATAAAAACCATTCTTAAAGCCTGATGCTCAGCGTTTGTTTTATTACGTAGATAGCGGGACAAGAAACGATCAAGGTTAAAAAGGGGCTTTAATAGAGAATAATCATTGCTGACTAATATAGTGGAGCTTAGCACTTGAAAAATTGATTCAATTTGTGTCTGATTTAAACGCTGATCTGTTTCTAATTGAACTAATTTGTTAAATGCGTTTTCATATCGTTTTAATATTTCATTAACAGGTTCAGTCTTACCAGCAAATATTTCATCAAAAGGATTGGCATTAAAATTTCTTAATTGTTGACGAATTTGGAGAATGGTTTCACCAAACTTTTGAGCAGCATTATCATGGCTTTGAGTTTGAAGCGCTTGTTCCCAAAAGCGTAATTTCCAAAAATCTTGCTGTATTTTTTGAACATCTTTTTCAATATATGCAGCCTTTTGAACTTTTTCTGCTCCAAAAGACAATTCTCGAATAAAAACAGCAAGTTCCAAATATCCGATACAAAAAATAAAAACAAGTAGACCAACTATCAGATAAAATCGTTGTTTAGTATTTATGGTAATCACAATAAAAACTATCTATCAATAATCAGCAAATCTACAAAAACAATAGGATCTACCTTATATCCTTGCAAATGTTTTGCTGCGTTTTGTATAGCTAAAAAACCCATCTTTTTTGGATCTTGAGCAATGGTAGCTTTTAATATATTTTTTTTTATACTATTAATGGCTTCAGGAATAGCATCAAAACCAACAGTTATAGGTGGTAAAGAGATATTAAGAGATTGATATGCTTGAATGGCTCCGATAATCATTTCATCATTATGTGCAAAGATTGCATCAATATCAACTTTTGTTTTTAGAAGGCGTATCATAGCTTTAAGTGCTTTTTCCCGATTAAAAAAAGCTACTTCATGCCCAATAATTTTTAAATCAGGATATTTTTTTAAAGCTTCATTAAACCCCTTACCTCTGTCATGAGCAGCAGAAGTTCCAGGAACACCTTCAAACTCCAAAATATTTCCTTTTTTTCCAAGTTTTTTAGCAATGTATTCTGCAGCCATATGTCCACCATTTATATTGTTAGATTCAATATGCGATACTATAATTTCTGGTGGTGCTGCAGCTTTTCTATCAACAGTCATAATTGGTATGCCTTCAGAATGTGCTACTTCAATTGCAGGTAATATCGTTTCAGCATGAGTTGGGTTGATAATAATAATATTTGATTTATTTGTTATAAAAGACTGAATGTCAAGAAGCTGTTTAGCATCATCATTATTAGCAATTGCAGTAGTTAATTGCATCCCAAAGAGTTTTGCTGCATTAGATGCTCCTTTTAGTAATGTATTAAAAAAAGGAGTACTATCAGCAAGGGAAAGAGCAACTTTTTTCTCAAAAGTATCGTATGTTATCAAATCAAGAGGAGTTGCAGTTATTTGAGGTATATCCTTACCTTTTAACCCTTTAAATGCAAGCATTACACCATACTCCCCCATTAATTCAGGATGTTGTTCAACAGTGGCATGAATTTGTTTACTCCTCATTTCTGAACGAACTTCATCAATATTATCGTAGGCACCAACCCAAACCTGACCGGCCATGCCAAACATATCAAGAGAATGTAATGCACCAATAGCCATATTATCATTAGCACAAAAAATAGCATCTACTTCAGAGTGTTTTTGGATGAGTTTTGTAACCAAAGAAAAGGCTTCATCAGTATGCCAGTTTGCGCTTTCGCTTGCTATTATTTTAATATCGTTATCTTTTGTAATAGTATCAATAAAACCTTTTTTTCTTAGTTCTGCATTTTCTACACCGCGAATACCCTCAATAACAAACACACGACCTTTTTTTGAAATCTTTTTTCTAAAATAATTACCTACAAGACTTGCGCCTTCATAATTATCAGAACCTACAAAAGGAATTTTGATATTTAATTTTTTAAGTGTTGCTTTATGAAAAGGGTTGTCAATGTTAATTACTGTAATACCATTGTCTATTGCTTTTTTACATGAAGGGATTAACTTTTTTGAATCAACTGGAGCTATAACAATTGCACCATATTTACGTGTTATCAGGTTTTCAACAATACTCACCTGGCGTTTGACTTCAGTTTCTCTTTCAACGCCAAAAACTTCAAAGGGAATACCATTTCTTTCAGCATATTGCCTGGCTCCTTCTTTCATTTTTATAAAAAAAGGATTCGAAAGAGCTTTCATTACCAGAGCGACTTTTTTTTCATTTCCAGCAATAACAGGAGATGTGATAAAAAGAATAATTAAAGTGTAGATTATGGCTTTGCGCATGGAAACCTCCAAAACATTAATAAACAATCTAAACTGCGACACTTACTTTATCAGATAAATTTTTTGGAGTAGGTGGTTCAGATTTTTCTTCATTTTCTTTTGAAGTATTATCTACAGCACTATCAAATGCATCTTTAAGTTCAGATAGCAAACGATCTACTTCTATCAGTGCATTTTTTTCATTATTAAAATTTGCATATGTAAGTCTCCGCATCATGTATTGGTAAAGGCCATTTAAATTATCAGCAAGATCTTTTTCCTCTTCGCGGTCTAAAGCACAATCAAGTTCAGTTAAAATAGCAAGTACCTTTGAAATGTTTTCACCTTTTATTCTAGGGTCTTTTTTTTCCATTCCCATTATGGCAAAACGTGTAAATCTGATGGCACCCTCAAAAAGGAGGGATAAGATTTTTCCTTTATTATCTGTAAATTGAGTTTCAGAGTCTTTATATGCTACATATCCCATAGATTTCATAAGAATCTCCTTATAAAAAACAATAATTTGTTTGCACCTCCAAAAAGGGGGTAATGATATTAGTTATATTATACCATTCGGAACTATATTAAATATTCTTAATTATCCAGTTTCATTTCTTTTTACAATGTTTGAGCTTTTTTTTCAATACTTTCTCAAAAGGCACTCCAGCATTGATTGAATATCCACAATAATCGGGTAATTTTTTTCCTGTATAAAAACGACCAGTAGTAGGATATTCCCTGCAAATGCCTAGTCTATTTTCATGATCTTTACACTTGCCCTCAGGTGAAAGCCAGGAACAGCTAAAATCAAGGTATCCATCAATTGTATCAGTAATAAACAATCTTGAATATTCTGGCTTTTTTTTGACAAGGGTCTCAAATTGTTTTTTACTTTTTATCCACTTATTTTCAGATTTTACCCGAAAAGCCTGACAGCACTTACCACATTGATAGCATTGCCCTGCTCTGATAGGTTCTTCACCTTTTATTTTAAGTTTTATGAAAGTAAAAAAACTTTTGAAATTCTTTATTAAGGACATAATTTGCTCACCAACAGCATTTGATAGTATTTTCATCCATTTTTTCTACTCAATATTTTTTTGGGGCTTATTTTTTTTCGGAAATGATATATTAATTCCGGGCTCAAAAAAGAAAGAAAACCAATAATTATTTTTTTATAAATAAAGGAAAATTTAATTTTATTACTAACAGTATTGGGATAATGCCTGTTTATAAGTCTTGCACATCGCATTGTATTAACAATTTGTTTAAGCCACTTTCTAGCTGTAACAGTATTTTTATGAATTCTAAGCTTGTACAAATCCTTTGAAACTGCTGTAAATTCCTTTTGCAGTATACTTAAACGAATCATTAAGTCAAAATCTTGTGTTGTACTTAGATTTTCATTATATCCAGAAACTGCATCAAATGCAGTTTTTTTTATCATTAACGATCCATGTACAAATGGACTTGTTAATATAGCCATCTTTTTTATTGCTTCATCTCGGGACAATGGAGCTTTTCTGTCATCCATTTTATTTCCAGTGGAATCAATCCATGAAGTATCTGAGCTTACTACTATTAACTCAGGATTTTTCAAAAATAGTTCTATTTGATTTTGAAAACGATTCTTATGTGATATGTCATCTGCATCTTGTCTGGCGAGAAATGTTCCTTTTGCTAATTTAGCTGCAACATTTAATGAACAGGTAAGGCCTATATTATTTTGTTTGAAAACTCTTATTCTCTGATCTTTAAATTGATTTAATATTTCAGAAGTTTTATCTGTTGAGCCATCGTTTATTATTATTAGTTCCCAGTTTGTATATGATTGTTCTATTATTGAATTTACAGCATTTTCAATGTAATCTTCGCCATTATACACAGACAGTAAAACAGATATCAGAGGTTTGTTTGTATCCAAGAAGTAATCTCCTATTTTTGTTATTATTTAGATTCTAAATGCCTTATTACCATCAATCTGGTCTCAGTGAAATCTTCCATAGCAAAGATAATTCCTTCCCTGCCCAGTCCACTGTCTTTTACACCACCATAAGGCATTTGATCGGCTCTCCATGATGGGACATCTCCAATTATTACTCCGCCTACTTCAAGTTTGTCCCATGCCTTGTGTGCTTTATATATATCTCGTGTAAAAATACCTGTTTGAAGGCCAAAACTACTATCATTAACATCTTCTAGAGCCATATCAAAATTTTTAAATGATGATAATACTGCTACAGGTCCGAATGCTTCTTTTGAGCAAATATTTTCTTTTTTAGGAACATCTGAAAGAAGTGTAGCTTCCAACATGGAACCATTTCGTTTTCCTCCGCATAAAAGCTTTGCACCATTTTTTAATGCACTATTAATCCAGGATTCTAAACGAATTGCCTCTTTTTCTGAAATAAGTGGTCCAATGAATGTATCTTCATCCATGGGATTGCCCATTTTTAGTTTTTTTGTTTCATCAACAAGCTTATTTTTAAATACTTCAAATATACTTTCATGAATAATAATTCTTTGAACTCCTACACAACTTTGACCTGATTGATAGAAAGCACCAAATATAATACGTTTTACTGCATCTTCAATATCAGTATCAGAATCAACTATACATGCTGCATTTCCTCCAAGTTCTAAGACAATTTTTTTCTTTCCAGCTTTTGCTTTTAAGTTCCATCCAACTTCTGGGGAACCTGTAAAACTAAGCAGTTTTAAACGATTATCTTCAGTAAAAAGTTTTGCATCTGCTCTTTGACAGGGTAGAATTGAAAAAGCTCCAATAGGAAGATTTGTTTCAGCAAGAGTTTCTCCAATTATTAATGCTCCTATTGGAGTCAGACTTGCTGGTTTTAAAATAAATGGACAGCCAACTGCAATGGCTGGTGCAACTTTATGAGCAGCCAAATTTAAAGGAAAATTAAAAGGAGAAATAAACGAGCAAGGTCCAATAGGAACACGTTTCCATATTGAAGTATACCCCTTTGTTCTTGGACTTCTATCTAAAGGCTGATATTCTCCTGATATTCGAACACTTTCTTCAGCAGCTATTTTAAAAGTTTCAATCAAGCGAGTAACTTCTCCACGGCTATCATTGATGGGCTTTCCTGCCTCTATACACAATGCCATAGCAAGTTCTTCTGAACGTTCTGTAAAGCGATCTACACAGTGTTGAAGGATTAATTGACGTTCATAAGCTGCCATTTCTTGCATTGGGGCAGAAGCTGAAACAGCCATATCAATGGCTTTATCAATTGTTTTTTCATCTGCTAAAGCAACATGTGCTGAAATATCTCCTGTATATTTATCTATAACTTTAAGATTTGTATTTGGCATTTCAGGTTTGTTTGCCAGATAATATGGATATTCTTTTTTTAGCATTTTTACAGTCCTTAATTAGTTTTAATATATAAGAATTCTTTCATGATATTTCTGTTTTTTTGCTAATGATTATGTGGCCTTAGTTTTCATAAATGGGGAGTGAGCTGACAAAACCTGCCTTAAGATGAATGCACTTATGGTCATAACAGACTAAAGCATTAGTCAAAAAAAGCACTTAAAGGCCATTCATCTTAAGGTAGTTTTTGTCAGCTCACTCCCCAAATACAGAACCTGGTTCATTATAAATTGTTTTAATTGATTTTTTTTCCTTCTTCTTCATATGAATGCTGTTCCATTATATGATGAGTTTGTAGCTTTTTCATTATCTCTTCAAATTCATTTCTGGTAATAGCATCTTCTTGTAAAAGCCACATAAACTTGTTAGCTTCACTATTTGGATCATTTAAATAATTTATTTCACCATATCTGGATAATAGTTGTTCCTTTTTCCGAGTAAAAATTTCATCAAGAATTTCATCGTGGATTTTATCTTTTATGACAAAAATTCTCCCTTTTTCTGTATTAATCACCTTATAACTAACTTCAGAAAACCAATAAACAATAAAACAAATAATTCCTAAGGTAAACCAAAGAGACCCCCTTAAAACTCCTGTTTCCATATACCGACTTACAATAATAAAAAGCCCTAATAGAGACCATATTGCACCAAGATTTCTGTACCAGACATTACGTTCTTCAAATTCAAATGAATCATTTGGAATAGCCCCATAATGAATATCAAATGAATGTCCACCACTTTTATCTTTAAATGAATATTTAAGCTTTTCTTCATTAAATATAAACTGAGTTTTATTAGATCGTCTTTTTTGTTGTTTTTCCATTTTTTTAATCCTCCAAAACATATCGTGTCAAAAGATATATAGTGACAAAACAAATTTCAGTCAAACATAAAACGATTGACTACCACCATGTGATATCAAGGCATAACAATTATCCTTTCTTTTTTTTCATGGATTTTATTTTTAAAGCTACCTTTTTCCAACGCTCTTTTTCCACTCGATCAGCACTCTTGTGTTGTCGATGGGATAGATATTCCAATTCACGTTTCATTTTTTGATAGCTTTCCAGTCTATTCTGCGAAATTTTGTCTTCAGAAACTGCCTGAAGGATCTTACAACCAGGCTCATGCGTATGGGTACAATTTGAAAAACGACATTGTCCGGATAAATGTTCAATTTCTGGGAAAGCGACCTCAATGCCTCCATCATCGTCCCAAAAAGCTATTTCACGAATGCCAGGGTTGTCTATCAGCATCCCACCCTGGGGCATCATAATTAGATCCCGGCTGGTGGTA
>Ga0272440_1002374_pt1 | contig 14747 bp, 5 predicted proteins | sample SSMMMBAug17_FD_192440 | JGI IMG/M metagenome (GOLD analysis project Ga0272440, IMG submission 192440) | Marine sediment archaeal communities from Little Sippewissett salt marsh, Falmouth, MA, United States - SSM-MMB-Aug17 | ecosystem: Environmental > Aquatic > Marine > Wetlands > Sediment ... | reverse complement strand
CTTAATTGTTAATACAAATGGTTAAATGGACAGAGTAAAATTGAACGATAATATATGTATAAAATTTGATAATCGACAAAAATTCATAATTGTGGTGTTGAGAGTTCTGAGGAAATCTCATCTTGTGATTTCACACCACCAAAGACCTATTAAAAGACAGTTTTGAACAAAAAGGACTTCCCATGACACTCAAAGGGACAATTCATGAACGAATGGTCGTTAAACAAGAAAAGTTTGGTGACAGAAAACCTGTTGTCAGGCAAGACCGCATTCCAATTTATGATGGTGAAAATTGTTACATCTTTATCAATAGCCAAAAATATATTGTATTGAATTATAGTGTTTTTGGTGTTGCAGTTGAATCAGACTGCCCATTTGAAGATATATATGATTTATCCAACATACAATTCTTTTTTGAATCATTTCAAATTGGTGTATTTCGTTTACGATTTGTTCGTCAGCATCTGATGAAAAATAATAAATACTATGTCGCGTTTACGATTATTGGCGATTCAATAAAAACTCAAGTGATTGATATTTTAAGAAAAACATCAAAATTTATTCGATCTCATAATGAACAGATTGCATTAGAAGAAGAAATACCTCGTGAATTTCGTAATCGTGTATACGAAGTTCGCGGTTGGTTATTATCATTAAAGCAGCAAGTGGATTCACTTGAAAAACAAATAGATAAAAGTGACCGCGCTCAATTAGAATTAGTTGAAATCACTGTAACCAAGGTTGTTTCTGATCATTTAAATCGCATTTTTTCCCCCTTATTTACAGATACTGTTCTCAGCTTTCAAGATTTAGATGAAAAAGCTATTCGAAGATGTATAAAGTTTTTCCATAGTAAAATGAGAGATATCATATATCAAGATCCATTTACATCACGGTCTTTTTATAAACCCCTTGGATATGCAGGGGATTATGAAATGATGAATCTCATTTATCGCAATGAACCAGCTGGCGACACTTTGTTTGCAAAATGCCTTCATTTTTATTGGGTTCAAAAACCCGCTGCCCAAGCTGTTAGAAATAGAGCCATATTCCTTTCAAATCATATTTGTAAAACATTTGCAAATACCAGTGAAGAGGAAACTATCAAGTTTTTATCTGTTGCATCAGGTCCAGCTTTTGAAGTACAAAAAATTATTTCTGAGGTAAAAAAGTATAATCATCGCAAAGCAGAGTTTCACTTATTAGACCAGGATCTCAATGCGCTTAAATATGCGCAAAGACAAATATTTGAATTAACCTCCATGATAGATTGTAAGTTTAATTTTCTCTTTCATAACTTAGCCATCAAAAATGTAATCACCGATGGACTTCATCATGAATCTTGTGATCTTATCTATTCAGCAGGCTTATTTGACTATTTCACAGATCCCATTGCAAAAATGGCAGGGGAATGTCTTTTTAAGGCAGTAAAGCCAGGAGGGGCATTAATTATTGGTAACTTTGATTATCGAAATAAAGCGGCTTTGGAAATGAAAATTGCTTTAGATTGGGATTTAATTCATCGATCCGAGAAGGATCTTGTTGATTTGTTTGGTCATTTAAGCAGTGATATTTATGTTGAAAGTGAAGATCAACATATTAATTTATTTTGTATTATTCGGAAAGATAAAATCGCACAGTGATCTCAACAGTCCGAATCAAATAAAACATATTGATTTTATCCACTTTCCAATCTATTTCTTCCATTATCTTTTGCTTTATACAACAATTGATCTGCTTTTTTTATTAAACCTGTAACATCTTCATCACCAAGTGTTGCTATTCCTCCACTGATAGTAACAAATACATTATCAACATCCCATTTAAGATCCATAATATTCTTTCTGATTCTATTCCCAGCATGAATTGCACCTTTTTGATCGGTATTACGCAACACAACTAAAAACTCCTCTCCACCATATCTTCCAACAATATCAATATCTCTTAATTCATTCCGAATGGTTAAGGTGACTTTGACTAACACCTCATCTCCAAACTGATGGCCATGGGTATCATTAATGGATTTAAAATGATCAATATCAAACATAATTATAGATAATGAACTGCCGTGCCGTTTAGCCGCTTGAACTTCAAGAGCCAATCTCTCTATTATATGACGATGATTATAAATTCTTGTTAAGCTATCAGTAACAGCAAGTTCTTCTAATATTTTATTTTTTTCTTCTAAGGCGGTCAATAATTCCAAAATGATATCCCGATTTCTTTTGAGCTCAATGTGTGTTTTAACCCTTGCAAGCAACTCAGTCGCATTAAATGGTTTAGTCACATAATCAACGGCCCCAAGCTCAAATCCTTTAACAATATCTTCAATTTCTGTTTTAGCGGTCAAGAATACAATGGGAATTCCCTTTTTTTCTGGAATGCATTTAAGCCGTTCACAAACCTCAAGTCCATCCATTTCAGGCATCATGACATCCAATAGAATTAAGTCTGGATCAATATTATCTATCATATTAATAACTTGAACTCCATTTGTCGCAACAGCCACTTGATAATTTTGCTTTCGCAGAATACTGCCTAGCACTTGAAGATTTTGAGGCAAATCATCAACAATCAAAATAAGCGGCGGTTTTTCATCTTTATGCATGGGCTTCCTTTTTATTCATTTATAATATTTATATTATACTCAAAATGCAATAAGTAGGCAAAAAACATGCCATTACTTTTTTTTACCAACTGGACAACAAAAATTGAACAATATCAACGTCAGCAAGTGGGTTATCCATATCAAGCGTGAGAATCTATTTAAACATGAACGAACCAAATTTGCACGATAATCTTTATTATAATTATAATTATAATTATAATTACAACAATCGAACTTTTTCAATTAAATCCAAATAACTATTTAAATGTTCAGGCATTTTAACCATATCAAACTGTTGCGCCCAGTCAAATAAGGTTTCTCCCCACTGTTCTATCATTTTTATTTGATAGGTTTTGCCGAGCTCTTTAATCTCATTGGCAAAGGTTTCAATTTCATCAATAATAAAGGTTTTATGGACTTTTTTCCATTTTGACAAGAAAGAATTTTCTAATTGAAAGCGAACATCTGTCAATTTTTCTTTAATTTCAGGAGAAAGAATCTGATCCACAGCATCATTTTTTTGAACGTCATGATTATCTTGCTTAGAGATTTCAACATGTGGAATCAAACGCATCATTTCGGACAATAGCTCTGTTTGTTTTAATGGTTTACGAAGAAAAGCCTCAGTATTTTTAATCACCCAGTCATCTTCATCAGTTTTTAATACCGAAGCTGTTACAATAATAATGGGAATATGAGAAAATTTTTCATCATTTTTCAAATATTTTACAACCTCATAACCAGACATAACCGGCATTTTTAGGTCCAATAAGACAAGACGAACATCATAAATATTGATATTATCAATCGCTTCTTTACCATTTATCGCTTCAACAATATTTACATTCCAAGGCCCTAAGAAACCTTTCATTAAAACACGATTAATTTCATTATCATCTGCAACCAAAACAGTGGCATTATTAAAATCTATTCTTTGGACATATTTTTTTTCATCCGCATTATCCGCGGCAACAGGCAATTGAGCAATAGAAACCTCTTTGATGGTAAAATGAAAGATACTGCCTTTACCTGAATTACTTTCGACCCATATTTTTCCTCCCATCATTTCAACCAGTCGCTTTGTAATGGCCAGACCAAGCCCTGTCCCGCCATATTTCGCATGACTTTGACCTTCTTGTTGACGAAATGCCTCAAATATTAATTCTTGCTGAGATTTTGGGATTCCAATGCCTGTATCATGTACCGCAAAATCGAGATCAAGGGTATTTGGATCGTTTCCAGATATTCGTTTATTCACAGATAACTTGATATGCCCTTTTTCCGTAAATTTAACCGCGTTACCCACAAGATTAAATAATATCTGACGAAGACGGACTTCATCCAATGACAAACCAAAAGGCAAATCAGGATCTATCTCCAAAATAAAACGAAGACCTTTTTCTTGGACTTTTAGGGTAAAAATATTTTCAATTTCAGAAAAAATTGTTTTAGGATTAACATCTGTTTTGTGAATTTCCAGTTTGCCAGCCTCAATTTTCGATAAATCAAGAATGTCATTTATTAGACTTAATAGGGTTTTACCACTTGACGAAATGGCACTTAAGTATTGTCGTTGTTTAGCATCTTCGATCTGTCCCAATAATAATTCAGTGAATCCAAAAATTGCATTCATAGGTGTTCTGATTTCATGACTCATGCTTGCAAGAAATTCACTTTTCGATTTATTTGCAGCCTCAGCGGTTTCACGCTCACGTTCTGCACGTTCTTTTTCTTTTCGTTCAGTAATATCAACCACAGATCCTTCATAAAATAAAACATGCCCCTCAGAAGTGAGAACCCTTCGAGCGGTTATTGACACAGAAATAATGCTTTTATCTTTTCGAAAAAATTTTGTTTCCAATCCAATAATATGTTGGTCTTTGCTTAACAGCTCTTGAACATAATTTTTATCATTTTCGTTCACATATAAATCCCAAATATTGATCTTACTTGGGATATCATCAGGCGATTCATACCCTAATAGTTTTGCTGAAGATAAATTGGCAGATATTAAATGACCTTCAGGTGTAATCTGATAAATGCCTTCAAATGCATTCTCATATAAAGACCGATATTTTTTTTCAGATTCTTCGAGACTTGTATATAACTTTGCGTTTTCAATTGAAATTGCAGCTTGTGAAGCTAGAAAACTGAGGAGTTCAACACGTTCAGGGGTAAATACTCCAGCAGCTTGGTTATTTTCAAGATAAAGCAGACCAACCAAATTTCCAGATCGTAATATTGGAAAACACAAGATAGATCGCGGTCGATTTTTAATGACATAGTCATCTCGTGTAAAAACACCTTCACTCATAGCATCAGTTAAAACCAAATTTTCCTTTGTACGCGCAACATATTGAACAATTGCCTGACACAATGATGTACAATCATTCAAAGGCATATTCTTTATATCAGAATCGAGTTCATCCTCCATTGAAACAGAACCGGCAATATTATAATTATCTGAATCTTTAAGAATTAAGAATCCCTTTCTTGCGCCTGCACTTTCAATAACAATTTTCATTAAATGATCAATCAATCGATCAAAAACAATTTCTCCAGAAATCGCCTGAGATGCCTTTAACACAGATGTAATATCAAGGCCTTTTCCTTCATCTTCATAAATCGTATCTCGTTCTTCACTTAATAATTGGTGGTAGCGTTCTTCAAGGAATCGAACAAGCCCCATTGCACCCCATCGTAAGCAACAATGCCGGGCTTCCATCATATATGCCCTGGCGAGGTCATATTCATTTCGAATTAAGCACAATTGAGCTGCAAGCTCATTGGCAAGTGCTTCTTCATTAATATATTGATTAAGTTTAGCAAGGTCAATCGCCTGATCATATAAATCCATTGCTCTGTTATGCTCACCAGTTACACGATAAAGCTCTGCTTGCATGATATATTGTTTATGAAGATAATTCATTGGTGCATGATGCGCAAATTTTGCCATTTTTTTAATATTAGAATTAACACGGGATAATGTTTTTTTCTGTTCATGTTTTGACACAAAGGGAAATATAGACATTCGGGCTAACGCATCATAAAAATAATATTGAGCGGGCGTATGCGTCGCAGTAACGCCATCTAGATAGAGTTCCATCTCATCGGCATTTTCAATAGCCATATGATAATTATGAAATAAATAACACAATCTTAATTTATTAAAATATAAATGCCCCAATGCATTTTTTACATTTGCAGCTTTCAATTGTGGTAAAGCTTCGTCTTCATTAAATGCATCGCCGACTAATCGTGTTGGATCAGCAGCCTGACCTGTTAAATTAAGCACTGCTTGATGATGAATCGCATGAGAATTCCAAATTGTTTTTTGTTTTAATTGGCGATCAATCACCTCACTATAAATTTGCATTTCATGTTGTAAATCAGATAAATCTCGGCCCATAAAGTATAATGTGTAGCAATACACAAATCCTGAAAGCGCTGCAAATTCCAAGTTACCAATTTCAAGCCCAATTTTGTAAGCTTCTTGATATGTATAGGATTGGAGTAATTCAGATAAATGCTCTTTCCAATGTCTAATCAACGTATTCACGACAAATATAGTATTTGGAAATGTTTCTCTTGCATTAAATCGTTCAACAAGGCGAATCGCCAATTGTCCAAAACGATATCCTAATTCCATATCACCAACAACACCGCACAGTATAGAACCATAAGTTGCATAGGAGAAAGCAGATAACGGATTATTTCCATGCCTGACAGATAGCAACACTTGTTTAAAAACAATCAAGGGAAATAACTCTGGAACAGCAAAATATGCTGCTGCCGAAACACTGGACATTACACGCATAGCAGCAAGTTTATTTGGGTCTTTCATTCTGGGTAAATCAATGAGTTGATCCACCTTTTTTTGAGATAATACCATGCGCGTCCGAATAAGTCCCCAAATAATGTGAACTTTTTGTGGTTTTTTGGGAAAACGAACCCCTAATAATCTTAATATTTCACGCGACAAACTGACTGCTTCCAGGGGTTTATTCAGAGCCATAAAGGATTGAATTTTTATTTCATATACTTTAACTTTGTCTAATACTGAACGTGCTTTGTGAAAAACAATATGAGATAGTTGATCCATATCATCGAATCTTGCGCAAAGAAATGAGGCTTCAGCCCCCTCGGTATAAAGTGCAAGCGCTAAATCATATTGGTTCTCCCAGCAGGATTCACTTAACAATTGAATACCCACCCGCAGATATCGATATGACGGCTCATATGCTGCAGATGATTTTGCACGTTTACTCGCAATAAGATTTAATTCTGATAATTCATATTTTTCTTGCTGATTGGAGATTAAATCAATACCAAAATTTAATTGGTTTACAATATCAAATATTTTCTGTTCTCTATTTTCAGGAGATATATTTTTTAATAACAATTGACCGACTTTTTGATGCACTGCTCGTTTTTCTTTTTCAGGTATTAATGAATATGCAGCTTGCTGAATTCTATCATGGGAAAACTTGTATTGAAAATTGGTTAATGGCAAATCTAACATCGCAGCAGAATTGCTTTGTACAGGCATTTGATTGATAACCAAATCGCCATGGAGTTTAATTTTACTAATTTCAACAATTAAACCAGCAACTAAGGCATCATCCAAAACCATAATTGTTTTGATTTGAGATTTTTCAAACACAATGGAAAGGGTTTCCAAATCAAATTGGTTGCCAATACACGCGGCAAGTTTTAATGCCCCTTGAGTATCATGACTAAGTTTTTGAATTTTGCCTGCCATTAACTCTACAACATTATCAGTAATACCTGTTGCCTGTATTTGAGCAAGATCCCAATACCATCCACCTTTATCAATATCAAATTCAAGAAGTCGTTCAGAATAAAGTGACTTTAGGAATTCACTCATAAAAAAAGGATTGCCATTGGTTTTTGCTTGAACAAGTTCTGCCAATTGTTGAGTTTCTTGTTCTGAATAATGAAGTGTATCTTCAACAAATTGATTAATATGTTTGAGTTCAAGATGTGATAAGAATAAATAATTCACAATAGCGCCAGCAGTTTTAATTTCTTCAAGGGTAATCATTAATGGGTGCGCTGCATTGACCTCATTGTCACGATATGCGCCAATGATAAATAAAGAACGATCCTGTGATGTCATTAATAACTGAAGGAGTTTTAATGATGCAGAATCTGCCCATTGAAGGTCATCTAAAAATAAAACAAGGGGATGTTCAGGGAGGGTAAACACTTTGATAAAGCGTTGGAACCAAATATTGAAACGATTTTGGGCTTCAGCCGGGGGTAATTCAGCGACCGGGGGTTGTTTTCCAATAATTAATTCCAATTCAGGAATCACATCAATAATAACCTGGGCAGTTGAGCTTAAAGCATCAATTAATTTTTGATGCCATACAGCTAATCTATCTTCTGGCTCAGTCAACAATTGACGCATTAAATCTGAAAATGCACTGACCATTGCGCTATAAGGGATATTTCTTCGGAGTTGATCGAATTTACCCGAAATAAAATACCCACGATGACGAACAATCGACTTATGTATTTCATTCACAAGGGAAGTCTTACCAATACCCGAATAGCCAGCAACCAACATTAATTCACTGCTACCGAATTTTGATTTTCGTTTATTCTCCTTATCCTCATCAGAGATACTGGCCCCTACCCGCTCGAATGATTTTAGTAAAGTGTCAACCTCATTTTCTCGTCCATATAATTTTTGTGGGATAGTAAATTTTTCAGTTACATCTTTTTGTGCGATAGGAAAGGTCATTATTTGACCATCATTTTGATAGAGTTTTACACACAAATTCAAATCAGCAATCAACCCACGTGTGCTTTGATATCTATCCTCTGCAGTTTTTGATAGCAATTTAAGAATGATATGAGACACAACTTCTGGGATATCAGGTTTAATCTCATTCAAGGGTTCTGGCTGCCTTGCAACATGACAATGTATTAATTCTAATGGATCATTATTTTGAAACGGTCTTCTCCCACATAATAATTCATATAACGTAATGCCAAGGGAATAATAATCTGTTCTATAATCCACTGAACGATTCATGCGTCCTGTCAATTCTGGAGACATATAAGGCAAAATTTGTTTCATTCGCCTAAGATCAACAAGGGATGCCTGTTCTTGCATCAAACGAGAGGCATAGCTAAAATCAAAAATCTTAATTTGATTGTTTGATTCATTAATGAGTATACTATTTGGATTGATATTTTTATGAATGACATTTGCGGAATGGATTTCACTAATAATAGAAGCGATCTGGATGCCAATTTTCAAAATTGTTTCTAATGGCAACTCTTTTTCTTTTATCAAATTTCTCAAAAGAATGGCCTCGAAATCTTCTTGAATCATAACCAGTGTATTTTTATATTTTTCAAGGCCATAAACTTTAATAATACCCGGAATATTATTTAAACGCTGAGTGATTTCGAATTGTTGTTTATATTTATTGATTTCATCTGGTGTAGGATATTCTTCTTTTAGAATTTTCAGTACTACAGGTAGAAGGTCTTTAATGCGTCGCGCTTGATAAATAACTATTTTTTCATCTTCGTAGCTTTTTCGTATTGTTTGATAACCAGAAATGGTAATCATACAGTCCTTCTTTTTACCTTATACTTTAAAATTGCAATCGACATTTATAAATTTCCGATAACACCTTGTTAGCTATAAAAAAGCCTCAATGAAAGAATTCACGAAAAACGTGAAATCATTCATTGAAACATTTTTATAGCTAACAAGGTGTTATCGGAAATTTATAAATGTCGATTGCAATTTTTGGGTTATATTTTAATCTATTTTTACATGGACTGACACGGACAATCACTGTTTGTAATGGAAAAAACAAAGTTGAATGATAATATATTAAATCATTTCAGAATGTATCACATATTTATGCAGCTTCTAATTCTATAGCAGGGTCAAATTTTTTGTTGGGATATTTTTATATAATTATCAGCTAATAAAGTATTATCATACATTGCAACTAAGTTGTTTTTCTATTTTATTTCCACGCCAGCCGCATACTATTAAGGATTGTTTTTTCTTATTACATCCAATTCCCAATCACAAGAAATGGTGCCCAATAGAGTGGATGCCAATAGCGTCTTTGATTAATCAACTTTTTCTGAACATTTTGCATGGCTTGTGCTTTTGATAACTCAGGTTTTTGCAGTTGCCTATAAAATTCTCGAATAGCAAGAGATGTGGCTTCATCATCAACAAACCATAATGTAGCAATTGCTCCTTTTACCCCTGCTTTTACAGCAACACCTGCAAGCCCCATTGCAGCTCGTTCATTACCTAACGCGGTTTGACAAGCACTCAATGTTAATAGTTCAACTTTTTGTTTTCTAAATTTACTCAATCCAATCAAGTTTTCTAATAAATTCATATTTAACTTACTCTCATAGGTGAGTAAGAAACTTTCTTCAGGCGTACCGCCAAAGACACCGTGTGTTGCGATATGAAGAAGCGAGTATTCATCACGTTTAAACTCATTAGTGATATTATCAATAGTGTATTGATCGTCTTGTATCATCACTTGGGCAGTCATAATTTTTTTAATATCTCGTAATTCAGCCGGTACACTGGGTAATGGAGAAAAACCTTGCCTTCCTTCTGCAAGTCCAACCAGAAGCAATTTAAATTTCTCTTTATCAACTGGTTGAGGATCTGTTAAACTAATTGCTGGAATGGTTGATATCGCATAGTTTTCAATAAGAAACTGTTTGCCATCATGTAATGTTGAAAATGGAATCAAACGAAGGGCACCATCTGGTGCAACAACTAATGTACGAATATCGTGACTGACCAAAATATTCTCTATGGGTCTAATTACCCAATTATAGAGTTGTTGTGAGTCATATAAAAATCGATTATTGGGTCGTGTTTGGAGTTGTTTTCTGTAATGAATGACTTTTTCTTTTAATTCATCCATAGACACATTTTCGTTAATACATTGAATCCCATCAGGAAGGGTTACTAAGATTGCCAAATAATTCGGCAGCGTTATAGGATAGATTATCGCTGTGTTTTCAGGTGTTCTGACGAGTTTATTGCTATCATCCATTGGTCTTGCAGTGACACATTCATCTTTAAAAAAATCTTCTAATTCTGCTGTTTTTAACATTTCCATTGTATCCCGAGCAGCAATCAGCTTAGCTTCACGGTCTTCTTTGGTATTCATTTGTTCTGCTTCCAATAAAAGCAATTCAGCTTTTCCTAAATACACAGGTTTAACATTTTGATTAAAAAAATCTTTTTTTGTTCGATATCCAAGAAACAATTCCTGACGAATTGGATTGAGTGTTTTAATAGCATTTTCATAGGCAATCATTGCATTTGAAAGGTCCCCCTTGGCTTTAAATAGTCTTCCGATCTGCCACTGCCATAAGTAAAGAATTTCAGGGTAGTTTCCTTGCTCTGCAAAAAACACCGCACTTCTTGTTAATTTTAAAGCATCATCAAAATTGCCCTGTTCTTCATACAATTGAGCTATATAACCACTTGCATAAGAAATAAGTCTAACATCTTTGAGTGACGTTGCAATTCGTTTTGCGTCATCAAATGCAAGATACGATGCATTGATTAAAAAACGATCATCTTTAACTGTTTGTTCTCTAATTTTATTGACCAATAACCCCAACGTCATTAAATCAGAGGCTTTTTGATGAGAATCAGGTAATCCAGAAATATGAGCCAAAACAGTTTCAAGGGCCATAATGATTTGTTTATATCTCCCTTTTTGAAATTCAAGTCTTAAATAATTGAGCAGTATTTTTGACTTTAAATCTGCGTTTTCTTCAGAATCTGTAACCAATTCTAAGGCTTCTCCAAAAAGGGCTTCTGCTGATTTATAATCTTTTTCAACAGCAAGGGCATTTCCCACATTGTTTAATATTGAAGCTAATAATCTGGGATTATCAATTTTTCGAGCCTCTTCTACACCTTTAACCATATAATCAACTACTTTTCCCATATTACCTAATGAAAAATACAAATCACCCAATCGACTATAAAATTGAACCACACTGACCATATTTTTTGAAGACTCAACAACTGGCATTGTTTTGGTCAAAAGGTCAATGGCACGTTGATGATACCCCATGCTTTGATATGCATCGGCTAAATATAGTGTCGTAGCAATATATAAATTTTGATGCGCTAATGGATCAACAAGATGAAAAGTTTGTTCAAATGCATGTGCTGCATTTTCAAAATGCCCTTTTTGATAATATGATATTCCCTTATCAAATAATTGGTGTGGATCAATGGGGGTATCTTCTGAAAATCCGAATTGAGGAACATAAAGCACCCCACATAGTAAACATAATGAAAGCAAGAAATTCTTTATCATAACTACTCCTTTTGATTTTATTCTGCCAGGTTTGTATTTTATTGTTAAAAGGATATTCTTAATGTCATTCATTAAGTGACTCATGATAAGAGAATCTCTTAAAAAATGACATTAGAATTACCAAAAAAGTTTTAACCTCATTATTATTTTGTTATATCAAACAGTTTTCATTCCAATAATTTAATCTTAAGACATCAAACATATATTATCTTGTATACTATGAATTTTTTCAAATCGACTTGCCCCATGTTTTTTTATACATAAAGTCATACGAAATTTGGAATGAATTTATCACTCGTATAACTTGATCAAACCAATCAATATAACCAGCAAAATTGGTCTAACGACGCATGCGTATAAAAATTTTTGGCAAATTATAATGCTAAATCCAGGTGAGAATGATAATCTCAAATACTCATTAAAAGTGACAAATTAGATTGGATATGAATTATTTGTTCTATATTACATATAAAAATAAAAAAATAAAATCAATACTATTATACCTCATCTTTTGTTTTTTCTACCATTTAAATTAAAATGTTGGCTTTGTATCATTTGTTACATATATGTTTTTCTGTAACAAATATTCGAATACAGCATCTTTTTCTTTTATTAGTAACATCCTTTCATTTTTTGATCTTCACAGGCAGCTCTCTGAAAGCAATATACAAGCAATATTATTGCTTATTCACAACGCACAGACTTCTTATGATTGTATGATACAAGATATGCATACAATGTATCTTCTTTAATGCCTGGAGATATAACAGGGCCCATTTGAACAACTGGTTTTATATTTTTATCATTTAAATAACCAATAAACAAAGCATTTTCTTTATGATCACCCGATGAAAAATGGTAAAAACTATGATTTAAATGATCAATATTATAGCCAAAATGATGATCTTCACAATAACGTGAGACCCCTATACTATCATATGGAATTAATACAATATCTCCTTTGAAACCATTTTTATAAAAAGATAAAAAGTAAAGCACATCATGACGACGAATAAATACACGCTTAATATTGTGATTCATTTGAATGATTGAATCTACTTGGTCAGCAAATAAACGAAGACGTTCAATATGCGTCCGATTTGACTGATACCGATGAATCATATCAGTTAAATAGCCTTTTACAGGGCCGCGGTTATTGATGACATGAGATAAGATATGACGGAATCCATCAAATTGAAAACTATGATGAATAATACATATCAAACATAATCCTATCGCACATATCCGGATAAATACGACTTTGATTGGGAATTGTTGATTCTTGTAGTGATTAAGGACGTGCCCAAAGGGTACTGTCCAACATATCCCCCAAACAGGAATTGCTGAAAAAAAATAGCGCAGTTCATATGTAAATGTGCCTTGTAAAACAGAAATCAATTGAAATACAATAATAACCATTGGTCCAGCATAAATAGGCCATAGCCATCGATACGGTTTAAGGCAAAAACAAAGAATCCATAAACCAATCATGATTGGATTCAGTGTCTGAACTAATCGCAAAGCACTTTGAGAAATGGATTGTCTTGGTATCATAAACATTGTTTCTCTTAAAGCCAAACGCCATGACACCATATCTGACAGACTGTCTAATCCAATCCAAAGAACAAGCCCATATATAAATCCAGGTATGCATAAGTAAATAACGCTTTTGTATTCTCCCTTGAGGCCAAAGTATATTCCAAATAATAGAACATAAACGCATCCCTCTGGTCGTATGAGTGGTAATAGTGAAATGCCTACTATGGCCAACGTGTTTTTTTTAACCACCCACAAATAGCAAATAAACGTCACCATGAATGCAAACAAGGCTTCACCATAAAAACTCGCAAAAATAAAAGGATAAATTGGCATTAAAGCGATCATGACCATCGATAGAAGGGCCAACATCAAATCTTTTGTTAATTGATAGCTTATAGAAAAAATGAAGGAAAGGCAAATAATAGAACCAATGATATGAAAACATCGAACAGCAAACAAATTGCCATGACAAAGAGTTGATAAACTGGAATCAAGAATAGAACTTACGGGCAGGATATAATTCCACAAAAAAATGGAAGGCTTATAAAAAAGGGCATTTGCTAGAAAAAAACGCCAGGAATCATCAATATCAAATAATTTTCGATAATCAATCCAATCAAGATGAGCCCATTGATCACTACCGCATGCTAACCAAATAATCCATAAATAAAAAATAAGAAGGCTGCTCAAGATAAGGCCATTGAGCAGCCATATTCGAAATGATTTACCTGTCGGATACGTCATTTCAATCAATCCATTACTGTGAATTCAAAGCATTACTCTGCTCCAAATAAAACAGTGCTGCTTTATAATTAAAATAATTTGGAACACGTTTAAAAAAACGTTCTCCCGCTTCAATTGAAATATTTTTTAGAAGATCATTATCTTGAATGCTTTGGGTACTTTGATATACTGACTGAATAAAATCCGACACATGGCTATCATCAACCCCAGGAGCAAGAACAACAACACTACTTATTTGAGGCACGCGTTTAATATCTCTTTCCATAAATGGATACATAGATGATGTTAACACGCCTAAATGATCATGAAGCTCTGTGCCTCTCACTCTGAGAATTTTAAGGGGAAATGTCTTGAGATCTCCAGAAACACAGCCTGGAATGGTTGGCCCTTCTGGACCTGGACAGGTGGCATTTGTAATGTATTGGCTGGGTGCTTGATCTATTAGAAAAATAGCGTCTAAATTCCCTTGAATGAGTTTTTGC
>Ga0272440_1002373_pt1 | contig 14750 bp, 13 predicted proteins | sample SSMMMBAug17_FD_192440 | JGI IMG/M metagenome (GOLD analysis project Ga0272440, IMG submission 192440) | Marine sediment archaeal communities from Little Sippewissett salt marsh, Falmouth, MA, United States - SSM-MMB-Aug17 | ecosystem: Environmental > Aquatic > Marine > Wetlands > Sediment ... | reverse complement strand
ATTACAGCTGGTGCTTCTTATGGCAATAGATTAGAAAAACTTTCTGGCTTAATTCAAACTGATGCTGCTATTAATCCAGGAAACTCTGGAGGACCACTCGTAAATCTTTCTGGAGAAGTAATTGGCATTAATACTGCTATTGCCAGTGGTGCTAATGGTATTGGTTTTGCTATTCCTATTAATGATGCTAAAAGCATTATTGAAAGTATTAAAAAACATGGAAAAATTATCCGACCTTTTTTAGGAGTTAGATTTTTGATGTTAGATCAAGCCAAAGCTAAAAAATTAGATATACCAGTAAAAAACGGTGCTCTTTTAGTAGGGAATGACTTAAAAGGTGAATTTGCTGTAGTGCCAGCTTCTCCAGCAGAAAAAGCAGGACTTAAATCTAAAGATATTATTATAGAAATTGATGGGCAAAAATTAGATCAAAATAATGATTTATTAATGATTATTGCTAGAAAAAATATTGGTGATGAAATTGAATTAAAAGTTTGGCGTAGTGGCAAAGAAATTAAACTTAAAGTTACTCTTGAAGAAAGTCCTTGGTAATTAAACCCTAACTTTCTTATTTTTACGTAATATTTATTTTATAGAATACTACTTCTGAGAATTTTTAAAAAAGAATTACCTATTTACGTAAATAGATGAAAATATATAAAACTATACAAAATCAATCTTTAAGAAGTATTAAGTTAGTTTTATTTAAAAGTTAGGGTTTAAACTATAATTAGCTGCACAAAAAATATGGGCGAGTGGCGGAATTGGTAGACGCGCAAGGTTGAGGGCCTTGTGGAAATTATTTTCCGTGGAGGTTCAAGTCCTCTCTCGCCCACCAAGATGACGTATTTTCCGATGAAAAGAAATAGCAAAACGATGAGCTTCATTGCGAATTTTTTGCAGCATTAATCCCTCTTCTGAATGTTTATCAATAGCAAGAGGATTTTTTTGATAAGGAATAAAAACTTTTTCTTCTTTTTTAGCTAGAGCGCAAAAATTAAGATTTTTTAAATCTTTATTAAAAAGAGCTGCTTTTTGTTGACTTTTTAAAGCAGCATTTAATTGTCCTTGGCCCCCATCAATTAAAATTAAATCAGGATAGCAAGAAAAACTTTGATCATTTTTTTTATTTTCTTGTAATAAAAGTTGATAATTATTTTTATAAAAATCTTTAGTATGACAAATTTTTTGCTTTTCTAAAAATAAAAGAAAATTTTTTAAAACAAGTTTTGTTTTTTCAAAACCATTTTCTTGCAAAGAAGTAATTTTTTCAGCAGAGGTAATAAGATATATTTTCTTTTCTTTTATTTTTTGAATAGTTTGACGAATAAAAAAATTTAATAAATTATCATTTAATTTTTTATCATATAAAAATAAAGCATGATTTTTATAATTTACTTTAATTAAAAAACTAATAATTTCTTTTTTTTGTTTTAAAACAAAAATTTCTTTAATTAAATCCTGATTATTAATAAATTCTTTATTTAAATTAAAAAGCCATTTTTTCTGCTTATTTTCCCAGAAAATTTCTCTTTCTTTATTTGAGGCTTTGCTAACAATTAAATTTTCTTTGCAAGGTAAATGTTTTAATCTTCTAAAAACAATTTCTTGCATGGAAGCGAAATCATCAATTTCTCCATCAGCTAAAGTACGTAATTTAAATTTTCGATAATGACTTTTTAAAGGTAATCCATCTTTAAAAACAATCATACTAGCTACAGTATCATTACCAGCAAAATGTGATATATCAAAAGCTTCAATTCTGTGAGGTATTTTTTTTAAACCTAATTTTTTTTGTAAAGAAATTAAAATTTCTTTTTTATTAGATGATTTTTGAATAAAAAGAGGAATATTTTTTAAAGCAAATTGATGAGCATTTTTTTCTGCTAAATTTAATAAATCTTTTTTTCTTCCTTTTTGCGGTAAGATAATTTTAACTTTTTGTTGATATTTTTGATAAAAAAAGTTTTCCCATAAAGATATTTGTTTAATTGGAAAAATTTCTTGATTTAATATCAAGTTAGTTGGCAAATGAGCAATATGATTAAAATAATCTCGAATTAAAGCTAAAAGTGATTCTTGTAAAGATTCTCCTAAAGGTAAAATAAAATTTTCAAAAGCAATAATACGACCTGATTTAATTTGAAATAAATGAAAAAAAGCTTTTTCTTTTTTGGCAATACCAGAAATAACATCAGCATCTAAATTACTAAGATCATTAACAATTTGTTTTTGTGAAGTTTTTTGAATAGCTAATAAAAAATCTCGCCAAATAGCTGCTTTTTCAAAGTCTTTTTTTTCAGCAGCTTGTTTTATTTTACTTTGTAAATCTTGTTCTATTTCTTTGGTTTTTCCATTTAAAAATTTCAAAGCTAAGTCAATTTTATTTTTATATTCTGTTTTGGAAATTTTACCCACACAAGGAGCAGTACATTTTTTAATATGAAACTCTAAACAAGGAAGTTTTTGTTTTTTTTGTCCTTTTATTTCAATTTTTTTTGATTTTTCATTTTCATAAATATCTAAATTACAAGTTCTAAAAGAAAGCATTTTTTGTAAAAAATCAACTGTTTTGCGAGCATAAGAAGCTTCAGTTTTAGGGCCAAAATATTTAGCTTTATCATTTAAAACATTTCTACTAATAAAAATACGTGGAAAATCTTCATTGATAGTCACTTTAATAAAAGTAAAATTTTTATCATTACGCAAAAGAATGTTAAATTTTGGTTTTAATTCATTAATTAAATTAGCTTCTAAAATAAGCGCTTCTGTTTCATTAGAAGTTTCAATAAAATTAATATTATCAATTTGCTCTAACATTTTTTTAATTCTACTAGATTGATTACTACTAGCAGTAAAATGTTGCTTGACTCTAGTTTGAATATTTTTTGCTTTACCAATATAAATAATTTCTTTTTGTTGATCGATAAATTGATAAATACCTGTTTTTGTTGATAAATTAGTAATAATATTTTTTAATTTTTTACTTTGCTTTTTAGTTTTCATAAATTTATTTTAATTGTATTTTTTTTAAAATCCAATATGTAGCTACCTTAACTCTCGACTTAAATCGGAGGTTAAACTTAGTAGTAAGGTTAAAATCCAGTTACCTTAACCCCCGATTTAAGTCGGGGGTTAAGCTTGGAGGTAAGGTTAAAATCCAACCTTAAAAAAAATTATTTATAAACATTTACTAATCTGTATACTGTTATTTGTAATCTTATTGATTTATGAAAAAAGATACTTTTATATCTACTTCAATTCCTTATGCTAATGCTAATCCGCATATTGGTTTTGCCATGGAAATTATTCAAGCTGATCTTGTAGCTCGTTATAAAAGACAAAAAGGTCATAATGTATTTTTCTTAACTGGTACAGATGAACATGGTAGTAAAATGTGGCGTACAGCACAAAAGCAAGGTATTGAAATTCAAGAATTTGTTAATGAAAAGGCAAAAAAATTTAAAGAACTTACCAAAATTCTTAATATATCTAATGATGATTTTATTCGCACTACAGAAAAACGTCATCAACAAGCAGCTAAAAAACTTTGGCAAAAAATTGCTCAAAATAATTTTTTTAAAAAGAAAAATTTTCAAGGTCTTTATTGTTCTGGATGTGAAGCTTTTTTAACTGAAAAAGATTTAATTGAAGGCAAATGTCCTTATCATAAAAAAGCTCCAGAAAAATTATCTGAAAAAAATTGGTTTTTTTTACTTTCTAATTTAAGTGAGCAAATTTTAGAAATTTTAAAAACTAATCGTTTAGAAATTTTTCCTTTTTATCGCCAAAAAGAAATTATCCAATTTGTTAAAAAAGGTTTAAATGATATTTCTTTTTCTCGTCCTAAAGAAAATCTTCCCTGGGGTATTGATGTGCCAAGTGACAATAATCAAGTTATGTATGTATGGTGTGAAGCTTTAATTAATTATATTTCCGCCTTAGATTATGGAAAAGAAAATCAAGAAAAATTTATAAAATTTTGGCAAAAAGGAGAAAAAATACAAATTATTGGTAAAGATATTTTACGTTTTCATGCTGCTTTTTGGCCTGGAATGTTACAAGCAGCTAATGAAGAGCTTCCTAGTAAAATTTTAGTACATGGTTTTTTAACCAGTAGTGGAGAAAAAATGTCTAAAAGTTTAGGTAATGTTATTGATCCTTTTGATATAGTGCAAAAATATGATAGTGATAGTTTAAGATTTTATTTATTACATCAAATTCCTTTTGGACGTGATGGTGATTTTACTGAAGAAAGATTTCAAGAAATTAGAAATGCTTATTTAGCTGATAGTTTAGGCAATTTACTTTCACGTGTGCATCAACTAGCTTTAAAAGCTAATTTAGAAAATTTCATGGGCATTGAATTAAAAGATAATTTTGCTTTAGAAAGTCAAAAAATGCATAGCAAAGTAGAAAAAAATATGAACAAATTTGAATTTCATTTAGCTTTAGAAGCTATTTTTACTTTTTTTACTTTTTTAAATCGTTTACTTAATGAAACAAAACCTTGGCAAAAGTTAAAAGAAGATCCTCAAAAAGGAAAAATATTACTACAATATTTTTTAGAAAGTCTGCGACAAAGTTCTTATCTTTTAGCTCCTTTTTTGCCATCAACTAGTGAAAAAATACGTTATTGTTTAGGTTTGGATAAAAATTTTACTTGGCAAGGAAAACTAGGTACAAAAATAATTTTATTTCCTAAGATTTAATTTTTTTTTAATTAAAATATGTTTTTTATAAAAAAAATTTTTCCTAAAATATTAATTTTAAGTTTTATTATTACTCTATCTTTTTTTAATAAAACAGATCTTTTAGCTAAAAATGGTTATCCTGATTTAAAAATTGAAAGCATTCAATTTTATCAAGATTGGAATGGTTTTAAAAATGTACTTACTGCTAAAATTTGCAATCAAGGTAAAGTTGTTTTCAATGGCTCTAAACAAAATGAAAGTTTAGTAATTGCTTTTTCTAAAGATAATGTTAGTAAAAAATATTTTTATAATGATTTAATTTTAAATCCTCATGAATGTACTGATTATAAAAGTCATGCTTTTGTTAATAATATTGATAAATTATTTACTAAAAATTGGCAAAATAAATTTGATGAACAAATTAAAGTTGAAGTTGATCAAAATGATATAGTTTATGAAAGTCAAAGTGGTGAAAAAAATAATATTTTACTTAAAAAGATTTCTTTTGATTTTTCTAAGCAAAAAAATTTATCTAAATCTAGTTGTCAAAGTAATTGTCAATTAGGAAATATTAGATGTAATGGCAAGGAAAAATCACGTGATATTTGCCAACTTAATGAAGAAAATGGTTGTAAAACTTGGGTTTTGCAAGAGTATTGTCCTAATGGTTGTTTAGATGGCCAATGTATTCGCCGTCGATCAGCTTCACGTTATAAATATGCTGATCTGGGAATAGAATCAGTAGAAATTGAACCTTTAAATGAAGAATATGATGGTGAGAAAAAACATAATTTTAAAATAAAAATAAAAAATAAAGGAAATTATAAATCTAGTCGTTATGATCTTGTTTTATATATTAATGAAAATGAAATAGGTAGTTCTAAAAATAGTTCTTCTTTGCCTCCATATAAAACCCGTACTTTTGAATATATTGATTTTAAACCTCCTGGCACTCATATGGTTGAAATTGTTTTAACTACTTATGAAGTAGAAAGAAATCAAACTAATCATGTTGTTTGGAAAAAATTTTTTGTTGATACAAAAAATTCCAATATTAATAATTTTTTAAATCTTTCTTTGCCAGAAAAATTTTATTTAAGAAATGGTACTAAAGTAACCCAAAATGGTGCTATTTATGAAAATCAAGAAATTGATAAATTTTGGTGTTTACAAGATAATAACACTCAAGGTAGTGGTCCTTTTAAATTTGAATGGGGAGATGGACAAGTGAGTTGTTCTTATTTTCCCGGTAAACATCTTTATAGAAATAATGGCATTTATGAAATTTTAGTAAGTGTTAAAAACATTGATGGATCAATTTTAGAAAAAACCTCTTATATAGAAATTAATAATCATTTTAAGCGTGATTCATATTCATCTATACAAAAATCATATTTTGATTTAAGTGTTAAAAATATTTCTTTTCAAGAAACAAATGATTTCAATAGCAATGGTGCACGTATGACAAATATAAATTTTTTAGTTGCTAATTTAGGAGAACAAAATACAACACCTTATGCTACAAAAGTTTATCTTGATAAAAAAGTTATTTTTGCAGATCAAAGTTTAATTAATGAAAGTTTATTAGGTTATGAAACTAGAGAACATTTTGTAGAAGGTGATTATCTAATGCCTGGATGGCATAAAATTAAAATAATTCTTAGAATGAAAAAAAGAGATAAAAACTCTACTAATAATTATTTGGAAAAGAGATTTTATATTAATCCCTAACTTTCTTATTTTTACGTAATATCTATTTAAAATACTACTGCTAAAAATTTTTAAATGTATTACCTATTTAAGCAAATAGATTAAAATATAACTATACTAAATCAATCTCTAAAAAGTATTAAAATAGATTTATTTACGTATTTCCCGGAGAAGTTAGGGATTAATTTCTTTTTTACTTTTAATTTTTAAATCACTTTCTATTTTTCTAATAATATTTAAACATTCAATAACTCGTTCATTTTCCGGAGTAATTTCCAAAGCTTTATGAAATAAATTTTTAGCAGCAGTTATTTTATTTTCCTGCAAAAAACATACTCCCAAATCACATAAAATCATGGGGTTGTTTTTTTCTAAAAGTAAAGCTCTCTCCAAAGTGGCTATTCCTTCTTTTTTTTCTTTTTTATGAAAAAGTCCCCAACCTAAACAACGTAAAATTTCAGGATGATTAGGATTTCCTTGATTAGCTTTTTTTAAAAAACCTACAGCCTTAGACCATCTTCTCTCATGTAAAGCAATAAAACCTAAAATATGATTAGCAATAAAACTTTCCTTATTTAAAGAAATAGCAAAATTAGCTGCATTTCTAGCTTTTTCAAATTGATCTAAAAATAATAAATTATCAGCTAACTCTTCAACAGCTTCCAAGCACTCTGGGTCATCAATCAAAAGTTTTTCCAAAATTTTAATAGCTTCTTGATACTGACCTTTTATTTTTAAATCTTCAGCTTTTCGCAAGGAACTGAGAAATTTATTTTTTTTCTTAAAAGTACCCATTTTCTTATTTTTTTTAATCATTTTTAAAGAATAACAAAATTTTTTAAAAAAATAAATAGCTCAACTATTATTTTGATATTTATTTTTTTATAATACAAGAATTTACTTTCATCTAATTTAGTAGATAAATTAATATTAAAACTTTTTTTAATTAACGTTAAAAAAACTTCTGCTGATTCATTTTCTTTTTCTAAAGAAAAATTTACCTGCTTTGTTTGATCATATTTTGTCATTTTTTCTAATTATTTTTTCACAAAATAAATAAAAATACAATTTTTTAAGTTAAAAAACTTGTTGATGATTTCTAATATTTATTGAAATATTTTTTTTCTTCAACAAGAAAATCAATAGAAATGCGATAAGAAAAATTAAACATTTTTAAAAAGTTGATCAAAAAATTTACGAGTTGATAATATTGAAATTATTTTAATAATTTCTTGTTCATTCTTAATTTTTTTTCGAGCTATTTTTTGTTGATCTTGAGGATAAGGAGCAATTATTCTTTCAATTTCTTGTTCTATTTCTTGCGGAGAGATAGTAATATTTTCTTTTTCAATTAAAAGAGTAAAACTTATTTTTACTTTTGCTTGCCTTTTAGCTTTTTCTTGTAAATCTTTTTTTAATTGATCTTCTGTTTTTTTAATATTTTTTAAATAAATTTCCCATTTTATACCTTTTTTTTCATTAATATCTTTTATATTTTGTAAAATTTCTTGTACTTCTTTTTCAATTAATTCATCAGTTAAATCAAAAGTAGATTTTTGAGCTAAATTATCTAAAAATTTATTTTCTCGAATTACTCTTTCTTCATCTTTTTTTCTAGAATGCAAAGTTGTTTCGATATCTTTTTCTATTTCTTGGGCTGTTTTTTTATCTTGTCCTGATATTTTTTGAGCTAAATTATCATCAAAAAGAGGAATAATTTTTTCAAAAACATCATGCACCTTGACTTTAAATTTTGCTTTTTTGCCAGCAAAACGTTGATAATTTTGCGGAAAAGTAATTTTAAATTCTTTTTCACTTCCAGCTTTTAAATCAATTAATTGATCTTCAAATCCAGGAATTAAACTACCACTACCAATAATAACAGGATGATGATTACTTTTAGCACCTTCTAAGGCAACTCCATCTTCATCAAAACCTTCAAAGCTAATATCTAAAAAATCACCTTTTTTAGCGGAACGATTTAATTTATTAAGCTTAGCAAAATCTTGTGTAATTTTTTCTTTAACTTGTTCAATTTCTTTTTTTTCTACTTTAACAGTTTTTTCTTTAGGAATAGTAATATTTTTTAAAGTTGGTATTTTTTCTTTTAAAGGAAAAGTAGAAAAAATAGCTTCATAAATAAGTGGTTGTTTTTTTTTTAAATCAACTTTTGGAGTAGTTAAAATAGTTAATTGTTCTTTTTTAACTGCTTTAGATAATGTTTTATTAATACAATGATCAATAACTTCAGCTTGAAAAACTTCTGCTCCTATTTTTTCTTTTAATACATTTTCAGGAATATGTCCTTTTCTAAAACCATCAACTTTAATATTTTGTGCTAATTTTTTTACAACTTCTTGTTGAAAAGAATTTATTTCTTGTTCACTTAATTCTATGGTTAATTTAACTTTGCAATCATTTTGACGTTGATTTTTTATTTGCATAATTTTTTAAAATAAATTTAATGACATTATAAAAATATAAATAATAAATTTATCATTATTTAGATTTATTTTCTGTTAAAATAGCTTGTTCTATTTTTTTTAAAATAGGAGCATTACTTTCTAAAAAAATTTTAGCATTTTCTCGTCCTTGTCCTAATTTAGCATTTTGAAAAGAGAAAAAAGCTCCTGCTTTTTTAATAATTTCTTTTTCTGTAGCTAAATCTAATAAATCCCCAATATGAGAAATTCCATTTTTAAACATTAAGTCTAATTCTACTTGTCTAAAAGGAGGAGCTAATTTATTTTTTACTATTTTCACTCTAATGCGATTTCCAATTTGTTTTTTTGCATCTCCTGTTCCTTGTTCAATTTTAGCTATTTTTCTAATATCAATTCTCACACTAGAGTAAAATTTTAAAGCATTTCCTCCCGTTGTAGTTTCTGGGCTACCAAACATTACCCCAATTTTATGACGTAATTGATTAATAAAAATAACCGTACAATTTGATTTTGAAACTGCACTAGTTAATTTTCTAAGAGCTTGTGACATTAATCTAGCTTGAAGTCCCATGTGTGAATCTCCCATCATGCCTTCAATCTCTGCTTTAGGAGTTAGTGCAGCTACTGAATCAACAATAATTAAATCAATTGCTCCAGAACGCACTAGAACTTCGGTAATTTCCAAAGCTTCTTCTCCAGAATCTGGTTGAGAAATAGTACATTTTTCTAAATTTAGACCAATGCGAGTAGCAAAATCAGCATTTAAAGCATGTTCAGCATCAATAAAAGCTATTTGACCATCTTTTTTTTGAGCTTCGGCGGCAATATGCAGAGAAAGAGTAGTTTTACCAGCACTTTCTGGTCCATAGATTTCAATAATTCTTCCTTTAGGAATTCCACCACCTAAAGCTAAATCCAATGAAATAGAGCCTGTAGGAATGGTTTCCACTTTTACTTTATTAGCATCATTCATTTGCATGATTGCTCCATCTCCAAAACTTTTTTTGATATGCGAAATGGCATTTTTAAGAGCTTCTTGTTTTCCTTTCATAAGGGTTTAAAAAAATAAAAACTTAAATGGATGTTACTGAGGTTTAATTTTAATTTCAATTCAATCTCTATATTTTTATTAAAATTAGATGAACTAATTTTTTTATTTTCATATCAAATTGTTTTAAATTAAATATAGATTTGTAAACTTTTATAATATTATTAAACCTCATAAAGGAATTGATAATCTAACTCCTCATGAGAAACTAATTTAATATTTCTTTCCAAAATAAAAAAAGTATAAACAACGCTTGAAAATTTAACAGATAAGTAATTCCTAATAAATCTTTTTTTTGACATCTTTTTTTTGAACTTGATTTATTTTATCAATACTAATACCTAATCTATCCAAAACAGCATACATTAAAACTTTATCAGGGAAAGTTTGTGTTAAAAAACATTCTTTCTTCTGTAAACTTTCTTGTTTTTTCTTTAATTTCTTTTGCTTTTCCCCTAAATAATTAATTTTTCCTTCCAATTACTTTTTTTGTTTAAATTTATCAGTATTAGCATACTGAGTATAATCATGCTTAGCTTCTGCGGTTAAACTTTGTAAATCACCTAAAAGCAAACTCATTTTTGTTTTTTCTTTTCTTCCAATTTTTCTAAATTTTCTATTGCAATAACACTACTTAAAATCCTAGTAAACTCATTAGCTGCTTCTAGTTCTATACTTTTTCTATACTTTCATTTAGAAAATCTTTATTTTTATATGCTACTTTAGCCATTTTATTTTTTTATTAATTTTTATTTTTCTAAGTATTTTAGCATAAGAAGTTGTAAAATAGCAATAAAAAGTAATTTAAATTCCCCAAAAATAAACAATTAAAATAGGAGTTAAAATAGCTAAAATAATATTTAAGGGAGCACCTATTTTTAAAAAATCAGAAAATTTATAATTTCCTGCTCCATAAACCATGGTATTGGTTTGGTAACCAATAGGAGTAAGAAAACTAGTACTAGCAGCGAACATAACAGTTAAAACAAAAACTTTTGGATCAAAACTAAGTTTTTCAGCTACTGATATAGCAATTGGCACTATTAAAACCACAGAGGCATTATTGGAAATAATTTCAGTTAAAAAGGTAGTAATAACATAAAAAAGAATTAATAAAATAATGGGAGAAAAAAGCCCTCCAGCTTTTACTAAAAGATCTGCTGTTAAATCTGCTGCTCCTGATTTTTGCATAGCAATTCCCAAAGGAATAACTCCAGCTAAAAGAAAAATAACTTCCCAACTTACTGATTGGTAAAGATCATCTCCATCTAAACATTTAGTTAAAATCATTAAAATAATGCCTGCTAAAGCTGAAGTCATAATAGAAAAAATTCCTAGTGCGGCAGTAGTGATAACACCAATAGTAATAGCTAAAGCAATCCACATTTTTTCTCTGTTAAATTCTTGTTCTAAAGTTTCCACAATTACAAAATCATTAGATTTTTTAAGTTCATTTAAAGTAGTTTTAGAAGCTTTAACTAATAGTATTTCTCCGGTTTTTAATTTAGTAGAAGATAAACGTTTTTCAGCAAAATCTTCACGATGAATACCAACTACAGCAGCATTAAATTTTTTCCAAAATTTTATTTGTGATAATGATTTATCATGAAAAGTATTTCCAGTTCTAAGTAATAATTTAACAATTTGACCCATTGGTAATCTTCTTTTGGATTCATCAAAATCAAGTAAAAGTTTAATGCCATCTTTTTCATTTTTATCTAAATCAATAATTCTTTTTTGATCAGTTAAAAAAGCAATAATATCATTTTCTTCAATAATTTTATCTAAAGCATCTTTTTTAAATGAATTTCCTTCTTTAATAATTTTTACTAATTTAAGATCATTTTTTTCTAAAAAACGAGATTCTTTTAAGGTTTTACCAATAAGATAAGAATTTTTTTCTACTAAAATTTCCGCTAAAAAATCAGATTCAATTTCATCTTTTTCTGTTTCTAAATTTTTTCTTTCTGGTAATAACCATTTTTTTACTATAAAAAAATAAATTAAAACAATGGCTAAAATAATTAAGCCTAAATGAAAAAATTCAAACATAGATATTTCTGTCTTGCCAGTTTGCAGTAAAATATCACTAGCTAAAATATTAGTAGAAGTACCAATAAGAGTTAATGTTCCTCCTGCCATGGAAATAAAAGAAAGTGGAATAAGAACTTTAGTAGCTGAAGTTTTAGCTCGTTTAGTCATTTCTAAAACCATAGGCAACATAATTGCAACAGCAGCAGTATTATTAATAAAACCAGAAATAGGCCCTACAATTAAAGCAATAATTAAAATTTGACGACTTTCACTACTACCAGCAAAACGAAAAGCAAAACGACTAATTTTATCAATTAAACCAGTACGTTGAATTCCAGCAGATAAAACAAACATAGCCATAACTGTAATGGTCGCAGAAGAAGAAAAACCAGAAACTCCTTCACTGGGAGTTACTAATTTAGTAATCATTAAAACTACCATAATAGAAAGTGCAGTTAGATCTACGGGTAATTTTTCCGTAGTAAATAAATAAAGAGCACCAATAGTAATAAAAAATACTTTTAAAATATCATTACCATGCAAAAGAATAAAAAGAGTAATAATAGTTAAAAAAACTATTCCTAAGGTTTTAATAATTTGACGATGCTCTTTAGGATTAGAAATTAATGATGTTAAAAGTTTCATAAATGACATAATTTAATGAAAAAATTAATTTAAAAAATTTGCTAGATTCTTTCATATAAAAATAAAAAATTCAATTTTAGCGCTTGTTTGAAAAAATAAATTATGGCACTTTAATAGATGGTATTTTTTAATAATTTTTTGTTTTACATGAATTTTGCAGAAAATAAGTTTGGTTGGGATGTGCAAACTACCCCTCCTTTTTTAGCTTTTCGTGCTATTCGAAATATTGCTACTTCCCATCATGGAGAAGCTAATATTTTAGATCTTTCTCAAGGAGAACCAGGTTATGGATTTGCTCCCAGCACAAGAGCACGCAGATTTTATGCTTTTTTGCTCTTAATTGATTCTGTTTTTAATAACAATCAAACTAAAGAACATTTTGGAGAAAAAACTGAAAAAAATTTTCCTAATATTCAAGAAAAAATAAAAGAAATTGCTTTTAATTTTTATAAAAATGAAATAGCTGAAGAATTGATAAAAGACTTAGAATTTTTTTTGCAAAGTTTAGAAAGCATTACAAAAAAACAAGAAAATAAAAAATCACGTTTTGAAATTTTATTTGAAATTTTTAAATTTTCTATTCCCTCCGGTGGTCGCTATCCCAATCCTTGGGGAGAAGAAATCATACGTATGGCTGTAGCTGAAGATAGAAGTGAGGAATTTGGTTTTAAAGTTTCTTGGCAAGAAATTATGTTACTTTCAGGATGTTCCCAAGGAGTGGGAACTTTTTTTAAAGGTTTTGGTCAAGAAGGAATTGGTTTTTTACAAAAAGGAGATAGTGTTTTAATGATTTCTCCAGTTTATGCTCCTTATACTTCATTTATTGAAAACCGAAAATTAGATCTGGTTTCTATTTCTATTGATCCGGAAAATGGCCAATTAAATCAAGAAAGTTTTGAACAAGCTAAAAATTATCATCAAAGAATCAAGGCTATAATTTTAATTCATCCTAATAATCCTTCTGGTTTTCCTATTTCTCAAGAAAATTTAGAAAAAATTGCGGAAATTGCTGAAAAAAATAATGCTATAATTTTATCAGATGAAGTTTATGCACAATTTTTTGATAATTTCAAAAGTATTGTACAAATTGAAAAAGCTAAAAAAAGATCTCTTCGATTAAATGCTCTTTCTAAAATAGAACGTGCTACCGGACTGAGAATGGGGGATTTTTACATTCCATCTCAGACTAATGATTTTATTTCTCAAGAAATTTTAGAAAAAGATTGTCAGGGATTTTTAAAAAAATATAAAAATGTAAAATGGTTTTTATATTTAGCTAAATCTCCCGGAGGTGGAACTATTGGCGTTTTTCAACATATTGCTGGAGTTCCTGGTACTGCGCAAATTTTAGGACTTTGTCATTTGATTTTAGGAAAAGAAGAACGAAAAAAATATATTCAAGATTTAAAAGAAAAAGTAAAAACTTTTTATAAAAATATTGGCGTAGATTATCAAGGAAATTCCTATTATGGCATTATTGATTTACAAAAAATTTCTGGACCTTTAACAAAACAAAAGTCAATTGAACAAATTTTAAATAATTTAGCTGAAAAATTTGGCATTGTTTTAATGCCAGCTAATAACTTTTTTTCTCAATCAGATAGAAGCAGTATTGATCGTACAAAATTCATTCGCGTTTCCTTACCTAATTTATCTTTAGAAAATACAGCTAAAGCCGGAAAATTAATTCGAGAATTTATTAAAGAATAAAAAAGTAATAATTTTAATGTTAATCTATAAAAAATATAGTATAATTTTCATGCTTTAGTATTACCCGAATTACCCTTAAAAACATATGAATCAAAGTAAATTTTATTGATTTTTTTTAATTTTTAAGGTAGAATAAAAAGATTTATTTTAAATTTAAAAAATGTCATTTGATAAAAAAGCAGAATTAATGATTTCAAAAATTGATTTAAGTCATCAAGAAAAAGATAAACTTGATGTTAGAGTTAAAGACCTAGAAAAAAGATTAAACTTAAGATTAAAAATAAATGAAAATCCTAATAAAGAAAGACAAAAACAAAGAGATGAAATAAAAATAGAATGAGGCATAGATCCTCCAGCTACCGTAGCCTATGGCAGTTCATTAACATATAATGAAAGAGAAGAAGTTATGGCTAGAAAACCATATTTAATAGTAAAAAGTTATGGTCAAGAAACTAAAGTTAAATC
>Ga0272440_1002372_pt1 | contig 14753 bp, 9 predicted proteins | sample SSMMMBAug17_FD_192440 | JGI IMG/M metagenome (GOLD analysis project Ga0272440, IMG submission 192440) | Marine sediment archaeal communities from Little Sippewissett salt marsh, Falmouth, MA, United States - SSM-MMB-Aug17 | ecosystem: Environmental > Aquatic > Marine > Wetlands > Sediment ... | reverse complement strand
TTTCACACAGGCGGCGCGTCAGTATATTTCTGATAACAATAATTTTTATATGTCAGATCATCATGGCATTAATGCAATCTTTGCAGAATATGGGGGCAATTATGACATTCCCATATTTAATTGACTACGATATTACCGAGGGGGCACGAGGGGGCATGGGGTCGCATCTTAATGATTAACTAACTATTTTATTATAAACCATACAGTAACAGTAAGATTGACTGTACTAAAATAGTTAATAATTGAGATGCGACCCCATGCCACTCAGGGCTAAGAAAATCAGGCTTATTTCAGGTCTACAAATTGAAGATCTATCAATTTTTCAATATCAATTAAATTGCCCATGTGGAGTTTATCGTGCATAAATTTTTGCATCCTTTCAAAGTCGTCTATAATTGGAATCAAGTCATCTGTTTTGATACCATGGGGGTCCATAAATACTTTTTGAAGGATGGTTTCAGAATAACCGAGATTCCTATCAGGATCAAGGTAAGCAACAGCAATACGTGCTGCTTCCTTTTTATTGTTTTCAACATATTTTCCAGCCTGAATGAACAGATGGATAAACTCCCTGGCAGCATCGGGATGATTGGCGATGAATTCGTCGCGCATGGCAACAACACAGCAAGGATGGTCATTCCATAATTGCCCGGAAAGAATTAATTCTTCACCCACATTTAGGGCAATGGCTTTTGCCCCAATAGGTTCAGCCACCATAAATCCGGCAACATTTTTGTCTTGTGATTGAAAATCCGGCATCATAATGGGCGGAATGACTTCAAAACAAATGTTCACATCATCCTGCCCGGCATACCCGGGTTTCAATCCCAATTCACGAAGATAAATATCTGCCAGAATACGATGTACAGACAGGGTATGTGGCAAATAAAACAACTTGTTGTGAAAAAAGTTTTTAAGTGATTCCTGATCAAGGTCAATATCACCAAATGCTTTGTTTCTTACACAAATACTACCATTTTTATGGGCCAACAGCACAATTTTAATCGGAACGTCATGACTGAACAAATCCATGACAATGGGCGCCAGAATCAATGCAACATCAACATCGCCATCTTCCAATGACTTTTGGATAGGATTCCATAATAGCATGCGATGGATATCCAGTTCAAAATGTTTGGGAGTGAGTTTTTTCTTTGATATTAAATGTTGTAAAACGCCCAAAACAACATGATCAGTAATGGGGATATGGCCAACAGTGATACGAACTTTTCCATTTTTTGTGATTCGGGGTCCAGTTTCTCTTTTTTTATCATTTCTGTCTCGGGTTTCAAATACTGTATGAATGGCATAGGTCAGTTCAAGTGGACCAAATGGTTTAATTAAATAATAGTTGACACCAGCATCAGTGGCCCGATTGGCCTGCTTTTTTTCAGCCTGGGATGTCGCCATCACAAATGGTATTTTTTTGAAACGACTATCCTGCCTGACCCATTGAAGCAATTCATAGCCATTTAACTTGGGCATATTCCAGTCGCTGATAATTAAACCAATATCATTTTGTTCAAGCTTTTCAATCGCATCCTGGCCATCATAGGCCATCATCACATTCTCGAAACCAATATCATTTAACATTTTCTTTTCTGTCAAAATAATTGATTTGGTATCTTCAACCAACAATACAGCTTTGTGTAAATGTTGTTTTAAAGTCGTTGCGGTATCCTTTTTGGGATCAGCATTTTTCATTATTTTCTCCTTTGGTTGTTTGTCATAGTTATTTATTGCCTTTTCATTCATACGCTTTAGTGTGGAAACGTGAGTCCTGTTGGAATATTTAATTAGAAGCACCCAAAACCTTTTCAATGGCAGTCTGAATGGTTTCCATATCAAAGGGTTTTATCAAAAAATGATTCGCACCAGCTTCGATTGCCATCATTGCTTCTTTTTTAGAAGTGGCCATAATAAATGGCGTATGCTTAAATCGTTCATTGGTTCTGACCCATTGAAGCAGTTCAAGGCCATTTTTTTCAGGCATATACCAGTCACTGATAATCAAGCCCGGGTAATCATCTTTTTCATTTAATAATTCAATGGCTTGTTTACCATTGTGTGCAATATCAATATTTGTAAACCCAAGTTTTTTAAGCATTTTTACCTGAGTTAGCAGAAGAACCCGGGTATCTTCAACAACCAGAATATTTTTGTGTAATAATTGATTTTTTTCCATTTTTGAAACCATTTGATTGACAAGCTCAGAGAGCGACTTCATATCAACAGAGCGTTTAAAAACTTGTAGTTGATCACATTCCTGTACATTACTGTTACAGTTATGATCTGATATAAGAATACATTGCATATCCGGTCTGCGCTTTTTCATTGACAGGAAAAGCGCTCTGCCATTAATATCCATCAGTTCCATTTTAGAAATGAGAATATCAATATCCATCTCACGAAAAATGTTGAGTGCCACCTTTCCAGAGCAGGCGGATACTATTTTGCAAAATTGATTTCGCAAACATTTTTCAATGCATTGCACATTTTTCGAGTCATCAACAATCAAAACGTTATATTGCTTCATGTTGTTTCTCATTGGTTTTGTTTGTCTTTGGGAGAAAATGGGTTCATTGGTAACCCATTCCAGTGATTGTTTCAATATGGTACAGCAGTTGGATTCTAATCTCAGGACGAAAAATAATAACCTACTGAAACAAAAAGATGAATTATATTATATCAATTTAAGAGGGAATGCATCCTTTAGTCAAGTATTTTTTATAATAATTTTGAAATTTTGGAATTTTTTTGATTTTGCTATTGATTTCAGTCGGTCTTTTGCTCAAGAGCTTCAGACACGACTTGAAGGAGCTTTGCTTTTAGGTAAGGTTTATCAAGTATCCCCACAAAGCCATACTGATGATAACTTGCCATGACCGGATCATTTGCGTAACCGCTGGAAACAATTGCACGGGCCTTTGAATCAATTTTAAGCAATTTTTTGATAGTTTCAATGCCGCCCATGCCACCAGGAATTGTCAGATCCATTATCACGAGATCAATGGGATTTTTGTTTTTCATGGCCTTTTTGTAAATGTTTAACGCAGCCTGTCCATCTTCAGCCTGAACAACTGAATAACCGGACTTTTCCAACATGCGGCGGGCAATTTCCCGCACAACTTGTTCATCATCCATGATCATGATTTTGCCCTGTCCTTTGATATCCTGGGGCACCCTCTTTGGGGTTTCTGAGACACGCGTTGCAGGCAAATAAAGGGTAAAAGTTGAACCTCTGGCTGGAATGGATTCGCAGGCAATCAATCCAAAATGCTTTTTGATAATTGAATGTGAAACTGCAAGGCCTAAGCCTCCCCCTTTTTGTTTGGTTGAGAAATAGGGATCAAAGATTTTTTCCATATGTTCCGGATGGATACCAACGCCTTCATCCGAAACTACCACTCGAACATAATCACCTTCTTTCAAGGGCACAGAGTCCTGTTTCATGTTCTTTTTTAAATAGTTTTCACACACAATATGAATAGTGCCGCCTTCTGGCATGGATTGACAGGCATTTAGAATCAGGTTGTGGAATACCTGACTGATCTGATCTTTATCCACTTCTGCTGTCCAAAGATCAGGTGAACGATCTATTCGACAATTGATATTCGAGCCAGATAGGATAAAATCTGATGACTCACGAACAAGTTCGTAGATATTTCGTGGAATACGAATGGGTTCTCCACCTTTTGAAAAAGTCAGCAACTTTTTGGTGAGTTTACTGGCCCGCCTGGATGATTCTTCTGCTGATTCAAGATATTCATAAATCTCATTTGAAGGGTCCAGAATAATTTTTGCAAGATTGATATTACCCAGGATACTGGTTAAGATGTTATTAAAATCATGGGCAATACCTCCGGCCAACATACCCACAGATTCTAATTTTTTGGTTTTGCTCAATTCTTCATTCACCACTTTTTCCAATGTAACGTCTCGAAATACCAATACGATACCAATAATTTTGTGGGTAGACGTCCGAATCGGTGCGGCACTATCTGCGATACTTTTCTCAGAACCATCTTTTGCAATTAAAGCAGTATGATTGGCAAGGCCGATAATATGTCCGGTTTCCAGGACTTTTTGAACGGGATTGTCACACAATTGACGTGTTTTTTCGTTAATAATATAAAATACATCAGTTAAGTCATGGCCGATTGCCGATCTTGCCTGCCATCCGGTAAGCTCCTCTGCCACTCGATTTATCATGGTAATGCGCCCATCAAGATCTGTGGCAATAACGCCATCACCAATACTGCGCATTGTCACTGCCAGTAATTCTTTTTCACTTTCCAGGTTATCATATGCAATGCGCAATTCGTTTCGCATTTGCCATTTGGTTATGGACGAGACAATTGAATCATAAAGGATTTTTGCATCAACCGGTTTTTGGAGAAAATCAGATGCACCTATTTTCATGGCATCAACAACTGTTTTGACATTCATATGAACAGACATCATAATAATTTGTGTATCTGGATAACTGTCAAGCACCTGCCGGCTGAGATCAAGACCATTCATTTCAGGCATGTGGATATCGGTAATCAGAATATCTACTGGTTTGTCTTTGAACATTGCAAGGGCTTTTGTACCCGATCTGACCGCATTTACAGATAAATTCATTTTTTTTAGGGCCATTGTGAGTCGATCAGTGGACCGGGTATCATCATCCACAATCAGGATGTTTAATTGGGGGATGTCTTTCATGATTGATTCTTCCTTTTAGTATGGATAAAAATGTTTTCTGATACGTACTTTTTTTTATCTGATGACTATGATCTTTAGATACATTGCAATTCTTCTTTGTACACAAAAACTTATGATCGCCTACATAAACGATATAACGATATTTTCAACAAATATGAAGCATGCCTATTTTTCAAGGGAAACTATCATTACATTCGACATAAAAAACAATACATTTAATATGATGTAATAAAAAGGTACAATTAAGAATATGAATCGAGTAAAATCAAAATTGCCGGTAAACCTGAATCCAACCTATGTTTGGTTGGTGTTCAGTTTTCATAAAAAAACAGACAGGACCTTACCTCTCCAAAATAACCGCCTTCAGGAATAATCTGAATGTGCTATGTGGCTTTCAAGCCAGATAATTGCATGTGGTTGGCCTGTGAACAAATCAATTGCGAAAAAAGCTTGACTTTTTCAGCCAACTCTTCTAAAAAACGCATTTTTCAATCATTTCCGGAAAAACCGGCAAGAAACTTGTTATCAAAGCTTATAAAAATGAAACATAATATTCAAAAACAAAGAAATATTGGCATCAGTGCGCATATTGATGCTGGTAAAACGACGTTAACTGAACGTGTATTATTCTATACAAAACGAATTCATACGATTCATGACGTCAAGGGAAAAGATGGTGTTGGCGCAACAATGGACTTTATGGAGCTTGAAAAAGAGCGTGGCATAACCATAACATCAGCGGCAACTTATTGTAAATGGAATCAGTTTGAAATAAATATCATTGACACACCCGGTCATGTGGATTTTACCATTGAAGTAGAACGTGCTTTGCGTGTTCTGGATGGTGGGATTCTTGTCTTATGTGCAGTGGGTGGTGTTCAATCCCAATCAATCACTGTTGATCAACAAATGTCAAGGTACAATGTGCCATGTATTGCATTTATCAACAAATGTGATCGAAATGGTGCCAACCCTTTGCGGGTAAAGGATCAATTAAATCACAAGCTGGGACACAATGCAGTGATGTTGCAATTGCCCATTGGTCTTGAAGCTGATTTCAAAGGGGTTATTGATCTCATTGCCATGAAAGCGATCTTTTTTGAGGGAGCAAATGGTGAAGAACGACGCGTTACTGAAATACCCGATGATATGATTCAGACGGCATTGGAATATCGGGAAACACTCATTGATGAAGCATCGATGTTTTCTGATAATCTCACTGAAGCGGCTCTTGAAGAGCAAGTGACCGAACCCCTGCTTATAGAAGGTATCCGAAATGGCACCTTGAGCAAAAAGTTGACCCCTGTTTTAATGGGCTCTGCTTACAAAAACATTGGTGTACAGGCATTATTGGATGCAATTACACAATTATTGCCCGCACCATCAGAAATATCAAATCGTGCCATTGATTATGACAATAACAATCAGGAAGTTGTTTTGGAAACCGATCCCAATCGGCCATTGGTTGCATTGGCCTTTAAGCTTGAAGATGGCCCTTATGGTCAATTGACTTACATTCGTGTATATCAGGGGGAGCTTAACAAAGGGGATACTGTATTTAATGTCCGCACTGGCAAGAAAGTAAAAATCGGTCGTGTCATTAGAATGCACGCCGATCAAATGGAAGACATTACAAAGATATCAACCGGTTCCATTGGCGCGCTTTTTGGTATTGATTGTGCTTCCGGGGATACCTTTACATCTGAAAAAGTTCAGTTGTCTATGATGTCTATGTTTGTCCCAGATCCGGTTATTTCTTTATCTATCAAGGCAAAAGACAATAAATCAGAAATTCAGGTGTCAAAGGCCCTGACACGTTTCACCAAAGAGGATCCTACATTTAGGGTAACCACCAATACTGAGACCAGTGAAACCTTAATTTCTGGTATGGGAGAGCTTCATTTGGAGGTCTATGTAGAGCGGATGCGTCGTGAATACAATGCAGATGTTGAAGTGGGGCAGCCCCTGGTTGCCTATCGTGAAACAATTACAAAACGCGCGGATTTCAATTATACCCATAAAAAACAAACCGGTGGGGCCGGACAATTTGGTCGGGTGGCTGGTTTTATGGAACCCCTTGATGAGCCCTTCCTGTTTACAAACAAGATTGTTGGTGGGTCTATTCCCACACAATATATTTCATCCTGTGAAAAGGGCTTTAAGGATTGCATAAATAAAAGCCCGGTGTATGAATTTCCAATTACCGGTGTACATGTGGTAATTAACGATGGTGCATCCCATTCGGTGGATTCATCGGAAATGGCCTTTCGTGCAGCAGCCATTGGCGCATTTAATGAGGGCTACAAACGCGCAAAACCGACCATTCTGGAACCTGTTATGAATGTTGTTGTGGAAACGCCACCTGAATTTCAAGGACCGGTCATGAGTACACTTAATCAACGTCGGGGCATGATTGTGGGATCTCAAGACCAGGGGAGTTATTGCTCTATTGAATCTAAAGTGCCGCTGTCGGAAATGTTTGGATATTCAACAGTGCTGCGATCATCAACCCAGGGTAAAGCACAGTTTACGATGGAATTTGATAGTTATCGGCCTGTGCCAGTGTCCATTGCTGAACAAATCAAAAAGGACCTTGAATTATCCAAAAAGCAAGCCAAGGAGTAAATAATATGATGAATAATAATCAGACAGATGCCATGCAAAAAATTCTGGACAGGATTGTCGAGAAAAAAAGACAGGATGGTGGATTTGGTGCTGTTATCGCCCGGGCGGGTGTTGGTAAAACAGCCCTCCTCGTTCAGATTGCATTATATAGTTTGTTGGAGAAAAAAAATGTTCTCCATGTCAGCTTGAAAGATTCTATCAACAAGGTTTGTCTCTGGTATGATGAAGTATCCAACAAAATCGAACGATTGTTGAGATCACCCCAATTCTCCCCGGATATCTGGGATACAATTCTCATGCATCGCATGATTATGACTTTTGGTGAGGATCGATTTGATACAAAAACGTTTCATGAGCGACTTTCTGATTTGACAGAGCAAGGCATCTTTTATCCACAATTAATCATTGTTGATGGCCTGATGATTGATGGTCAAAATATATCGATATTTGAAGATATGAAAAAGCTTGCCAGAGAACTGAATGTTTTTATGTGGTTCTCCATTCAATCCCATCGACATGAAGTGGCAGAAATTCATCACCTCCCCCCCTCGTTTATTCCATTAAAAGCACTTTTTGATGCAACCTTTCATGTGATTCCAAAAGGAAACACCATTGATATTCAACTAAAAACCCAAATTGACTTTGATTTTCAGCCCGAGTTTGTTTTAGACCCTGAAACCATGTTAATTCGGACCCCAACTGTTTAAATTTAAAGACTGCAAAATTCCTGCAAAGTCATGACAGCCTGGGGGCAACCCCGGGTTATTTACAAAGTATCATGTCACAACAAGATTCAATCAAAAAACGATTATCCCATCTCCATGCCCGACTTCCGAAAACCCTTCGACAACATCGACATGGATTATATGGAAAGCTAAAAAAAATCCAGCAGGATGCCCACAAAAAGGATAATTTCCAAAAAATTATGCATCGTCTGGATCAAATTGACCAACGCATTGATCAATCTATTGAAAAGAAAAATGAGCGTGCTAAACATTTACCATCTGTTCAATTCCCAGAACAATTGCCCATTACAGAAAAACAAGACGAGATCATTCAAGCAATTAAAAGTCATTCAGTGTTAATCATTTCAGGAGAAACCGGCTCTGGAAAAAGCACTCAGATACCCAAAATGTGTCTGGCTGCGGGGCGCGGCATTCATGGTATGATTGGATGCACCCAACCCCGAAGAATTGCTGCAATCAGCATTGCCCGGCGGATTGCTGAAGAGCTTGATGAAAATATTGGCCAAACTGTTGGTTATCAAATTCGATTTCAGGATATGACTTCAAAAAATGCGTATATCAAGATAATGACCGATGGTATCCTTTTGGCTGAAACATTGAACGACCACTATTTAAATGCATATGATACCATCATTATTGATGAAGCTCACGAACGCAGTCTCAATATTGACTTTTTATTGGGTTTTATAAAGTCTTTAATCAAAAAACGCCCTGACTTGAAAATGATCATAACATCTGCAACCATTGATACCCAAAAATTCTCCAATGCATTTGACCATGCACCAATTATTGAAGTTTCCGGACGTCTGTATCCGGTATCCATAGAATATTTTCCAAAAGAACCATCAAATGAAGATCAAGAAATCACCCACGTTGAAATGGCTGTGAACGCCCTGGAACAGCAATGGAAAAAACGCAGGTATGATGATACGCTGGTTTTTATGCCCACTGAGCAGGATATCATTGAAACCTGTGATTTAATTAAAGCCCGCATGCATCATTCCCCACAGATTATTCCTTTATTTGCACGACTGTCACAGGATGCTCAGCGCAAAATTTTTGCGCCATCAACCACACAAAAAATTATTGTTTCCACCAATGTTGCAGAAACATCTATTACAATTCCAAATATTCGATATGTTATTGATTCTGGGCTTGCGCGTATTCCCCAATATCAGCCCCGAATCCGAACAACAATTTTACCGGTACAGCCCATTTCAAAAAGCAGTGCAGATCAACGAAAAGGGCGTTGTGGTCGTATCGCAGATGGTATTTGCATTCGGTTGTATACTGAAGATGACTACGAGAATCGTCCCCAATTCACGCCCCCTGAAATCAAACGTGCCAATCTGGCATCTGTTATTTTACAAATGATGGTACTCCGATTGGGTAAAATTGATCAATTTCCATTTGTCGATCCGCCTGAAAACAAGAATATTAAGGATGGCATGGATGTTCTTACTGAACTGGGTGCCATTCTTATCACACCAAAAGGTCCAAAACTCACTAAAGATGGCCGGTTTATGTCACGCCTGCCCATTGATCCCAGAATTGCGCGCATGATTCTGGAAGCTGAAAAGGAAAAATGTGTGGAAGAAATGGTGATCATTTCTGCCGCCCTTTCTATTCAGGACCCCAGAGAGCGACCATTGGAAAAGGAAAAACAGGCGGATGATATCCATGCCATATACCATGATCCACGCTCTGATTTCATGACATTACACAATCTTTGGACCCATTACCATACCCATCAAAAAATTCATAAAACACCATCCCAAATGCGCAAATACTGTCGAAAACATTTTTTATCCTATATTAGAATGCGTGAATGGCAGGATATTGTCAATCAACTGCGTTTGCTCCTTAAAGATCAGAATATGGATTTCACAGCCAGCATTCAGCAAGATGATCGACTGTATGATGCCATTCATCGATGTATTGTTTGCGGCTTTTTATCCAATATTGCCATGAAAAAACAAAGTAACACGTTTTTGGCAGCCAGAAATAAGGAGGTTATGATTTTTCCAGGATCAAGCATATTCAATCGGGCTCCAGAATGGATTGTTGCAGCAGAAATTGTAGAAACCACACGCCGATTTGCCCGGACAGCCGGTTATATCAAATGTGAATGGCTTGAGCATTATGGTAAAAATTTGTGCCGCCGCAAATACATTTTTCCCCGATGGGATAAAAAGCGGGGTGAAGTTGTGGCCAATGAACAGATATATTTGTTTGGTCTCCTGATTGTTCCCAAACGCCAGGTTTCTTATGGCCCGATTGATCCAGTCTGTTCAAAAGATATTTTCATTCAATCTGCACTCATTGAGGGCGAATGCGATGGTGATTTTCGTTTTTTATCCCACAATCAAAATCTGATTCAAAATATTCAGAACATGGAAGATAAAACGCGAAGAAAAGACCTGCTGGTCAGCAATAATGATCTGGCCGAATTCTATGGGCATCGACTGGAAACTGTTTATGATATTAGAACATTGAAGCGGGCAATCCGAAAAAAGGGCTCAGATGACTTTTTAAAAATGACTGAAGCAGACCTGCTTATTGTCCAGCCTGATGAAACATTTATTTCTCAATTTCCAGACCATATCACACTTAATGGCAAATCTTTTGGCTTATCTTACAATTTTTCACCCGGGGCTCCTGATGATGGAGTAACACTGAACATTCCACAAAATCAGACAGATCAGGTGATATCAAAAGATTTTGAGTGGCTGGTGGATGGTTTACTAAAAGAAAAAATTACTTGTTTGATGAAAGGCCTTCCCAAACGATATCGCAAACAATTGGTCCCCATCAATCGAACAGTGGAACGATTGATGACATTAATACCAGGACAATCGCAGGCGCCATTGTTTTCGGTTTTGAGCCAGATTATCCATGAACAGTATCAAATTAACATTGGGGCAGCAGTCTGGCAACAGATTGAAATTCCAGATTATTTGAAAATGCGCTTTTCTTTAGTGAATCATAAAGGCCAGGAAGTGGCTGCCAATCGGAATTTACACGCATTACTTCGGTCACAAAATGTATCTTCATCCAAAAAATCCGATGTTTGGGCATTGGCAGCTGAAAAATGGGAAATCTATAATTGTAATGACTGGAATTTTGGTGACTTGCCTGAAAAGGTAATGATTTATGATCATTGGGAGGGATTTCTGGGGCTGTGTTGTCATGATGGGCAGGTGGATCTCAAGCTTTTTGAAAATGTTGAAACCGCCCGAAAGTACCACATTAAAGGTGTCAGGGCCCTTTTATGTCGGAAATTCAATGGACAAATAAAATACCTGCAAAAAACATGGACAAAAGCCTTTCGTGATCATCCTGCCTGTGTGGTATTTGGGGGGTATGATGCCCTTGTTAAGTCAATGCTTGATCACTTAAGCCATCATCTTTTTGAAAAAAACTGTCAAACACAAACTGCCTTTGAAAAATACACAAAAACAGTTCAAACAGAGTTGACAAAACAATCAGACATTTTATTCAAGCAGGTTCGTGCCATTATTGATGCCTGTGAAAAGGTCCGCATTTGCATTTATGATATTGAAACCAGAATGGTTGTCAATCCACTTGTAAGCACATTTTGCAAACAACTTCGAGAGGATTTGAATCATTTACTGCCAGTCAACTTTTTGGCAATTTTTGAAACAGACCGATTGATCCATTTACCACGATATTTAAAGGCAATGGAACTGCGGGCAGAGCGCGGGATATCTGACATTCAAAAATCATTGGATCGAAACAAGGAAGTGAATCATTTTTCAGAACAATTGCAGAACATGGTTCGTGATTTATCTACAGAGTCCAGTGATGACAAACGAAATGCATTGGAAGAGTTCTTTTGGATGATTGAAGAATATAAAGTGTCTGTTTTTGCTCAGGAATTAAAAACTGCGTATCCGGTTTCAGCCAAAAGGTTGAACAAAAGAATTGAAGAAATTCGATGGATGATTTAACAGTGTTGATCTCCAAAAACAAGATGGTTTTCGGAATACAGCCTATGTAATAAAAACTTCAATTAGTTTTCTGGGTCCTACCCTATTTTCTTCTTGCATTTTTAAATCCAATATGTATTAATTTGTTGAAAAAACCAATAATTATCTATTCTCGTTCAACAATGGTCTTTTGTTATCTCAATCCTGCGTTCCAGCCTGGAAATGGGTACTGCGTCGCTCCAGCGCGCAAATCAAATGTAGGGGCTTTATGTTGAACATAGGTCTGATAAAGATTATCATTCAAGGGCGAACATCAGGTACGCCCAATCATTGGATTTGAACATCAGTTCGATTCCAAAAAGGATTAGCAGTATGTCTGATAAAACATGGCGATTTGCCGCCAATGAACGTCTTTATGTTGATGAAACCCTTTCAACAGCATTTTCAGCAGGTTCCAGTGGCACAATGAACGAACGTTTGGAGATGTCTTTTGCCAAAAAGCATGGCAGTTCATACGCCATAACTGCAAACTCCGGAACTTCGACACTTCACATGGCACTTCATGCATTTGATATTGGTCCTGGTGATGAGGTGGTCATACCTGCCTTAACTGTTGGCATGTGTGGATTTGCTGTCTGCCATAGTGGTGCAACACCGGTTTATGCGGATGTATGTAAAGATACTTTTTTAATGGATCCCTTAGACATTGAAAAAAAAATTACACCTAAAACAAAAGCGATCATGCCTGTGCATATATATGGATTGATGTGCGACATGACAGCAATTGAACGTATTGCTAAGAAACATCATTTGTTTATCCTTGAAGACTGTGCACAATGTTTTTTAGGTAGTGATTCACGTGGACGTCTGGCCGGAACAATCGGTCATGTTGGCAGTTGGAGTTTTGAAAACTCCAAGCATATGTCTACAGGTGATGGTGGAATTGTTGTTACAGATGATGAAATGTTGGCAAAGAAAATGCGTCAGTTTGGTGGAGTGGGGTTTAAAAACCTCACTGCAACAAGCGGTAAAGTTAGAATAGACAGGGATAAATTTCAAAACCCAGCCTGGACAAGACATCATATTATTGGTTACAATTATCGATTGCCTGAATTATGCGCGGCAGTCGGTCTTGCACAACTAGAAAAACTGGACACTTTTGTTCAGTTGCGACAGGAAATGGGAAAAGGATATTTGCATGTGATTGATTCATCCAATAATAATATATTGATACCTCAATTGGTGCCATCAGGATTTACACATGCCTATTATACATTCGGGGCCCGATTTAATGGGGCTGCCTATGGCATTGATTGGGCAACATTTAGAAAAAAATATGTTGAACTGGGCGGTGATGGCATCTACGCCGCATGGAAAACTGTAAATAAGGAACCCGCTTTTGAAAATATCGGCTGGGGCGATGTTCCCATTGCAGAGCAATTACAAACTGAGCTTATGCAGTTTACAACCAATCAGGCAGATGCGAATGAACGCGATATTCAATTGCAGGCATTAAAGCAAACATTATCGTATTTTAGCTAAGAAATGCTCAAGTGAATTGGGGGCAGACCTTGGTTACACTCCCCAACAGTCAACAATCAAGGACTAAACCCAATTCCCCCAAAGAAGAATTAAAGGGAAATGCATGTCATGTCAAAAAAGCATACCTTATTGATTGTTGATGATATACCTGAAAACATTGATGTCATCCGCGAAGTACTTAAAGATGAGTATCGTCTCATTGCAACTACACGAGGAAAACAGGCATTCAAAATCGCCTATGACAAGCAACCAGACTTAATTATGCTGGATATCATGATGCCTGATATCGATGGCTATACAGTTTGTAAGCAGTTGAAATCTAAGGAGGAAACCAGGCATATACCTGTTTTTTTTACAACTGCATTAAATAGTGAAGAGGATGAAGCCAAAGGTTTGTCACTGGGAGCTGTGGATTATATTACCAAACCATTTAGTATGCCCATTGTTCAGGAACGTGTCAGGCAACAATTGGAATTAAAAACGCATCGCGATAAACTCCAAGACCTGGTAAGAAGGCAAACATCAGAACTGTTTGACACCCAAAGACAAATTATATTCTGTCTGGGACTGGCATCAGAATATCGCGATACCGAAACAGGCATGCATATCAAACGCATGAGCAATTATTGTCAATTACTTTACAAACATATCGGTCGTCGGGAAGATGAGTGCGAGTTGGTTCTTCATGCAAGCCCAATGCACGATGTGGGTAAGATCGGTATACCAGATGCCATATTGCTCAAGCCTGGAAAGCTAACTAAAGAAGAATTTGACAGCATGAAACAACATACCACCATTGGAAAACGCATATTATCTGGTCAGGATGCCAATGGTAAAATTGTTTTCCCATTGGTTGACAGCCCATTAATAAAACTGGCTATTTCTATTGCTTATACGCATCATGAAAAATGGGATGGGACCGGCTATCCCAATCAACTGGCAAAAACAGACATCCCCCTTGAAGGACGTGTTGCAGCCCTTGCAGATGTTTTCGATGCCTTAACATCCGAGCGTCCATATAAAAAGGCCTGGCCTTCGGATGAAGCGCTCAATGAAATTATTTTACTAAAAGGAAAACATTTCGATCCAGACCTGGTGGAAGCATTTGTGCAAATCTTTCCAGATATTTTGAAGGTAAAGGATCAATTTTCAGATTAGTCAGTCATTTGTTCACGTTCCT
>Ga0272440_1002371_pt1 | contig 14754 bp, 15 predicted proteins | sample SSMMMBAug17_FD_192440 | JGI IMG/M metagenome (GOLD analysis project Ga0272440, IMG submission 192440) | Marine sediment archaeal communities from Little Sippewissett salt marsh, Falmouth, MA, United States - SSM-MMB-Aug17 | ecosystem: Environmental > Aquatic > Marine > Wetlands > Sediment ... | reverse complement strand
TTAATTGAAAAAGGCGGATTGGCCTGAAGGGCTATTTCTGCAAGACGATCTCCAACTTTGGCGATGCCAAAGTCATCATCGATTGTCCAGTTATCATTAAAGTATTTGTGCACGTTTTATCCTTTATGGTCTGATTTTTTTTATGGGCATATTTTACTTGTTATTATTATGATTGTAAAGGGACGCATTCCCAAAAAGTCAGACATTTTATAAGATTCTATAAATAGTAACGCAATTTCAGGCAATCTAAAGGATGCCTATATTTTCTTGCACCAGGTTGAAAATCTGAAAGAAAAGCATAAAATCATAGACGTCCCCTATTTCTTGAAAATATCCTGAAAATGGTGTTCCTGGCGGCGATACAGTTTCAACTGATGAACAATATTTTTCTTACATCGTTGCCTGGGAGAAAGTATTAACGCTTTTCGATAGTGGGATACTGCCATATTCCAAAGTCTTTTCTGCGCGTTATGATTTTTATGAATTGCAGATCGCATATTCCAATAATTGGCAATTTCAATATGTTGTGAGAAATTCTTGTTTCCAGCGACCATTGCGGCGTGTTTCATCGAAATTTCAGAAGCTTCAATACGTTTTTGTTTTTGCGTGCCTGTTTCATGATGTTGCATCCGATGGTATTCCCAGCCCAGACGAATATGATATTCCGCCTCGCATGGATTGCATGCAACTGCTTGTTCCAACGCAAATAATACGTTACTTTGTGCAGATAGCCAGGCTTTGGAATTACCTGTTTCGGAGAATGTATTGCGAAACGCAATATATTGCCATGCAAGTTTATACCAATGGATTGGATTCCCAGTATCCCAAAAAATAGCTTTTTGAATGGCTTCTATTTCAGGGTTTTGATCGCGATTTAAGGTACTGTTATGGATCGTGTTGCAATAGCACTCAGCGATAAAATGGCAAGTAGACATGAGCGTCATGGATACAATCATCATCAAAAAAATAATCCAGACACCAATATGACGCACTGTTAAAGGAATCGCTATATATTCAAGCATGGTTTTTGAACGATTTTTTATATGGATTAAATGCAATGCCTGAACACCGACAACGCAAATAGAAATAAGTATCAACATATTACCAGGTATATGCAAAGGAAAGTCAAACAGCGAATGTGCAGATATTGATATTAAAACAGCAATTGAAGCCATTCCCAGGCAGATGGCAGCAGGTGAGTTTCTTTTTCGAGTGTTATATAGAATCATTTTAATAAAAAGACATATTGTCATCGATAAACAGACGAATCCCAGAATTCCCATTTCTGAAATGAATTGAAGCCAGTCATTGTGAGCGTGTGTAATTGTAACCTGTTGATCTTTTGCAGATTGATATCTTGGAAACGCATGAATAAAGTTTGAGGGCCCCACACCCAAAATGGCATAATCCTTAATCATATCAAGTGTCGATTCGACATAACGCATCCGGCTTTCCATTGCACGTTGAATGGCATCAAATCTATGTATTAAGCGATCTTTTCCAATACTCACTGTTGAAATGAATATAACAAGAGCAACGAAAATCATAATGATTCCCTGCCTTCTTGTATTTTTTCGAAATGAAAGTGCAATAATGAGTACAATTGCGCCAGGCAATGTTGAAATAACAGCACCTCTGGATGATGAAAAATAAATGCCCAGCCCCATAATTGAAGCCGTTGTTATGCCAATTAATCTTTGGTTCCATTGATACTCATATGTAAAAAATCGGGCAAGTTTTCGTCTAAAGGGAAGGTGTCGCGTTGTTGATTTCTTTCTGTCGGTTTGGGATGCACTATATGCCACACTGAATAACATCAGCATGGTCATCAAGGCCGCAAAATGGTTTCGATTAATGAATGTGCCGCAGGTATCTCTTTTGTTTTCAATTATTGTTTTGGGAACCCAAAGAATATATCCTGGCTCGACAAATGTTTGGCTGATCCCATAAAGGCTTTCAATTGTACCGATACCAATCAAAAATAAAGAGAATTGTTTGAGTGCGTTATGTTGTTTCATTATCAAAAGTAATCCCCAAAAAAACAGCACATAAACCATGTATTGTACCCATGCATGGCGAACAGAGTAGTTCGTTATCGCAAGGGTGCCCCACTTGATGGGGATATGATTAGCAATGAGCATTGGCGATTGTGCCAATTGGTTCATTTTGGCTGCTTCAGGAGATATAAACGAGATCAAGCTTTGCGGAAGCGGCAGAATGTATATTAAGATCAAGAAACTGATAATGACGAAAAGATAGTTGATTTCGAGTTTGGGAATCGTCAGTCGAATGGATTGGTTTTTCCATTGGAAACAATTTCGACAGAAAGCAATCACAACGCCAATATTCATTAAGGTATAAGCGTAAGTATGCACTGCGCCAAAAAAGACGACACTCCATATAAGAATAATGATATAGATGGGCATGAGTTTGGTTATCTATTTTTTGTTATGCGCACATAATTTCGTTTTCACGTGTACTTAACTCACGAAAATAAACAATATCTGTATTCAATACATGATTGATCAACCATCTTTTCAAAAAATCAAGGATTTCATACTCAAATACGGCATCGTTGAGATCAAATTCTTTTGTAAACTTCATTGTTTTTTCAACAAAAAACCAGTGTTCTTTGCGATGCGCTTCTATTCGTGGATGCTTTTTTAAATAGCCCTCTTCACACGTAAAGTGTGTATTGAGATAATCCCCCATTTTTTCAAGTATCGGTTGAATTTCAGACTTGACATTACCAGATTCATAAATTTCCTGAAGTTTGTTGAGCATTTCAAACAATTTTTTGTGCTGGGCATCTATTTCTGGCACACCGACCTGATAGGCCACCTGCCATTTTAACTTTTCATTCATATGTCTTATGTTCCTTCGTATTAGAGTAATAAAGAATATGTGTCCTCATTTCCTCCATTTTGTATTGATTGCTTTATTGATATAAGTATCATTACAATAGATAATCGCGTCAGACCACCCCCAAAATCGGCGTTTGACAATTTCAATTTCAATTATTTTTCCATATATTTGATTTCTAACATATTGTCTTGCCTGCATTCCTTTTTTTGTGTTTCGTTCGGGGCATTGAACGTCATTAAGCCGAATTTTCATTCGATTGAAAAAACACGGGTTATTCCGCCAAATAATAATTCGTTTACAGTCAAATACTTTAATACATTTTGCAGAAAAATTGGTTTCTGGCTGATAAGTAAGCATAAAAATCATAAAGGCAAATAATAAGAAACAAGGAACAGCATACCAATTTACCCATTTAATCATATGATTTTTCCAACCAGTCTGACAATAAGGGGGGATTTCCCAGACATGTTGACGTTGGGCACCATCCAGATTGCACTTTTAACACCACGCCATTATGTATCACTGAAACCGGTTTATCTTCTGAAACAACAACAACGATCACATTTTCGTATTGCGCTGTAAAACGAAGGGCAGAATTAAAACGCGCTCCTCTTGCACGATCTTCATCTGGAACAGAAAAGCCATCAAGTATACAGCCAAAAGCGGATAGTTCCATGTTTGTGCGTATGTGCAATGCACCATCCAACTTTGAAAAAGATTGCGCCAGTTCAATGTTTTCCTCCAATCGAAGATCTAATGGCATGCTTAAATGTTGGCCAGATATTTTAAGCATGGGTTGATTATTATCTATCACCAGTGTACAGCCATGTTTTTCCTTTTCTGCATGATGGACGATTTTATTAATGCATTGAAATAATTTATGAATATTTTCATGCGGTTGAAAATTCAAATCTAAAAGAAGTTCTTCTAATTGAACCAGTTTGGCCTGGTGCGTAAATGAATGGTAACTGCCATCACGAAAACTACAAACAAGATCTCCATTAATTCTGATAAAGCCATATCCGACACAGAAATGGGCTGTCAATCGATTTTCGGGGAGCGAATCGCTGCTAATAATACCCACAACGTGTTTACCATCAGAAACAAGCTTTCTTTGTGCATTTTCAACAGCTATCAATAATTTTCGAATATGCTTGGCATTGGTTAACGTGGGCTGTTCACGTTTTGAAAATTTCGCCATAAAGGTCAACTGATCGATATAATGGGGCTCAATAAAGCATATTTCACCCTGTGGCCACTGACCTTCTTCTCTTGTATTGGATATATTTAAAACTGTATTAAGTACTTGATAAACAGGCAACTGCATATCCATGCCTGTTCTTTCACTTAACAGGTCCATAATGTAATCATAGACTGCACGCGTTGCATAACCAGCAAGGACATAACCTGACGTTCCTGAATGAATGGAATGCGCACTAATCACATCCTGAGACATCAACCATACTGCATATTCTAACCAACGTTCAGTGGGACCAATGGAACATACATTGGGGTGATGTTCTGTGAACCACATTTGATAAAATATGGATCGGGATGTTCCACCATATGAAATCAACCCGGCCAGTTGCAAGTTTTTTTCTGAAAGCGGTTGGTCAAGGACACTCAAACGCGATGCATGAATTGCATTTTCTCGCCATTTTTCACTATCGATATAGATTTCTTTAAGTTTCGGCTCATGACCTTGAAGTAAATTTTGGGGATCACAGATATGCACGGGCGCATTCGTTCCTGTGGCGAATATCAGTGCCACCCGGCTTTGTCCGGAAAACTGTGAAAGCCCTTCTTTTAGACCATCGTGATAATGATATGCAAACAATTTACTGATCTTATTATAGAGATAAGCATTCATATGAATCCATATTGATTAAAATCCGAATTATTCTTATTGCAAATTTATGATGTAATGGGTAATTTCGTCTCGCTGTGTATTATATCAAACACCAGCGCCAATTGATTAAACGATTGTGTCGAAAATAAAGATAGACTGATCTATTCATCAATAACATATCCTACATGCCTGACATAATGCATAATGGCCTTGATTTTTAATCGCTGTTGCTGATTATCTGCATCAAATACAAGTGCAATGCCATTGTTGACAGTCCGAACGACTGTGGAATTTACGCGATATTGTGCGCGGCCATCAATATCAGCAAATGTAAGAACAACTTTTTGACCTGCAGGTAAAACTGTTTCACTTTTTACAAAAAGACCGCCTTCACTGATATCTAAAACAATTTTTCTACTTTGAGTGCCATCAACGTCAAAACCAATTACGAAATTATCGCATCGAAAACGCTGAAATTCTCGTCTGTCTAAAAACTCAAATTTTTGAAGTTGTCTTAGAATATATTGCTGCTGATCCTCGGTTAATCCTTTTACTTTTTCAATGATTTGATCAACAAGTAATCCTGAAGTCTTATTGTTTTGGTCATTGACCATCTAAAGATTCTCCTTATGAGAAAAATTTTTTGTTGTTGTCATTTTTTATAATGGCAATTAACAACAATTGGCCAAAATAATTTAATCATGCGCCGCAACGAACAGCGACCTATTTTTGATATAATTCTGAGCATCCTTTTTTCCAAGCTCATATGTTTTTTGGATACCTTCTGGATCAGTATAATCCCATTTTTTGATATTGATGGGTCTTGATGGTTGAACGTATGTTCTGTTTTTAATGTGTTGAATTTTATTTTTAGGGTAATTTCTTGTGAGAAGCACCAGCACTTTTTGATTGGATGTATTAATTATTCTAGCAGGAACATTGTCAATCAATCCGCCATCAAAAACAGGTTTTCCATCTCTTTCGAGAAAAGGGATGATTGGCGGCGTACAGGATGATTGTAAAAGAAGATCTGTTAGCGCTTTTTTATTTGCACAGTTTCGCACAGATATCACTTTTGCCCGATATCCAAGTTTTATTGGAAATTTTGGATGCAATGGTTCAAATAACACTTTTTCTAAGGAATAGGCTAAAAAACCGATCAATGCGCCTGTTAGTGATCCCAGGCATTCAGGCGGATGTGATAATAATATGCGAATATCAGCAGGAAAGTGCTTAATTGTAAAAAATGCGTGATCATCCAAAATGTAATTGATGGTTTTAACGTACATATCATAATGTGGAAACAGCGGTTTTCTGTTCAGCATATTCTCAATATAAAGATTTTTTATATTTTTATGTGCCATGTCTTTAAAAAACTGAATCCCTTCCTGGATGCGATTTGCCGCTATCATGCAAGCCATTGTTGCGCCTGCGCTAACACCTGCAAAAACATTAGGTACAAATGAATAGGCCTCAGATAGGACCTCATAAAATCCGACCTGCCAAAAACATCGGCATCCACCGCCTGAAAAAACAATCGCATTATATGGAAGATTTTGCGCCATTTATACAGTCCAATAAATGATAAACGCGGCTGCAATATATGAGAATGCTTCGATATATGCGACTCCAACATTGGGAATCTCTTGATTCGCAATCTCATCTGTAATGGTTCGCGTTGGAAACAATACTTTATCTGTCAAATACCGGATAACTGGTAACAACAGCAGCCCAATAGCAGAAATATAAACAAAGCGGGGTAGATCATTTTTCCAGGATTCGAAATCGCCTTCAGCCGAAAGTCCCACAATAATTCCTATTGCAATCAATGCGCCAGCAAAACTGACCCCAGCAGCAACGTTATCCTTTTCAATTTCTTCATGAACACAATAAGGTGTAATCCAGTTATACATCCATCCGGCCAATATGAGCATGAGTTGGCCAATACACCAGAATGCAACAGCGGTCCAGACATTCCCCCCCTCACCTGAAATTGCCCCATAGATAATCAGTCCTGATGCAATACTTACGCCGCACGAAACCGCACCAGTGCCCTGGTTCTGATCACGAATCAGTTCATCAATCACATGAAAGTGTCTTAATATAAGCCGATCACAAACAAACCAGGAAAGATTTATCAAAACAATGGCGGTAAAACCATAGATTACCAAATCAATGATATCGGCAATCAAACCATGACTGGGACCAACGATACACCCACCAAGTGCAAAAACAAGGCCGGCATAATAGCCTGCAACAGATAGTGCCAGAGCAGGGTTATCTTTTTCAACCAATTCGTCATTTAAATTATATGAATGATGAATGAGCGCATGAACTTTTTTGCCTATAAAAAAAATCAAATAAAAAAAGATGATTAGTATACATGATGTCAGAATTTTGTCAATAATCATTGGTGTGTCCTCCTTTTTTTTATAATGGAAAAATATTGGTCGGTATGATTATTTGCCGAATCCCATACTTCTGGAACGAAAACCACTTCGTGTTCTTCCAATGCGCTTTTTTCCAAAACGATTGGAGACCCGCCCCATAAAGGAAGATTTATTTTTATTCTCATGTGTCATTCGGCGCTGATAAAATGTTGGATTGATATTTTTTGTGTATTTGCCTGTTGTGCCATATTGACGATTTCGTCCAAAGAAAGGCCTTCTATCCCGACGATATCGGTCATAATCATCATAGTCGTGCCGATATATCGGGCCTGTAAAAAAGCCCAGAACATCAGTAAACATCCGATATTTCCCATAAAATTCCCAAAAAGAACCACCATTGGAATCCTGGCGCCATTGACCATAATTGGCGTCTCCAACAAAAGCATAACCCGGCGGTGCGACGTGATCGTTTCGTTGTCCATCTTTTTTTGAAGCTAACGTCATGCCCAAAAAATTGGCATTTTGATTATAAAATTGCTCAGACACTTCTTCCCAATCTGAAACCCATGTATTCTCAAGCTGAACAATTTTGTATTTATGAAAGTAATGTGTAAAAACATTGCCATCCTGTTTCATGTCTTCCAGGATAATCGAATATGTGGGTACATCTTTGAACTGATCTTTGAAGCGGTCCACCGGATTATCGTATGATGCGCCACATCCCAAAACAAACAACAGGATAACTGATTTCAACATATTAAAATTATATTTCATAATAACGTCCTTTTAAAATTGATTACAATCATTGTCGTTTATCAAACCGGCTTTTGCCATTGAACGTTTATACCAGCATTTTGCAATAACCGGTTACCTGTATCAATATTCAAACCTACTGTATCAAGGCTATGCGAGTCATCTCCTGGAACAACAGAGATTCCCATTGCTTGTGCAACTTTCAATATACTACCACTCACATAGGGCTCGTCTGCGCCTTTGAGCAATGATCTGAGGTTGAAATCTAGTATCAATTCTTTAGAGCGAATCAGGGATAAGTTACGATGAATGCGTTGTGAAATTTCAGGTATCTCCAGATGTTTTCGATAAAGTGGATCATATAAGCGAATCACATCAAAGTGTCCGATTACCTTGGGCGATAGTTGCTGAATCATCTCGTATTGAATTTCAAAATAACGTTTATAAAGGGGAATGATGCCCCCTGCAGATTTGATTGCTTTTTCATAACATGCGGGTGAATCGTCAAAATTGATATCATTTACATGATGTACAGAACCAACGATATAATCAGGCTGATATTGATGTATTAAAGACTTTACATGGGGGATATAACCAGAATAAGCTTCAGATTCAAAACCAATGAACAATTGAATGTCGTCTTGATATTTTTTTTGCAAGGACCTTGCCGTTGTCATATATCTGGTAAATTGCTGTTTTAAATATTCATGATCAAGACCAGCCGCAATTTCATCCTGATAACGCAAGGCGTCATTCGGAGGGGGGATATGCTCGGTAATTCCAACCCATTGAAACCCCTTTTCAATATAAGCCTGAACCATATCTTCAAGGTGATCTTTTGCATGAAGGCAAAAGTCACCGCTATGTCCGCCATGAATGGATACTTTCATTAGACGCATGAATTTATTTTTTTTATGTGTTGCATGATTGTCATTGGCTCACACATGACCCGAATTGTTTTTTGTCTGCTGTTTTTCCCAGAAATTATTTCAATATGAGATTTAGGCGCGTGAAGTAGCTTTGCAATAAATTGAATACACATTTTGTTTGCAGCGCCATCAACCGGTGGCGCTTTGAGTTTAATTTTTAATCGATTATCAATCACACCCACAATTTTATTCATTGATGCACGCGGTTGAACACGCACAAAAATGTCAAGGCAGTCCTTTTGCGATTTAACAAAGGTCATACAATAGCATCCCGAAGCTCAAGCTGAGAAATGGTAGCTGTGCCAACTTTTCCAACCACCAGTCCAGCAGCTGTATTGGCCAGAGATGCTGCCTCCCGATAACTTGCACCCGCAGCCAATGCAAGGCCCATCACAGAAATGACTGTATCACCTGCACCAGAAACATCAAATACCTGCCTGGCACGGGTTTCAATGTGAAAGGGAGGTTCATCCGGTTCGAATAAAACCATGCCATCCTTACCACAAGTGATAAGAAGTCCTGGCAATCCTACCTTTTCCATTAAATTTTGTCCGGCGCGAATGAGTGTGGGCATATCTGTGATGTCCATATTTGCAGCGAGTGCAGCCTCTTTGCGATTGGGAGTAATTAAACTTGACCCACCATACTTTTCGTAATGAAATCCTTTTGGGTCCACCAATACCGGTGTATCATGCTTTTTCGCCTGATCCATGATTGCTTTTAGCAACTCTGGTGTCAACAATCCCTTGCCATAATCTGAAACAATAATCAAGTTTATAAATTGAATACAATTGGAAATATTTGTGGCGATTTGTTCCACCAGTACTTTATTGATTGGATGAGATGTTTCTCTGTCGATTCGAAGCACATGTTGTTGTGATGCCATAATACGTGTTTTAATTGTTGTCGCACGTGACTGATCCTGCGCCAGGCCATCGGTAATAGCACCCACATCTTCAAACATTCTTTTCAATCGTTTGCCATTTTCACCCGATCCATAGGTACCAATGATTGTCACATTTGCCTTTAAAGCTGCCAGATTGTTTACCACGTTGCCAGCGCCGCCCAATGTGGCATTGTCACGTTTTACCGCAACAACAGGTACAGGGGCTTCAGGAGAAATACGATCTACAGTGCCCCAAACATATTCATCAATCATGCAATCGCCAATCACAAGAATATGACAATTGGAGAATTGATCAATCCAATTATTCATAATGATCCTATTCCTTAAAAACGAGTTTTCCACCTAGATGGCCCGCAATACCTGCTGCACCGAGCATTACACAATAAAAAATAAGATACAGCCAGGAAATATCCCCATTGGATTGCGTTACACTGTGGTCAAAAATTCCCCATAGTGTCAAAATAATGGACATTGCAAAAACAACACCGCCACAGGTCAACTTTGTAATAAATAAATTGGTATATGTGCCGCCATAACGTTGTTTCCATTCTACAAATCCTGTAAATAAAACAACCGGCATGGCCAGGGCGACAAAGACTGTATTGTAAAAAGCGGCCAGTCCGACATTGCCAGAGCCAAACATAAAGGACAATAATACAAATATTACTGCGACAGGGATCACACCATTTGGAATATGTACAGTGATTGGATGTAAATGATGCGCGATAATATTTTCAGAAATAAACTGATAAATTTTGGTCATGGGAGTTTCAGTATCTTCTGATAGGGGAGCCTGATTTTGAGACGTCTTTTTTTGTGAAGAAACCGGCTCTTCATCAAGTTTTTCAAATTTTGATTTGTCTGCACCACACACAGGACATGTATCAGGGGGGGATTCACCTGTGTGGACGTATTTACAAACTGTGCATTGCCACTTAATTTCAGCGTCTTTTGAAGAGACGTTTTCAACGACTTCATCAAAGTGTTCTTGTGATGCACCACAAACAGGGCATTTATCAGGCGCTGTGTCACCCGAATGAATATAACCACAAACGTTGCATTTCCATTTTTTCATACTCATTGTTCTCCTTTATTTTTATATGTTAAAATCAAAAATTGAAAGGGTTTTACAGATGAATTTAACTATATTTTTAGATCATTCCCATCAGTTTTTCTAGGCGCTGAATTTCTTTTGAAATAGCTTGTCGTTCTTTTTCAGTCAATCCAGGGTCGGTTCGTTTTTTATTTAAAGAAATTAATATCATTTCAGCGCGATAATCATTACATGTGTATTTTATCGAATCATCTTTCATTGTATCATTACCTTTAAAACAAGATCGCCACGTATTCCAGAGGGTAATCTTTTTCCCTGACCTTTCAGTCGCAAAAAGGAACCATCATGCATGCCCGGTGGAATTGTTATTCGAAACAATCGATCGTGAAATCCCCAAGGAATATTTACTGTTTTTCTAGCGCCATGAATAGATTCATAAGGGGTTACATATAAGCTTGCATATAAATGTTCATCATTTATCAATTCAACAGGCCGAATGATTTGCAAACGTGGTGTCCGAAGTCGCGCTGTTTTGCTTTTGATTCTTTGTGAAATATCGGAAATCGGCATATTCGACATGATACGAAGTAAAACGATTCCCGCAATAAACCCACCTATATGTGCCCACCATGCAATGCCGCCAACTTCGCTATTACTGCCAGCTGCACTGATCACTTGAATGAAAAACCAAATACCCAAATAAATAAATGATGGGATTTCTAAAAAATATGGAATAATAATGATAGGGATTAACGTCAGTATCTTTGCAGCAGGATATAGTATAAAATATGCGCCCATAACCCCTGCAATTGCGCCACTCGCCCCAATTGTTGGCGTTGGGGAGTATAAATTGGTCAAAATATGGGCTAATCCCGACACCATGCCACATAATAGATAGAATATCAAATAACGTATAGAACCAAAATGATCTTCAACATTGTCACCAAATATATACAATGTCCACATATTGGTTAATAAATGCCAGAAACTCCCATGCAAGAACATAAAGGATATCAGTGAAAAAACTTGTTGTTCTAACGTAAAATGCATGGATAATTCTGGCATTGAGTATCTTGCCGGCAATAATCCATAAAGAAAAATTAGCCCTTCTTCCATTGGGCCGTATGTCAATTGCATTCCATAACAATAAATATTGATGCCGATCAATGCATAATTAACTATGGGGACGCATTGAGACTGAATCGTATCGCGTAATGGAAACATGGATCATATCTGTTCCCGAAACCGATCTTCAATTTCAATTTTACTGTTCATTTTTAATCGCTTAACCCAATCATCAAAAAAGCGACTTTCACGATTCTGACGAATCGTATCTTTAACTGACGTTAAAGAATCTTCAAATTCTTTTTTTTCAGGTTGCTTACGTTCTTTCAATCGAATGACATAGTATCCTTTGTAGCCCTTAAAAGTTGTATATGCAATTGGGTCACTTTGTGTCAGGTCAAAGGCTGCGTTGATAATTGCTTCTTCTTGACCAATTTCAGGTATTGCTTCATTTCTTTTAAAGAATCCTGTCTCGGTAAAACGATATTGTGCATCAGACAATGCTGTTTGTGTGAATGACGTTTCGTTTTTTGATGACTGTGTCGTTAATTCCGCCCCATTACTATCTGAAGTTATCGTTTTCAAGCATTTTACCGCATCATTAAATGCGAATTCTAACTGTTTGTCTTTATATAAATCTTTTTCGACGCGATCCTGCACGACCACAAGTTTCTGTACAAAGGGTTCTTGTTTTTCAAGAAGTTGGATGATATAGTAACCCTTATCCAAACTCACGATATCACTGATCTGATTTTTTTCAAGTTCGAACGCTTTACGTGCAAATGAATAGCGATCTCTGAATAATGTCGAAGGTCCACGTTGACTAAAAAATTCAGTAACAACAGCAGAAAGGCCACTGGCTTTAGCTGCCACAGTAAGAGGGTCATCATAAATCGTATCATAAAAACTCTCAGCTGCGTCATAAGCCTTGGTATCTGCTTCTTCATCAATTAGTTTTTCACGAATTTCAGGCGTTGCACCACCGAGTGTCAGGGCTGTCGCCTCATTGACATTTTCAACTTGAATAATGTGCCATCCAAAAGATGTACGAACAGGTTCACTAATTTCACCCGCTTTCATGGAAAATGCTTGATCTGAAAAAGGTTTGACCATATCTTCATGTTTAAAAGTCCCCAAATAGCCGCCGCGATCTTTACTTGGGCCTTCAGAGAATTCTTGTGCGAGTTTGGCAAAATCAGAATTTTCTTCTTTTGCCTTTGTATATATTTCGTTGGCACGCGCTTTAACCGCAGCATCTTCCTCAGATTCAGGAGGCGCTTCAGATTTGAGTAAGATATGTCTGGCTTCAACTGTTTTGGGCGTTTCAAAATCGCTTTTGTTGGCTTCATAATACATTTCAATACGTTCATCACTGATCGAAATTTCAGAATGATATTTATCTTTCGGAAACACAACATAAGCCACTTTGATTTCCAAATCGGTTTTGTATGAATCCTTATTGGCCTCATAGTAAGCTTCGATTTCTTCTTGTGTGGGAGAAATATTGGTGTAATTATCCGACTCAAATGCCATATACGCCAAGTTGACCATTTCATTGTTGTAATCAAACCATTCGCGTGCTTCCTCATCAGACACTTTAACGCTGCCCATCACCAATTCTCTAAGTTTTCCAAGTAACAACGACTGACGTTGGGATGCCTCAAATTGTTCAGGAGACATCCGATTTCTTCTTAATACATTGACATAATAACGATTATCAAAAATACCATCTTTTTGGAAATACGAAATTGATTGGATGGACGTTGCAAGTTCTTCATCTGTCACCCGAACATTCAAGCGTTTGGCCTCCTGAATGATTAACTCACGTTCAATCAACGTATTGACAACCTGTTGTTTTATGTTGAGTGCATTCAACATTGATTCATTAAAGCTCTCTCCAAACTGACGTTTATAGCCTTCAATCAAATTATTGTATGCGTCGTAATATTGATCAATTGAAATCACATTGCCGTTGACTTCAGCCACCCGATTGACTTTTTCTTCACGAAAAGACCCGACTCCCCAAAAAACGAACACAATAACGATAGCGCTCAATACAAGCTTGATAAACCATGATGTTGCATGCTTGCGCATTAAATAAAGCATTGAATCTTCCTCTTTTTGTTTTGCGTACGATAGCGTACATTATTTCTTTAATCATATTCAGTGGACGCATAGCCGCACATACTCATAAGGTCGGACATTATACAAGATGCTGTCAAAAGTATCAGGCATTAAGCCATTTTAACCAAAATAAATTGTCCGATTTTTTGGGAATGCGCCCGCGTCAGTTAAAGCAGTTTTTTTGAATATGAATGCCTTAAAATTAAAACGATATTTTTAACATCTGATACGAAAAAGGTCAATTGTTATTTGCGCAAAAAAATCATGAAAATTGATCATATTTAGGAATGCTTGATGGTACAAAATTAAGGTCATGTAGAGACGTAGCATGTTACGTCTCTACAGTACATTTACCTCAAAACGAACAATATCAATAATGGGGAAATTATTTTCAGAGCATCCCTAAGTTATCAGTTTAATCTTAATTTTACTCTGACCCCAATTACACTGTTAATGCGCTTCCAAAGAAAGAGAAGGCTGCGCAATAAGTTGCTGATATTCAATCTGCATTTGTTGATATTGTTCCTGATCAACCCCTGTTGCTTTAGAAATAACCCCCCAATCTATGCCCATATTTTTCATGTTATTAATGATGGTTATTGAATTTTCCATTTTACCTCTTTTTTCACCTTCTATTTGGCCTTCCAATCTCCATTCATCAACTGCACATAACATATCATCACCCCCCTTTTTTTGCGGATGTTGTTTTAATATAGAAAAAAACTGAACAGCCACGTCGCGTCTTTGTGTCGCATAAATATACACACTAAAGACTCTGACATAATTAATGCCTGGCTCTTGTGGCAATTGCATCAACA
>Ga0272440_1002370_pt1 | contig 14756 bp, 10 predicted proteins | sample SSMMMBAug17_FD_192440 | JGI IMG/M metagenome (GOLD analysis project Ga0272440, IMG submission 192440) | Marine sediment archaeal communities from Little Sippewissett salt marsh, Falmouth, MA, United States - SSM-MMB-Aug17 | ecosystem: Environmental > Aquatic > Marine > Wetlands > Sediment ... | reverse complement strand
GAATTAGCGCCTCCTCCGGAGCAAGTAGAGCCCAATACAGAAGTAGAGGATGACCCGCTTGCTACAGACAGAGAGAAGATGCGCACCAGACGCCTGATGGCAGCCGGTGCAGCAGGAGGAGGAGCATTTGGTGGGGCAGTAGGTGGCGCACACCTTGGTAGTCACCTAACCAAACACCTGCCCATTCCAATGCAGGTACTCGCTGCGACAGGTGGTGCTCTGGCAGGCGGCGGGCTTGGTGCGACTCCTGCACTGTTGGCAATGCGGGAGCAGAGCCAAGGCCTGCAGAAGAGCGATCCGACCTCCATGGTCGAGAAGGAAATGAGTAGCCTACAAGATCAGGGGTACGCGCCCGATAGAGACGTAGCTAGAAGGCGTGCGTACTTGAACTACATGCGCCCCTCGGAGAAGGACTACGCTTCCTCTTTGGCAGAAGGAGAGCTTAGCCCAGAGCAGTTGAGTAGGTTCCGGCACATCAGAGGCATGTCCTTGTCTCCAGAACAGAAGATGACTGCCTACCGCCCAGACTTTGAGCTGCCGCAGTCCCTCAAACATGCCATGGCCAGGTCCTTTGAAGAGCTCACGCACCCAGTGCACCAGATGAGTGCGAAGGTAGCAAGTGTGCGCAAGCTGGCCTTCGAGGGAGACCCTGAAGAGTGGATGCAGCAGGAAGAGATGCTGCAACAAGTGCAGGACCAGGCCGAGCTAGAAGATGCACGCGCGGCCAAAGAAGAAGCACAGACCGTACTGCAAGAGCGGGACATGCAGCTCCAGCAGATGACCCAGCAGATGCAAGAGCTGCAGATGCAGGCTGACCAGGCCACGCAGCAGTCACAGATGGCCATTCAGCAGGGCCAGGTGTTGCAAAATGCAGCAGCACAGAGTGCGCAAGCAGCCAACCAGGCAGCAGTAGCCTCTACCCTGAAAGCCATGCAGTCTGCCAGCGAGGTGCTACGGCACAAGATGCTGACTGCCAACATGCAGCAGAACGTCGAGGGGTGGAAGCAGCAGCTTGCTGACATCGCCATGGCCGACCCCGCTGCAGAAGCCGGCGCTCAGGTGGGGATGCCCATGTCTGGAGATGCAGGTGCGAACATGATGGCAGCTGCTCAAGACCAGCAGGCTCAGCAAGAAGCAGCGATGATGCCTCCGGAGGGAGCGCCCATGGAAGGCGCCCCTCCAGAAGCTGCACCGGCAGCTCCACCCCCAGAGGCTATGCCCAAGCAGGGGTCAGTGCGGAAGGAGGGCTCCGCCCACCCTTTAGCCTGGGGGAGGTGAAGCAGGCCTCCCGTTTCGATAAAGCTCGTGAGTTTTATCAGAAGGCGCAACCGCACCTGCAAGAGCTGGGAAGGCACCTCTACGCCAACGCCCCTCAGCTTGCAGGGGCTGGTGCGGGGGCCGCTGCTGGTGCTGGTTCAGTTATGTGGGACCGGCGCAAAGACACTGAGCCTATGCGTGCGAACATCGATAAGATGCAGGAGAAGAAGGACCAGGGGCAGCTCACATTTGGTGAGTCCATGGAACTGACAGGTCAGAAGATTCGCACTGACTTGATAGAGACGGCGCAGCAGAACCCCGGTATGTCCATGGCTGCGGGGGCACTCAGTGGCGCTCTTACAGGTTCTGGGTTGGGTCTGGCACTGCACTCCACCGCAAAGAACGTGAAGGGATTGATTGGGAGTAGACGATGAAGGACTTCTTCAAAGACTCACTGTACGGTGCTGTGACAGCTCCTAAGGTCGATCCACTAGCCAGAACGTTATCTGTTCTGCCCAACCACGACCTTCTGAAGTTGGCCACTGGGAAAGAGAAGCTGGCCAGGTTCGGTATCGGAGAGGACTGGTTGAAGAAGTACAAGGGCAGTCCTCTCATGGAGCAGGCCATAGAGCTTGAGCAGGAAGAGCTCGAGAACGAGGCCGCCGAGAATACCCAGCGCTCCCTGCAGCAACAGTTCTGGTCTACGCGTGATGACATCTGCATGCGTAAGAAGCTTCTGGACCTCGAGCTAGCCCGTCTTGAGATGTCTTCTATGGCCGAGCTTCCTATGGAAGAGGAAGAGGCTGAAGTCCCCATCGCAGACGATGACCTGGGGATGGAGCCTTCTTCGAGCCCTATAGTAGACCCAGTACTGAAAGAGGCCTCGGCTAGGCTTCTGGCAGAGATGGAGAAGGAAGCGTTCGGTGGCTTTCTCAAAGCGCTGGGTAAGGGGGTAAGTGCAGTTGGGGAAGGGGCTGCTCGTATGGTGCGCAGCCCTGGTCAGAACATGGCCGCCCGCGCCAAGAACATGGTGCCCCCGTCCGGTGGTCCAACCAGACCCGCAGCGTTCATGCCGAAGGGTTCTCCTACCCCCGCAGTAAAGCCGTACTCTGCGCCCCCAGCATCGACTCTGGCCTCGGTTCCTCCGGCACCCAATGCTGTAACGCGGGTTGCACCCCAGCAGACAATGCCCTCAGGGGCCTTCCCGACAGGCGCGCGTTCGGCCCCTCCCACTCCGGCTGCTCCAACAAAACCATCACCGGCCAGGGCGCCTGCACCTTCTACTGCTCCGTTTCCAGGGGCAACGGCGGATCCATCCTCCCCTAGGATTATGGACAACGCTAGTCCTAGAGAGAGGGCACAGGCTGTTCTCGAGCAAGCACCTCACTTACAGAGGTGGTACCAGCAAGACCTGCAGCGCCAGCTAGCCAGAAGCAATCCCAACTTCTCCGGAGGGGGGAGCTCAAAGACCATGGTGACTGAGGGTGGTCCGCGCGGAGGTACTGCTGCGGCTACTCCGGCAGCGAGGGCAAGACCCATTCCGGCTATGCGAGGCAGCGCGGCCCAGACATCAGCAGCGACTCCAGGTGCGAGAGCTGGTGCACCGAAGCCTAGTACATCCAGACCTGCGCCTGCTGGTGACGCAACCATTGTGGACAGGGCAGGTCCCGCCTCTGGTGTAAGGGACAAGACCACCGTGGACAACATGGGTAGTGCGCCCACTATGGTGTCCACACAAGGGCCCCCTACTTCAGCACCTAAGCCTGCTCCGGCGCCTCAGAAGCCTCCCACAATGGGGGCCGGCTCACCAGGTCTGACCCATGTGGACAACCCGACTAGGGTGGACTCACCGACTAGGGTAGACAACCCAACGATTGCTGGGGATGTGCCAGCAATGTCTCGAAATGAGGCGCTTCGTGATGCTGCGACGTTGAGTGAGCAGGCGGGCAGGACCGCTGTCAGCAACCCGCAGGCAGCGCAACGTCTGTCTACTGGTGCCATGCAGCAACTAGCCGATGTGGGGGGCGTAGCCCCTGAAGATATTGCAGCGTTTGCTGCATTGAATCCAAGTAAGGCAAAGCAGTTGGCCGCCCTGGCTGCACTGGATAAGTCTGCTTCGGCTGACTTCGAGTTGCAGAAGGAGGCGTTCACCTCCTCGCTCATCAAGTTCATCTCCAAGAACCCAGGCGTGCCAATTGGTTCTGGGATTGGTGCTGCCTACGGAGGGTACCGTGGTTCTCAAAGTGGGGTGGATCCGAGTACTGGTGAGCGTGTTGGCGGGGGTATTGGGGACATTGCTATGGGAGCTTTGGGTGGCGGTGCTCTAGGTGCCGGTGCCGGTTGGGGGGCACAGGGGGCGTACCGTACTCAAAAGGGTATGAAGAAAGTCATGCAGCAGTACGCAGACAAGGGCAAAGAGATACCAGGAGGTGTCAGCGGTCTTGCCATGCGTCAACTTCGTGCTCGTGGGATGGGTGCTGCCAAAGATGTGCGAGACCTAGCCTCTGGTGCTGCACGTACGTGGGGTAAGGCGGGCACCGGTGCCATCAAAGATGCAAAGAAGCCAGTAACTGAAGCTGTTATATGACCTGTCTTCAAGTCACAGACATCCGCGTCAACTCGCTGGACATCGACTTCCTCGAGGTCTCTTGGGGTCTCGCGGATACGCACGAAGACGTGATGAACTACAACTTCACCGTTCTTCGTGCGGAGTCTAGTGAAGGTCCTTACGCTGCCATCAGTGAACCCTTTCAGGACCTGTACTTGTTCATCGACCGGGCCATCCGGATCGATGATAAGTGGAGGCAGTACCACTACAAGGTACGGGTTACTGAAGTTCAGAGTGGGCAGTACACAGACTTCGGGCCTGCAAGTCAGGCAGCAGAGCCAGACCTCATAGCTCTGGAGATCCGCAGGCACATTCAGATACTGTTCAGAGAGCACGCAGGTAGAAGGCTGTGGCTTCTTCCGGTGCGCAAGTCAGGGCAGAGATGTGAGTGCTGGTCTCCCAGACTGAAGCAGCGTACACGCTCTGGCTGTCCCACATGTTTTGACACAGGATATGTGCGTGGGTACCACCATCCCATCGAAACGTTTGGGCAGATCGCTCCTTCGGGCAAGTCCAATCAGCACATGCAGGGTGTAGGCAACGCTCAGCAGCAGAACACCTCGGCCACGTTTGTAGACTACCCCACCATCAAACCAGATGACATTCTTGTAGAGAGGGAGAACAGAAGGTGGCGTGTAGTAGGAGTGAGCTTTACCGAAAAGGGTAGAGCTATAGTTCACCATGAGCTCCAACTACATGAAGTACAGAAGAGGGACATGGAGTACAGCGTTCCCCTAGTACTGGACAAGGCCCTTAGGAACTTGTGGACTACACCACCACGCAACTTCTCCAATCCTCACAATCTACAGAACCTCAGTGAGGAAGACCTAGAGCTGTTCTCGGTCTATCGTCAGAGGGGCTACCTATGATCCCCAGTCTTCGACAGTACGCACCCGAGTTCTTCAAGTTGGCCGAGTATGAACCCACGGTAGAGGTACCTACAGAAGCCGAAGGTCCCCCAGAGAAACCCGAGAGACCATCCCTGACTGCGCTCAAACAGATGGGTCTTATAGGTGGGGGACTGGGTTCTGGGTTCGCTGCTGGGTATGGTCTGGGTCATCTTGCTAAACACCAAGGGCTGATAAACAAGATGACGCCGAGGCAACTCGGTGCAGCTGGCGCAGTGCTTGGTGGTGGGTCCTCGCTAGCTGGTATGCTTATGCATCAGGCCCGAGCAGCGGAGCTAGAACGTGCAAAGCAAGACTACGAGGACTACCTCCGGAGAAGAAACCGCAGCAGAACTCCTGAAGTACAACCCCCTGAGGTTCGTACGTGAGGCGTACGTTCGCTTCATACAAGGGCTGTTCTACAAGTCGCCCAGAGGGTGCTACCACTGGGAACCAGACGACGAAGACACAGACATCTATGTCACCGATGAGCTTCCCGTAAAAGCAGAGTCTCTAAACCGACGACCGTGTATAGCCTGCGCTCGTGGACCAGTCGCTATACGAGGGGTCGGACTAGACGACATGTTGTCTTATGACTTGAGGGACAACTCTAAGAAGAGGGGTTGTCTGATTGTCGGCAATATGATCGTCAACTGTTGTGCTCGAGTGCCTCTAGAGTCAGAGCAACTAGCTTACATAGTGGCTGAGCATCTGTCCGTTCTTAGAGATATGCTTCATCGTTGGGGCTTCTTCGACATTGGTAGGAACATCAGTATTGGCTCTCCGTCTGCTCCCGGTTCTATCATTCAGAATGATAGTGCGGATGAGTGGTTTGTCACTACCATGACTTCCCCCTTCCAGCTCAATAGAATGTCGAAGACGTTGCCACTAGAGAAGCCGATGGTGAGCGCTATTGAGACCAGAATGAACGGTCAGTTGACCCCTATTAGTTCTAGTGCAGTGCCGTACACTTCTTCTGGGAACTTACCGTACAACGTCGCCAAGGACTATCAGACTTCTTCTGAGCTGAGAGAGGGCCCCATTGCTGATGACATACAGACGCTACCTCATCCTCTGAACCCGGCAGTGCGGGTTACCATTCGCCCAGTACGAGCGGGAGACCCTGCAATCAGACCTCCGTCTCTACGTGGTCGAGCGATTCCCATAATCAGAGTTCCTGTGGAAGAATCTGATGAGCAACTCAGGTTGCAGGAACGAGTGATCAAAACGTAGAGTTTTCTACGAAAGGAGCCTTCGATGGCGGCCGAACTTCCCCGACCGGGGGTCGAAGTCATTCAAGAGTTCAGGACTACCTCTCCTACGGTAGTGACCCCGACCCTTCTGCCGTGCATCGTCGGGGCGTGTCGACAGATTGTTGAGGTGCTCGACAGTTCGTCGGCGCTCGATGCTGATGCCAGGGTCACACTGCCAGTCTACTTCGTAGCGACCAACGCGTCCTTGTCAGGTAGCCGGTACGTGTACACCGGGTTGAACACGAAGGTCTGGGTCTTTTCTGTAAACAACTCGCCCGACGTGACGGTGACGTTTGCAGACGACTACCTGACTCCCGCTGCTGTAGTTTCAGCAGTCAATAGCGCGATGAACACCGCAGGTGTGTTCGGAGCTATTGCTGAGGTAGTCAATGAGTACGACACGGATGGTGCGCGTATTCAAAGAACGTGGAGTATGCGTTCTACTTCTACTGGGGACAACCAGAAGATAGAAGTTCGTAGTACTACAGACGACGAAGTGTGGTCTGCTTTTGGTATCAAACCATCGTGGACCTACGCAGGTAAAGAACTGTACGACGGTACTTGGTTCGACATTCCCTGGAAGGCGTTCCCTGACCCCAGGGGCAATCTAGACGAACTAGAGTTTGATAGTGCAAGTCTACGCTTGTTCTTTGCTAGTTCTTCTTCGAACGTCCAAGAACTGTCCAGGCTAGAAGGCTTCTGTAGAAGAGGCTCTACTGTCTACGCCTACGACGACGGCGACGGAGATGCTCTGACCCCGATGGTACAAGTCACGGGCGAGGACTTTACTTCTACCGCCACTGCTGCAGTCGTGACGGGTACGGTAGACATTACTGGTCTGACTCTGCCTGGGGACTTGCTCGGCAAGACTCTGCAACTACAAGGCAACCACGCAGACCAGACCTGGACGTTCATCAATACTACATCCTACCCTCTGACAGATGACACTGAGCTACTGGCTCAGTTGAACGCCTTCTTTGATGAGGACTTTGTCTTCACGAAGAACGGTAGTGACTACCTAGTCATTACTTCAAAAGAGGTCGGGCAAGACTCTCAGGTCTCTGTTCTTGGCGGCACTGCGATAGAAGAACTTGGGTTGACTGCCTCCCACGTGGGGACTGTAGACCTGACAGGCGTGTCTTACGGTGGCGGCGGGGCTCTTGAGACGCTCACTGTCATCATTGATGGGGTTACCCACACCTTTGCGGCAGGCCAGCCCACGGACGAGAACGACCTAGTCAGTGAGTTGGGGACGACCTTCGGTGCTGGGTATGAGTTTTCGGTACAGGCCACCACCAACTACCTGGTCATCAAGAAGGTGGGGGTTGGGTCCTTCGTGGTCGGTGCGGGCACCGCCAACGCTGTCTTGGGGGTCACCGCCGACACCTATGCAGGCCCTGCACAAGTAGACGGCACCCCCTACCCCGTGCAGTCTGGGGACGAGCTGTTCATTGAGGGCTTGAGCTACGGTGTTATCATCGAGGTCGCCCCCGGCGGAGAGGTCACCCGGCTGAAGTTGTCGACCGAGGTTGGGATGACGGTCAACGCCTACCATCAGGGTACGGTCGACCTCACCACCAAGACCGCCACAGATTGGCAGAGCAAAACCCTGACCCTCGATGGGACACTGCAGACCACGGGCGCTTCGCTGGCAACCACAGCTCTTCTGGCTGCAAACCTGACGACTCTGTTCCCAGACTTCACCTTCACTGTCGTGGAAAGTAGCGGGGCTGAGTACCTGAAGGTGGAAAAGACAGTGGGGAGTGGGCCCTTTACCATCGGGGCTACGGGCACTCTGCTCACAGAGGTTGGGTTCACGGCTGCCACCTACAATCCTGTACTCGGTGACAACTTCTACATCCGGGCCAAGAATCTCACGGGTGCCGCTACGCGGCCACAGCCCGAGCTCCAAGTTGCCTCCGGCCCCATGCCGCAGATTGCTCCGGACCTCCTTCGAGACACCGCGGGAGTGCCGAGCTCCACGGCGAAGAGCAACGTGTACATGTACTACGAGGCGCTCCGCAAAGACGTTTCAACCGCGGCACAGCGACCGAACTTGTTGAAGGTTGGCAGCATTACGGATCTGGAGTCGCTCCTGTCTCCGATTAGTGCCGACAACCCTCTGGCGTTGGGCCTGTACTTCGCACTTCTAAACGTCACCAACGTGGAAGTTACCGGCATCGGTGTTGACGAGTCGTCAGATGATGCTCCGGAAGGAACGGTCGAAGCATTCACACGCGCCGCTGATTTCTTGGAGGGGGTAGAGGTCTACGCCATTGCTCCTCTGACTCTCGACCGTACCGTAGCCCAGGTCTACAGCTTGCACGCAAGCGGTATGTCGGAGCCGGATCAGAAGGGTGAGCGGGTTGTGTTGATGAGCACCGGGCTCCCAACGCATGAGCTGGATACCCTCGTGGCTTCGGGGACCGACGGCAACAGCCTTGGTGCGGACACCTTCGATACGGGCATCCCCAACCTGTCGAACCTCCTACTCAATGCTGGGGTGCCCAATCCGGTAGGCACCATCTCAGCGGACGAGGGTGTGTTCCTAGATATCGCTACGGACGGCGAGTACTACAGCGTCGAGTCGGTATCCGGTAGCATCGTCACGATACGCCGCACGTTCACCAGTGGTGAGAACGAAGACGGGTTCTACGCGCAGGCCCCTGACCTGTTCCCGCCCAGCGGGGGGACGCTCATCAGCGAGACGTTCGCAGTCAAGGTGCGGGGAGCAGCCCTGGCCCTGGCCAACGGCATGCCGGACAACTCTGCAATCGCTTCGACCGTGGCATCCTTCGCGCAGACCTTCCAGAACCGTCGCTTCTGGCACATCGTGCCGGACAGCTGCGCCGCTCTGATAGATGGGGTGGAGCAGCTTCTGCCCAGCTACTACATCTGTGCTGCGTACGCCGGACTCATTGCCGGCCAGCCTCCACAGCAGAGCTTCACCAACTTCCCCCTGACTGGAATCACCAGAGTCATTGGTTCCAATGACCGCTTCAGTGAGTCCCAGCTCAATGTGATGGCAGGTGGGGGCAACTGGGTCGTGGTGCAGGACACCGAAGTCTCGCCGGTCATTGCTCGCATGGCTCTGACCACAGACGTGACGTCCATCGAGACCAGGACGGACAGCATTACCAAGGTGGTGGACTTCACCGCCAAGATCATGCGTCAGTCCTACAAGAACTTCATTGGCCGGTTCAATGTAACGCAAGGGTTCTTGGATTCTTTGGGTCACGTGGGCCAAGGTGTTCTACAATTCCTCATCGAGACTGGTGTTCTTATCGGGGGCAACCTGAACAACATCGTTCAAGACGAGGCGGCTCCAGATACGGTCCTAGTTGACGTGACTTTGGACCCTCCCTACCCCTGCAACTACATTAGGCTTACGCTTGTGATATAGTACTAGTGTTAGATATAATGTCTTCGAAAGGAGACTTATGTCTGACCGAAAGCCTGGAAGACCCAAGAGAACTAAGCCGTGGCCGCAATGCAAAGCAGAAGGATGCAAGAGAACCTCCGAAGGGGGGTCTCTTGGCTTCTGCCATACCCACTACGTGGCGGCACGCAGGGGTGTGTTCGACAAGGAAACAGGCAAAAGGCTGAGGGAAGATCTGCGTGTAGTAACTTATGGGCAAGGCGCTCGGTGCAAAGTAGTGGGATGCGAGCGAAGACCAAAAGCCAACGGGTTTTGTCACGCACATTGGCAACGTCAGAAGAAAGGGCAGGACCTCTCACCTCCTGTGATTCAAAAGGCCTCAAGTGTGTTCGTGGTTTGTTTGGTCGAGGGGTGCGAACGAAGAGCAACAAGTCGAGGGATGTGTCAGAGGCATGCTTCCCAACGCGAGCGAGGTATTCTGGACGAGAAGGGCAGCAAGTTACGAGAACCCGGGCGCGGAGGAAGAAGGAGACGGGAACGTTGGGTGTCCGGGGATGGGTATGTTTTAGTACATGCCCCCGAGGGGCACCCAGGCGCTCGTCACGACGGTTCCATTCTCGAGCATCGTTTGCTTATGGAACAGCTCTTGGGCCGGCACCTAAAGGAGTGGGAGATCGTTCACCACAAAGACGGCAATCGTTCCAACAATTGCACCACGAACTTGGAGCTTCTTGATGGGAGGGCACGAAAGAACCAAGGCCATCCTCCAGGCAGTGAATACTGCAAACGTACTGCTATTCAGGTACTCTTACAGCAACCAGACCTCCCTGTAGAGTTGAGGTACAGCTTGCAACACTACAGAAATTTATAGAGTACACACATGGGCAGAGAACACTATGGGAAGCAGGCGTTCGAAGAGCTTACAGCTGGGCAGGCCGAAGAGCCGGATGCCGTATCTTCCTTCCTACAAACTAAGCTAGCCGCCTGTGCGGATGAGACCCTACTAGGTATTGCAGTAGAGCTAGACCCTGCCGATCCTATCGGGACCTACATGGAGATCGGTGGGAGGTTTGACTACAGCAGGGTCAAGCTCGCTGCCTCTCCACCACCACGTGGTGGTCTGAAGCCCGAGGTCAAGCTGTTCGCACATCAACAGTCGGGCTCGGACAAGATAATCGGCAAGGGCGGAAACCTTCTACTGTCCCACCCAGTAGGTTCTGGCAAGACGCTTACAAGCATCGCTGCTTTTGAGCGCATGCGTCAGAAGGGGGACGCTAAGAGGGCCCTGGTTGTTACTCCTGCTTCTTTGCGCACCAACTATGTAGAGGGCGTCAAGAAGTTCACCAACTCCCAGGCTTCTGTCTTTGGTAATGCACAAGAGGTTTCACAAGGAGCTGCCTACTCTCCGGAGAGACCAGACAGGAAGGCGGACTACCACGTCGTCAGTTACGACATGTTCCGCAAAGACCCCAAGCGTTACATCGAGTCAGCCGGTGCAGACACCGTTATCTACGACGAGCTGCACAAGGCAAAGAACGAGGGGGTCAAGACTACCAAGGCTATCAAAGACGCTAGGCCCTTCCATAAGAATTTCATAGGGATGACTGGGTCTATTGTCTCCAATACCCCAGCTGACATCGTGCCTCTGGTGGACGCCATGACCAACGGCGAACACATGCTGGGCAACAAGAGCACCTTTGAGGCACGCTTTGTAAAGACCGACGACAAGGGTAACAAGTCTCTGCGTAACGGTCCTGTAGTGCGTGCGCTTCTGGCTCCCTATGTACACCACATAGACAAGGATGCGCTGGCTCAGAACACACCGAAGAAGATAGTACAAGAAGTTCGTGTAGACATGAGTCCTCAACAGAAGGACTTGTACAACTACGTGCGTGGGAAGCTAGACCCCATCACAAAGATGCGCCTTACTGTTGGCACCAGTGGTCTCAGTAAGGCACAGGTCAATGACACGTTTGCCAAGCTCTTGCGTCTGCGGCAGGTGTCCAACTCTATGCAGACGTTGGATGACAGTCTCACTCTGGAAGATAGTGCGGACAAGACCCCGAAGATGAAGAAGCTTCTAGATGACGTAGAGGAGCATCTTGGGGAGACCTCTGATGGTCAGGTCGTCATCCACTCCAATATGATTCAGGGTGGCGTCGATGTACTGAGTGCGGGGCTAAAGAAGAGGAACATCCCCTTCGGTACCTTTATCGGCAAGGGCAACGTCGGCATTACAGAGAAGGCACGTCAGGCAGACGTCAAGGATTACCAAGAGGGTAGGAAGAAGGTGCTTCTCATCTCTGCAGCCGGAGGAGAAGGACTAGACCTGCCGAACACTACCTTCGTGGCTATGGCTGACGGTCACTTCAACCCGGAGAAGATCAATCAGGCAGAGGCTCGAGGGGTCAGGGCTGGTGGTCAGTCACACCGGGATGCACAAAATAGGCAGGTCCTGGTCCGCAGGTACGTTTCGGTCATGCCCACTAAGGGGACAGACCGAGCCGCTGAGGTAGCTAAGAACCTCTACGAGCAGAACCCCGTTGCTGTGCTCAGCCGCTTGGGTAAGGGAGCCCCTGGGTTCTACAACCCTTTCGCCAAAGAGAAGGCTACCGACGAGTGGATATACGGTGTGGCCAAAGCCAAGGGTGGGTTGAACAAGGAGTTGTACGGGCAGATGAAGCATGGCTCTGCACAAGAGCCTGACTTCGAGACCTGTGAGGACTTTGAGGACTGGCTGTCTGATGGGTTTGAGCCAGAGAAGATAGCTGGTGTTGCCCGTGCACTGGTGGGTGCTGGGGTAGGGGCGCCACTGGGTGCCATATACGGTGCTGGTTCTAACGCGCTCCTCATATCCCCGATGACGAAGCGAGAGAAAGAGCAAGACCCGCACCGTAGGCGTAGACAAATAGTCAGTGGCGCAATTGGTGGGGCAATTGGTGGTGCCTTCTCTGGTGTGCATAGTTTGCACAATGCAGATGGAATACTGAGCGCGCCGGGTATTGTTGATGCAAGTACAAATGCAGGTACAGCAATCGGCAACCTGGCCGCACCCCAGACCGCTGTACCCAGGAGTGTGAGGAAGCTTCTAGGCAAGCGCCAGGACTACACAGACCGCGCTGTGTTTGAGAAGTACTGGGAGACCTTCGGTTCTGAACTTGAAGATAAGGGTATGAGCGCGGACGTCTCAGACCCTGCAATGGAAGCCAAGTTTGTCTCTGCTCTGAAAGACATCTACCAAGAGGCCAAGCTCAATCCGCAGGGTATTAGGAAGTTCGATCCTAAGAAGGACAAGGTTGAGCGTGGGAGCAAGAAGAACTTCCTCATCTCCTCAGCGGTTGCTCTGCCTGTAGTCGCCGGATGGGGCGGACTCAAGTCAGCCCTCCCAGCAATACTGGCAAATCAGAAGCCAGATCTTCTGGGGGTAGCAGCTGCAGGTGGGGCAGAAGGTGTAGGTCTGGGAGCCGTGCTTCTAAAGTCCTACAGAGACATGTTTATAGACCCTGGTGTAGCTGTCACCAACAAGACAGAAGCGAAGACTCGGGCCAAGTTTAACGAAGAACAACTCAGAGACCTCCTTCGTGGTAAAACAGTGGAGGAAGTCAAAACCAAGCAGCACGCTATCAGGTAGGAGAAACACCAAATGGCTGGCAACTTCTCAGACTGGGCTCCCTACTACAACTATGTTCAGAACGGCATGGTTGATGGGAACTTCGTCAGCGGCGCGTTCACCATTCTTGCAGCTGGTCCGCCTCGGTTGGCCCTAGTCGGAGGTGCTGCCGCATTGGGCGATTCCGTCTCCTCAGGTCAGGGGCAGGGCGCCAACAACATCGTCTTCCCAGTCGGCATAGTTCAGAGCTTCAACCTGACCCAGAGTCGTAACTTCATGCGAGTCTGGGAGGTAGGCTCGGAGAGGTCCTACTTCATTGCAGGTAGGAACCAGGGCCAGATAGGGTTGGGGCGCATCTACTACCACGGCCCGTCGCTGCTGCGTGTTCTCTATGCCTACTACCAGGACCTCCAAGGTGCTGTGACCGTCAACGCCATCTTCGACAACGCAGCCAACGCTGCCATGGCGAACCCGCATGACGTGCTGATTCCTCCAGGCTATGAGAACATCTACCTGAACCTGTCCTCAGACTTGTTCTCACAGCCAGTAGGCATGCTGCTGTACATGCGCGATGCAAACCTCGATACACTCGGAGCCGTCTACTTCGAGTCCTGTTTCGTTCCCAACCACACATTCGCAGTCGACGCTCAGGGCATTGTGGTACAGGAAAATGCCTCCATCCAATACGAGCGCTCTCTGGCTGTGAACGTAAGCGCTGTGTCGCTCATCACAAGTGACAACGCGGGCGGCGCGGACGTGAACACCTGGTTGTAGGAGATAACCCATGACGACCGTCCCGTTTACAGCTGAGGTTACCCTTACGGTACCTCCCGATGCCGGACTGCCGGACAACGAGCTCCCGTTTACGGTAGCGAATACCTACACCCAGAAGGCTATCCACAGGCTCGAGCTGACGGGTTCTGGTTCGCACACAGTAGGTTTCGGGACCATCGCCTCGCCCGGAGCGAAGCTCATCATCATAGCCATCGAGTCTGGTACCGCGGTCTCTCCTATCGTCGTCAAGATGAACGGCGCTACGGTGGGCCAAGAGGTCTCACCCGGAGGCTGGATGGCCCTGGCTTCTCCAGATCCAACGACAGGCATCACTACGATGGCTATCGATCACACCACGAACGCTACGGTAAAGGTCTGGATCCTCGGGTAAGCCATGGTCGACTCTCACTTCGCCGCCCTCTATAACAATGAGGACCCTCAGGAGATCAGTTCGCTAAGGAAGCAGGCTGGTCTTGAAGAGTTGGCACTCCGCTCAGTCTGGGGTGCCTACGCCATGCAGAGGGCGGCGGAGCGCCAAAGGGAGACAGAGAAGCAGCATGCTCAGGCGCAGGCTATGAACATGGCCTTCGAGATGCTGCAGGCCCGGAGGATGGCTCCGGTACTGCAGGCTCTTGGTAGGGCGGAGCCTGGTGTTGCTGGTGTGGGCGGGCACTACCTAGAAGATGCGCATCTTGCAGGCCCCCCGACCTTCTCTAACCAGGAGCTTCTGCAGATGGACCCGGACATGCTGCGCTTGGCGATGTCCATGAGCAAGTCGGCTGCAGCCATGGCCCGGCGTGACTGGGGCGAGATGAACGGCATGGAAAAGCAGGCAGTCACAGGACTGCTCACTATGCTTGGCCGCAAGGCTCTAGGAGCGGTTGGCCGTGCAGCCACCAAGATCAAGCCCCCCAGTCCTTCTCCCGCAAAGGCCAAGACGATATTTGGTGCGCCGGTACAGGGAAGCGTCACAAAGGGAATCCCTCAA
>Ga0272440_1002369_pt1 | contig 14757 bp, 10 predicted proteins | sample SSMMMBAug17_FD_192440 | JGI IMG/M metagenome (GOLD analysis project Ga0272440, IMG submission 192440) | Marine sediment archaeal communities from Little Sippewissett salt marsh, Falmouth, MA, United States - SSM-MMB-Aug17 | ecosystem: Environmental > Aquatic > Marine > Wetlands > Sediment ... | reverse complement strand
CCAGTCTAAGGGATTTTGCTTTGATATTAAAAGCACTCCCGCCTGTAATAATTGTTTTTTCGGCGCTGGAATGAATCCGATAATCGCGAACATCGCGAATACCACAAAGAATAATGCTTTGCGGAAAAGACTGGGGACGTCTATCATATCCTGAGCGAATCTGACGTAAGACTGAAATTAAGGTATCACCAATCAGGGAATCAATTTCATCGACAAGCAATATTTTCGGTTTCTGACTGGTTTTTGCCCAACGTGTCAGGATTTGATTTAGGGCCATTGTCTTTTTTTGATCTAAGGTGTCCTGCCAAATCTTTTCAAAAAAATCATTTTCAAAAACGATACTGGCTCTTGTAACCATTTCTACAAGAATAATCCGCATGGCCTCAAAAATATTTTCACGCATGGCCTGTGCAGCTTCAACATTGATATACAGGCATTCATAATTTCCCTGTTCGTTCAAATATTTCATTAATGCCAACAGACATGATGTCTTGCCTGTTTGCCTTGGTGCATGAAGAACAAAATATTTTTTTTGGGCAATCAGCATCAGTATTTCTTCCAGATCAAATCGTGATAAAGGTGGCAGGCAATAATGATCATCGCAATTTACAGGTCCTGCTGTATTAAAAAATAACATGTTGTGGTTTCCTTTTGCATGTTAAGATAAGGGGTCAAGGCGGCTTTTGACTTTTTTAAAGAATTTGAAAGGTCTTGACATAATTTTTTGATTATACATCAATTAAAGAAAGAATCAATAATCAAGAATAACTGCAATTTTTTAAGGAGGATTTTATTGTGTCTAAACAAATGATATATTCGACCACATGGATTTTTGCTTTTTTTCTGTTATTAACATTTTCTTGTCATGCAAAAACTTGTCCATCAACAACGCGGCCGAACTGGGTAAGAATTAGAAACGTTTGCCTTCGGTCATATATGAATCGGACAGGCCAAACATGCCTGACCTGTCCGAGAGGAAAAGATACTTCGAACGATTCAAAGCGGTCATTTTTTTTTAATCGGCTTGAATATCCAAAGTACGCTTGATTTTTTCCAGCAGAACTTTTTCTTCATCTGCCAAAACCTTATCCGCCATGGCAACTTTTTCTGCAATTTCAAATGCTTCAGATCTTTCTTCTGGTGTTTTTAATAGCTTAACGAGAGTATCAATGGCGAGCTCCTGGTCGGTTTGAAGAATGCGAGACTGTTCTTTTACTTTCTTTTTGAAAAGTGATGGATGAATTTTTTTCAAAATAGGATGAGAGCGAACAATGGATTCAGAGACAATATATTCAGCCTTGTCAACAATATGATCCGCACTTGCAACTGCCAGCATGATCCGAATAACCCCTTCAGTAAACCCTCCCTCAGTCATTCTATTGAGCCAGACATCTTCATCTTCGAGAATCGACTGTGTATGGGCCTGTTCCTTTTGTCGTTCCATTTCTGCCTTGACGTCTTCTGGAACATCTTTGTTGAAAAATTGCCTCACAATGGGACTCCCATAAACGGCCTTGAATACCGATTCTTGAGACAAATCACGAATATCCCGATAAAAATTCAGACAATTTTCAATGCTTTTTGACATATGATTTTCAAGTTCGACAAATATATTGTTTGGAGACGCTGTTTTTCGATGTTTTCGTATGATAGATGCCAGGGAAGCAATGGGAAGCATCATCGGGTTGAGATCTGAAATAGGATATCTTTGGACGCGCAGCGGATGAAGCTGTCGGAGAAATTCTGCTGTAAATTCTGTTGTGGCCATTTTAACCATTGGGCTAAAAAATGCTTTGTAAAGACTATCATTCACCTCCGATAAAAAAGCAACCGGTTCAAAGTCTAATTCATCTTCCATTCCATCATCCAACGTCATGATATCATCAAAGGTTCTCTCTTCAAAACGTACCCGATTTTCAGCCATGACCATTTCATTATCTCCCTGCTCAATAACCATTTCATACAGTCCAGGTTCAAGATAATCAATCATGTCCATACTACCAATAATTTCTTTATGTTCTTTTTTAGCAACACTGGATGCGACAAAAATGCCGAGATGCCCAATTTTTTTGTGAACCATATACACCATAACTTGCTGCTGGCGCTTTATTTCTTCAATTGAGCCATAAACCTTGATAATCCAGTTAAGGGCTTGCTGCGGAGGCGTGATATTGTCTCCTTGTGATGCAAATACAACGACAGGATCATCAAGATTTTTCAGGTCAATGATGCTGTCATCTTCCATTTTCATGCCCTGTTCAAGTTTGTTGCCAACAAACAGGCTGTCTACAATAAAGTGAATTTCTTCTGATGTCATGCAGAAAAAACCACCCCACCATTTTTCAAAGTTCAGGTAGCGTGATTCCTCGGTATCAATTTTTCTATAAAGATTATATTGTTTGGTCCAAATCGTATTGGCAGGATTTAACAGCTCCATATTCAATACAAGATTGGCGCCATCAAACGTGCCATTGCCCAAATCACTGAAAAACGAGGACATCCAAACCCCACCAAAAAGGCCACCGCGATAACGCATGGGATTGGACCCATCAACACCTGCCCAATAAGACAAGGGAGATCCTGCCAAAACCAGAGGACCTGTGATATCCGGACGATCGGCACTCAACAAAGCTGTTGCCCATCCTGCCTGACAATTTCCAATCACAGAGGGTTCTTCTGCTTTGGGGTGTCTTTTTCGGATTTCTTCAAGAAAATGTATTTCAGCATTTTTAACGTCTGCAAGGGTTTGACCAGGAACAGGATCTGTATAAAAAAAGATAAAATAAACAGGATGACTATCTTTCAACGCCAGGCCAATTTCTGAATCTTCTTTTGAGCCACCAATACCAGGCCCATGACCGGCACGGGGATCAATGACAACAATGGGACGTTTATTGGGATCAGTTGTTTGACCTTCACGCGGAAGTATACGAGATAGAGAATAATTGACTGGTCTTTTTAACGTTCGGCCATCGATCAAAACTTCGTAATCAAAAACTAAAACAGGCGGCTGACCTTTGTGTAAATGCTCAAGATAAGTATTGCCACGTTTCCGAATAACATCCCAATAAAGAATACTTCGCTGGAATGAATCTATCCAGTATTCAAAAGCATCCTCCAGTATATTAAATCCGGGGATTTGTATTTCTGCCATTAATGACCTCCATTTGTTACTGGTTATTGTAAGGCCGATATTCCCTTTGGATGCTTTCCATTTTGGGACGGCCTGTTGATTATTACATAAAGAATACGCGAAAAAAAGTTCCCCATTTTAGATGTGGAACGCCCAAATCAAAAAGATTTGGACTTCAGTCATTTCAAACGAACATCGTATAAGGTTTTGATCATTGTGCCTAATTCAAAATGGAAAAATAATTTTCAGCGCTTTCCTAAGTTACATTACTCATGTTAGAATTTGATGAAGATTTTTAAGGAATTGAGTAAACAATTAGCCTACATGAATGATAAAATCAACCAATATTTATTTTAATTGTTGATGCTTTCAGTTATTTATTTTCGGAAAATCGAAATCATCTTTTTTAAAGCAAGAATTCTTGACCACAAACGTGATGTCAGGTCCTCATCTTCACGCTCTGTCTGCTGATGGATTCCTTTTTCCTGTGATTGTTGTGTCTGACGTTTCATTTGGGTTTGTGTGAGTAGTTCTGTTATTTTTGGGTACGTTGTAATGATTGGCATGAAATCGTTTTCATGGATTTCATAAATCTCACTTTTTTGTAATGCGACAATACTGGCTGAACGATGGTGATCTGAAAAAAATGCCATTTCACCAAAAAAAGAGCCAACACCAAGTCGATTGATTTCAACCAAAGAATCATCATCAAGTCTCAATTGAACAGCAACGACTCCTTCCTGAATAAAAAACAAGGAATTTCCAAAATCACCTTCATTGATAATGGTCTTTTGCGGCGAAAAAAGATGACAGGTCATGGTGTTCAGAATTTTTTCCTTGTCATCGGGTTTCATTAAGCGAAACAGTTCCATTTCATCCCAAAAAAAGATAGGTTCTCTGGCTGGTAATGGAAACGTCTGTTCTTGTATCACTGTCTGGATCCCTGCATATTCAAGATGTTTCCAGATGCGTTTCCAAACATCTTCGAGTTCTTGATGCTTGTTTGCAAAATCTTTGATACTGAAAAAAACCTGATAATCTGAGGCCCATTCTGTCAGCCCTTGATAAATGACATAAGGTTCAGGCGTCTGCAAAATATTGGTTGCAGATAGAACCGCATCGATCAAGATTTTTTTAACCTTTTGCGGGTCAGCAAGTGGATCAATATGGGGGGTCACAGTTAACCAGTTGATGTCATCCGGATAATTCAAATTGGCAATAAACGATTCAGTGGCCATGCTGTTGGGAATACTATAAATACAATTTTCTGCTGTCTTGATTCTTGTCGATCGCCATGTGATGTCTACCACTTTGCCTTCAGCACTGCCGATTTTGACCCAATCGCCGATACGAAAAGGGTTTTCAAGATTGATCGCAATTCCAGATATTAAGTTAGATATATTCATTTGAACAGCAAAGCCAATAATCATGGCAAACAAGCCACCAGTCGCAAGAATTTTTGTAATTTCCTGATCAAAAACAAATGCAACAATACCGATAAAAGCGATCAGATAAATCACACATGTAAAAAAATTGCGAATAATGCGTGGTGCACTGTGTTTGTTTTTTTCTTTGAAAGGGAACCATATAAAACGTTTTACAGCAAGATTGATAAAAAAAGCTGGCAAAATCCACCACATGATATCAAACCCCATCTTAATAAGGCTTAAATGATAGGTATTCAAATAATCAGACAACCGACTCATCATCAGTATTTCGACACTCAACATGAAAACAAAGGCAGATAATGTTTCCACAAACCACATGCTTCGTTTCAACGTTTGAAAAGAAAAATGCCGGTTGAGAATGGCAAACATGATATTCACCAGAAGCGTTATAATTAATAATGGGTTAACATATGTTTTTGGAATTAAACCCCGAAGGCTAAACTTATTCTTTTGAAGCACGACACCAAAATGAAAGCGAGAATATTTGTTGGAATGATTATCAGTCGTATTTGGTGTATATTTTTGGGGTTGTTTATTTTCCCATATATCTTGAAAGACCTGTTGTTCCAGAATTCTCCACCGAGATAAATCACCAGTCAGTAGGATCTGTGAGGAATCATTGTATAGTTGTTGCGCCAGTCCCATCCCCATGACATCAATGACATAAATCAGGTTGTTTCGTGTCAAATGCTTGTGACGAAAACAGACATTCAAGAAATGACAATCTAAACTACCGACATTCCGAGCACGTGATGTTTGAAATCGTCCGGTAACTCGAAACAGCAAGTATTGCGTTTGATCTGGATATGGTTGCGATTCCAATAATTCAACCTGGTTGAGCCAGGTATCTTTTTCGTTGATATCCGGTTTGATTCGGTTTGTGAACATAATATTATCCACCTGAAAATCAATTTCGCTTCGACATCGAAACCATAAATAGAAATCCAGGTTGCAATAGGCGTCATTTTCATTAAAAGATTGGATTTCGATCAGTTCGATTCCTGTATAAACCACTTGAGTCTGATACATATAACGATTATCGATTTTAATCATCTGCTTTTTTTTAATGGCAGATGAAATAATTTGTGGATCAAGGTTTCTTTCTACAGATTGTAATTGAGTCATCGCAGAAACAAGATGGCGCCCATTATATACGCCAATTGCAACCGGTCGATCAACTGCGTCGCCATGAATATCAAAATATATTGGGCCAGTGAGACCAGAAATTGCCCGCTCAATCGAATTGATATTTGACAAATGCTGACGCACATTCATGCGACCATTGTTGATATCAACTGATTTGTCAATCAGATTGGCGGATTTGATTGATTGAATCATCACATTGGCGGTATCATAAGCACTGGCTGCAATCCAATCCGGTTTTTTATGATAAACAGATAGAAAATTCTCTTTAAATTTTTGGGCACTTTTTTCAGCTGTATCAAAAATAAGGTGCGCAGTTGTATAGATACCATTGGTATAATAACCAGGACTGTTTTTTTCTTTGGGAAAATGGTCGAACCCATTCTGGAAAATTTTTGAACCAAATGCATCCGGACCCATAATTGTATTCTGAAGTCCGGCATCTTTTATTTTTCGGACGAGCTGAACGCCTTCAGCGGCATGGGTTGCCAAAAATATCATGCTTGTAGGTTTCAATTTGATAAGCGATTTGACGATATCATCAAACTTTTGCATCAGTTGGTCAGATTCTGATTCAAATGATCGATAATACAAAATATCAATGTTCAAAAGTTTGGCTTTGGCTTCAAAGACTGTTGCAAGATAGGCCCCATAGGTATCATTTTCAAAGATAACAGCAGCGCAATCAAAATGAAGCACTTTCTTTGCATAATTGGCAATAAATTGGCCTTGAATACTATCATTAAAAACAGCTCGGAAAGACCAGGGATTAAACCGGGTAACCAATACATTGGTTGCGCCAGGCGTGATCATTGGAATTTGTTTTTTTTGATAAATGTCACCGGCTGATATTGCGCAATCACTATACCAATGTCCAATGACACCAATGGCAGATGTTTTTGATATTTCTTTTGCAATGATTTTGGCTGTTTCTGGATCATTCTTATCATCATAATATGTCGGAATAATGGGATGTCCATTGATTCCACCTTTATTATTGAACGAATCTATTGCCAGATGAATGCCCTCTTTCACCGATTGACCAATCAATTTCCCCTGGCCGTTCATAGGTCCAACAACCGCAATTTGAAAGGGCGCTTTATCAGAATCGGCAGGTATCAACCATTCTTTCCCAATCAGGGATGTCAGGACGATTAAACATGTGACAAGTATGATCCATTTATGATTCATGGCTTTTGTTCCTTTTTGAACAATTGCGCGTCATGAAATCATACAGTGGTAAGTATGTTATGAATTGCATCGCGATTGTGTTTTGTCGAACAAACAGTTCCAAATGATCGTTTATTTCTGAACAGTAACTTTGCATATCGTCATCCTATCATTTAAACATCACAGAGCAAACGAAAACCAAGCCGATTACCGCGGCGATCGGGAGATCCAAGACTTCGCGATGCACATCGACAGTGCCAATCTTCACTTCCCCAATCGCCTCCTCTCAATGATTTGGCAAGGCCCTTTTTGGGTCCTGTCGGATTCTTTTTGGGACTGTTCGCATAGTATTTTTTATCAAACCAGTCTTCACACCATTCATGGACATTCCCATGAATATCGTACAAGCCCCATGGATTTGGAGCCAGTTTGCCCACAGGATGCGTCTTTTTTGCAGAATTTTTCCGAAACCAGGCATATTTTTCAAGATCTTTTGTGTCATTACCAAAACAATAGGTGAACTGCGTATTGGCGCGTGACGCATATTCCCATTGGGCTTCATATGGCAATCTGTATGAATTTGTTTTTTCTAACGTATTCAACCGTTCAATAAATTGATGGACATCATGGTATGAAACCTGTTCAACAGGGTTATTTTCTCCAGAAAAATGTGATGGATTTGTGTTCATAACGGCTGTCCATTCAGCCTGAGTTACCGGGTATTTTCCCAGATAAAAAGGGCGGTCGATAACCACACGATGTCTCGGCCGTTCCATTTCATCGGCCTGTTCAGCAATTTCATCACCGCCCATGACAAATGATCCTTCAGGAATATATACCAGGACCATACCAATACTGTTGGTTCGGTTTTTGGACATGCGTTTTGACTCCTTTCTAGAATGCAGGAATTTATTAATAATTAATAACAGTTAACCTGCATTGATCACAAAAATCATGTTTTCTAAAAAAGCTTGAAATTAAACCAATAATATTATAAAAATTAAATATTGCAAGTAAGATATTCAAGGCATTTTATTGCGAGCGACACAAGGCAATGAATATACCGGAAAATACAATCTTTCATACATTATATATTGACAAGATCTTTAAAAGGTGTGAAATATATTTATTTATTTAAAATTTTATAATCATTTAATAATTCGGTACTGATGTGCCAGTTATTACATGGATAAAAGGGGTCACTAATGGCAGAAACAGTAAGAAAAGAAATATTATTGGAAAGCGGGACAAATGAGCTTGAAATTGCAGAATTTATTCTGGGAACACAAAGTTTCGGCATAAACGTTGCCAAGATTCGAGAATTTGTACCCTATGATCCTGAAGCTGTAACAAAGATTCCCAATTCACCAACTTCAATGGTCGGTGTTTTTTTGCTTCGTGGACGAACAATTCCGCTGATTAATTTAAAAACACATTTGGGAAGAATTGATGATGTTGAATCTGAAAAGCCAGTTGTATTGGTAACCGAGTTCAACACCCTGGTCAATGGCTTTATCATTGATGCAATCAACCAAATTCATCGCCTGTCCTGGAGTGAAGTAAAGTCATTAAACCCAATGCTCAAAAAACATACAACTCGATTCACCGGTACAGTAAATGTCAAGGACAAAGAAATACTGATTATGGATCTGGAATACATTGTCAGTGAAATTTTTCCTGAAAAAATGAGAGGTCTCACCCATTTGAGTACTGAAACCTTATCTGAAGGGGAAAAAGAGCAAAGAAGACCTGCCGGGCAGGTTGTTATTGCTGAAGATTCTGGTATGATTCGGAATATGATTATTAAAACCATTACCTCTGCGGGATACACAAATATAAAAAGCTTTGACAACGGCCAGGGAGCATATGATTTTGTGAAAGAGACCAAAGAAAAAGCCGAACAGCAAGGTAATAAATTGTCTGATATTATTTCTATTGTTGTCACTGATATTGAAATGCCTCGAATGGACGGCCTGACATTCTGCCGGAATATTCGTGAAGAATTAAAAGAAACCTCTTTTCCTGTTATTATCTTTTCATCGCTCATTAATGAACAAATGGCTATCAAGTGCCGCAATGTTGGTGCCAATGCCCATGTTACCAAACCCCAAATTGCAGAACTTGTTGACCTGATGGATAATTTGATCTTTCATAAAACTCATGAACAATAATCGGCATCGTTCATTCATGTAGATAGATTTGATTCGGACCGACACATTTTAAATAGTCAGAAATATCTTATATTAAGAAAGGATTGCTATGTCACAAGATCAGCCTAAAAACGAAATATTATTAGAATCCGGTACCAATGAAGTCGAATTAGCTGAATTTTTTCTGGGCGAAAGAAGTTATGGGGTAAATGTTGCAAAAATACGTGAGTTTGTTCCTTATAATGAAAAATCTGTCACAAAAATACCCAATGCACCCCAAAGCATGATAGGTATGCTATTATTGCGTGGCAAAACTATTCCGCTAATTAGATTAAAAGAAAATCTGGAATTAGACGATCATTCAATCTCTGAACGACCAGTTGTTCTGGTTACAGAATTTAATACTGTTGTAAATGGTTTTTTAATAGATTCTATCAGTCGAATCCACCGGTTGTCCTGGAGTGATATCAAACCATTAAATCCGATATTATCTCAACATGCGCTTCGAATTACTGGTACAGTTCATGTTGATAAAAGGGAGATTCTCATTCTGGATTTGGAATATATAATTAGTCAGTTATTTCCCGATAAAATGGCTTCACTTAATGAATTTGAAAATATAGATAAGGTAACGGCTGGCCTGACACTACAGGAACAACGAAACAAGTATCCAATCGTCATTGCTGATGATTCAGGTATGATTCGCAAGCTCATTTATAACGCGCTAAACTCTGAAGGTTATCAAAATGTTCGTGATTTTAACAATGGGTTGACAATGTACAATTATCTTTTAGATTTGAAACAAAAGGCGCAAATCGATAATTGTCCGATAAACGATTTAGCGGCAGCTGTCGTTTCAGACATCGAAATGCCACAAATGGATGGTCTGACCCTTTGTAAACGTGTAAAGAATGATTCTGTCTTATCCAATATTCCGGTCATTTTGTTTTCGTCGTTAATCAATGAACAAATGGTTCAAAAATGTAAACGAGTTGGTGCTGATAATCAGGTGTCTAAACCTGAAATGAAACAAATGATCTCTATGATTGATGAGATGCTTGGAATTAAAAATGATGAATAAGATGAAATAAACACTGTCTTTTAATCATCTTATTCATATTCTTGTGTGTAATCCTGGTTCAAAAAAATGATGAGCAAATTGTATTCACCGGCTATTTTGGTTTCACTCATTTCAAATCAAGCATATGTGAACCCAAAAAAGTTGGGCCAATGAATTGAAAGAAATAAAATTGCAACAACAACGAAAAATTTATTCAGTATCCGAGTTAACAAATTCAATTCGAACCTTCTTAGAAAGCAAATTTCCATTTGTATGGATTTCAGGCGAAATTTCCAATTTCAAAAGACCATCATCTGGTCATTATTATCTGACACTTAAAGATAAACATGCACAAATCAGTGCTGTCATGTTTAAAAGTCAGAATCAGCAATTAAAATTTAAGCTCGAAAATGGTCTGCAAATCAACGCACTCGGACGATTAACAGTGTATCCACCATATGGCAATTATCAAATAATTCTCGAATATGCAGAGCCAGAAGGACTGGGCGCACTTCAACTTGCCTTTGAGCAGTTAAAGTCTCGATTGTCAGCAGAAGGGTTATTTGATCAAAAACATAAAAAATCCTTACCATTTATTCCAGAGCATATCAGCGTGATTACCTCACCGAATGGTGCGGTGATACATGATATTAAAAATGTTCTCGCAGCTCGTTTTGCCAGACCGATACAGCTCGTGCCCGCTAATGTTCAGGGCCAGCGTGCATCAAATGAGATCATTCATGCCATTCAAATGATCAATTTACAAAAACGATCTGATATCATTATTATTGCGCGTGGAGGAGGTTCATTGGAGGATTTACAAGCATTTAACAATGAACAACTCGCAAGAGCAGTTTTTGCATCAAAAATTCCGGTTGTATCTGCTATTGGGCATGAAACCGATTTTACCATAGTTGACTTTGTGGCAGATTTTAGAGCGCCAACACCATCTGCCGCAGCTTCAAGTATTGTCCCTGAAAGACGTGAATTGATTCGTAAGTTATATACCACGAACAATGCACTCTTTCAGGCGCTGGCAAACCATATTCAGTATAAACGACTGTCTTTAAGCAACCTTTCATCTCGCTTGAAAACACCCAAACGACTATTTGAAGATATTCGTCAAAAACTCGATATGTCTACGCAGCATCTTGTTGATCAGATGAATTCTAAAATGATCAAAGCAAAAGAGCAATTAAATAACCTGAAAAAGAGGATGATTGTTGCCAATCCTCAAAATAGAGTAACTGCCTTTAGAAAAGAACTGAATTGGCAAACAATCACATTGGTCAAAGCAACGCAAAAGATTTATGATCAACGACGTGCACGTTTTAAGAGTCTTGAAAGTCAATTAACCGCTTTGGATCCTTATGCAATATTGGCTCGGGGTTACAGTGTCACCAGAAAATTGTCAGACAATACCATTGTCAAGCATACAGAAAACCTTCAGCCCGGGCAGCGATTAAATATCAGGCTTGCATCCGGGTGCATTGACGTACTGATTGAAACAATCAAGGGGTAAGGCCCGGTATTGCCCCCTAGAGGTAACAATATTATTATGCCAAAAAAAACATTTGAATCGGCAATTGAGCAATTAGACACAATTGTCAAAGAACTGGAAACAGGCGATATCCCTTTGGAAAAAGCAATTAAGATATTTGAAGAAGGTGTGAAACTATCGCAAATATGTACCAAGCGACTTGATGAAACCGAAGAAAAAATGAACTTGCTGATAAAGGCAGCAGATGGTCAACTAACCAACATTCCTTTTGAGTAAATTCATGTTTGATTTCAAGCAATATATGAAAAATCAACAAAAGCGAGTGAATGACAAACTCGCTAGCTTGTTTGTGCCCCCACAAAAAAGTCGTGTATTATCTGCAATGCAATACAGTCTTATGGCAGGCGGCAAACGCATTCGACCCATCTTGTGTATCAGCGCGGCATCGGCAGTCAATCAAAACAATATCGATGTGCTGCCAATTGCATGCGCCATTGAGTGTATCCATACATATTCATTAATCCATGATGATCTTCCATCAATGGACAATGATGATTTACGTCGTGGCAACCCAACATGTCACAACGCATTTGATGAAGCCACTGCCATATTAGCTGGAGATGCGCTATTAACACTGGCTTTTGAAATCCTTTCAAATGAAGACTTAAGCACACACGAACCTCAAACTCGTCTCAATATCATACGCATCATTTCCAATGCGGCAGGCCCCTATGGTATGATCGAAGGGCAAATGCGCGATATTGCATCAGAAACGAAACGATTGAATGAAAAAGAATTGGAGCAATTACATCTTTTGAAAACTGGCGCGCTCATCAAGGCTTCAGTCATCGCTGGTGCTGTTTTAGCAAAAGCCACAGACAAACAACAACAGCAACTCAGTGTCTTTGCCCAAAACATTGGCCTGGCGTTTCAGGTAATTGATGATGTCTTAAATGTAAAAGGAAATCCCAAACGTTTGGGAAAAGCTGTTGGCACAGATAGCGATTTACAAAAAAATACATATCCAGGTTTGCTAGGGGCTGAACGAGCGGAAGAAAAAGCCCGACAACTTGTAAAAAATGCGATTGAGAGTTTACAAGATTTTGATTATCGGGCTGAACCTTTACGCGCAATTGCCAATTATATCGTTCGGCGGGATCATTAATCGCGCTCTGATTGCTGCTATTAGCGTTTCTATTTAAAGCGACAATCAGAGCGTTTCTCACGTATCTTACGATCAGAGACAGTCAACCATCCGGATTTACTTTCATGAACACGATCAAAGCTGGCAATATATGGTTTGATATCCAATAAAGGGGTATTGTTCAGCATATCGAGATCATAAACAATAAGTTTATTTCTTTCAATGCTTTTTAATCGAACAATAGAAATTCCAATATGATTCGGACGCAGCGGCGAGCGCGTTGCAAAAACACCTCTTTTTTGTGTATCCATAAAAGGTGTTACCACCATTTCAGTACGCCTTGCTTCATGAAAGAAATACACAAGATAAATATGTGAAAAACCTTCCAGATCTTGCAAGCCATCAGTATATTGCTCATCAACCAGGATGTAACCTTCAATTCCAGCAGCTCCTTTGGGTTGAATGGGCATATTCTCAATCGTTTTATGAGGTGTATGAATAACACCAATCGGTTTGATTGTTTGCATCGTCATATCTTACCAATACAGCAATGAAGCTGCCCAGGTGAATCCCGCACCAAAACCACACAAAAGAACAAGATCATTTTCTTTCATTTTTTCCTGACGAATGGCCTCACACATACAGATTGGAATCGTTGCTGCTGTCGTATTTCCTGTCCATTGAATGGTATTCACCATTTTTTCTTCAGGAATTTTCAGCATGGATGCTGTCATCTGGTTTATCCGGAGATTTGCCTGATGAAACAAAACCACATCAATATCATCAACAGTTTTTCCGGTCTTATGCAACACTTCTTTTGACACTTCAACCATTCGTCGGGTTGCATGTTTAAATACTGTCGGCCCATTCATTTTAGGATACTGTCGTCCGGCATCAAGATCTTCATGAGACATATAGAAATCATAAGCATTGCATGGATATTCCATCCATAATGCATCCGCATGTTTTCCCTGGGAATACAATGCATGCCCTAGAATCCCCGGATGATCATTGGTTGATGGCCCCACCACTGCGGCACCTGCGCCATCACCAAACAAAACTGTAACAGATCGACCTTCCTTGCTAAAATCAAGGCCTCTGGAATGAACTTCACCGCCGACAACCAGAATGTTTTTATATTGACCACTTTTTATCAGACTATCTGCCATTGCCAGGCTGTATAAAAATCCGGTACATTGGTTGCGAACATCCATTGCACCGACTGGTCTGTCTCCAAATAGTTGGTCCTGAAGAAAACATCCATTTCCAGGGAAATAATGATCAGGACTCAGGGTTGCATAAATCAAGAAGTCAATATCATCAACACTGAGATTGGCATTTGCAAGGGCTTTCTTTGATGCCTCATACGCCATATCGGTGCCACTTTCATTGGTAACGTAATGTCTGGATTGGATACCGGTTCTTTGCTGTATCCATTCATCAGATGTTTCCAATGATTTCATTTGTTCCAATTCTGTATTTGGAACAGCGCGTGATGGCAAATACATGCCAACACCCAGAATTCGTGATGATTGTACCATTTGGTTGTTCCTTTTTTTATTCCATGTTAAAGTAATTGTTTTTAGAATATATTCCAAGACTTCAATGAATAAACGATAACCTCATACATGAATCTCATCATACAAAAACAATTGGGCCATTCTTCATATTTGGTGAAAAGTGCGTCTCTACAAAGGGAATCTTGTTCTCATAAACGCGTAAACAGAATATGAAGGATTCTTACATTTGCATATATTATCGTCCAACTTTGGTTTTACCAAGTCAGGAGGACAATCACTGACTAACACGGACACCCACATCACGCGTTTGGAAAAACCAAAATTGGACGATAATAACGAATCCATTATGATTCAAGTAGTTCATCTATAGCCTATGCAGTAAGAACTGTCAAGCGTAATGGATTTCATGAACTAAGCGGAAAACGAAGGAAATCTCTGAAAATAAGTTCCTCATTTAATAATTGTTCATTTTGTTTTTGAACCAGGAT
>Ga0272440_1002368_pt1 | contig 14759 bp, 11 predicted proteins | sample SSMMMBAug17_FD_192440 | JGI IMG/M metagenome (GOLD analysis project Ga0272440, IMG submission 192440) | Marine sediment archaeal communities from Little Sippewissett salt marsh, Falmouth, MA, United States - SSM-MMB-Aug17 | ecosystem: Environmental > Aquatic > Marine > Wetlands > Sediment ... | reverse complement strand
ATATTGATGGCAATCTACGTTCTGATGCCCTGACTGATGGCATACTGATTCTCAGATATCTATTTGGTATTGATGAAGGTAACAGCCTGATTAATGAGGCTGTTGATCCCGCTGGAACGAGAACATCAAGTGAAGCAATTCAAACATATATTGAATCGTTGGTGCAATAGGTGCAAAAGATTTACAAACAAATAAAGTTATAACCCATCATCGCACAGGGCAAGGTTTACCGCAAATCTTAGCCCTGTCAGGCCGATTTAAATTTTTAGCATACCTTAGGAATGCTCTGAAAATAACATACCCATTTTTCTTGATCGTCCAAAAAAATAAGGTCGTGTAGAGACCTAGCATGCTACGTCTCTACAGTTCAATTACCTCAAAACGAACAATATCAATAATGAGGAAGATATTTTCAGAGCATACCTTAATAAAAAATACCAGGATAGACATTATTAAAAAAATAGTGTATAAAAATGATTCAAAAATAACAAGTGTCGGCATAAATTCAATACGTATTTGATATCAAAATAGAGAATGTGGAAGGTGTGTATGTCTTTTTTCAAAAAAAAGTGGGACTTATGTCTGGTTATGGTTTTATTTATTGTTGGTCTGATATCTGAATATCATGAAATTTTTTCATTTCTTGAAGATCAGACGCTGGGTATTCGCCATGTTTTTCGGATGAGCTATGGTGATATTGAACAAGTAACATTTCCGCAAGATAAAATTGTGCTGGTCGCCTTTGATGAAATGTTTTTCGACAAGTATAATGCATTTCCCCTTCGACGACAGGACATTGCAACAATTATTGAAAATATTCATCAATTGCAACCCAAAATCATTGCAGTGGATTTTTTGTTTAAGTACAAAAGTTCATATGATGATGATTCTTTTCTTGCAAAAGTAGTTGAAAGTTCAAATTCAATTCTTGCATCACAGGCAGTATTTGATAAGTCTGGCGCATTTGAAACAATTCATTATCCTGTCAAAACTATTGGAAACAATGTTGCCAGTGGTTATATCAATCATACATCTACAAGCAGCCTTGTGACCACCTTGAGTCGGCTTCGAATATTTCCAGAAATAACTAAAGAACCTTATGGTTGGCCTTTTGCAATACAAATTCTAGCACGATATTATAATTTAAAACCCGAGATAAAAGATCACACAATTGTTATCGGGCCGCACACAATACCATTGAATCAGTTTAATGAGATCTATGTTGATTTTCCATCTATTCCGGAAGGTAATCGCTATTTGCATGATTTTGCGGGCATAACTGCTCGGGCTTTTATGAATATGGCACCTGAAGATAAAATGGAATTATCTTACTGGATCAAAGATAAAATTGTGATAATTGGCGATACATTTGCTGTATCTCAAGACTGGTTTGACACCCCTGTTGGCACCATGTTTGGCTCTGAATTCATTGCCAGCGCAGTGAGTACCATATTGAATGGATCGACTTTAAGACCAGCAAGCTTATCAGGTGAATCCATATCTTTTTTATGCCTTTTGTTACTGGTAGCAACAATTTGTTATTATTATCATGATCCGCGTTTGCGGGTGTTTTTTATGTTCTGTTTGTTTGTTTGTTTTTTTCTGTTTACAACTGTGATTTATGTCTATTTTGGGATTATTCTTGCGGTATCCTATCCCTTAATTGCAGGTATACTATCATTTGCCGGGATCAATTTAAAATTTTATTTGCGTGAACGAATGCTCAAAGCCCGTGCTGAAAAGAATTTCAAAAACATTTTTGATCATACTGTTGAAGGAATCTTTCAGGCCACGCCTGATGGTCAAATAATCACTGCGAATCCTTCAATGGCCAATATTTTGGATTATCAAGATCCTGATGATCTGTGTCGAGAAATTACGCGTTTCCAGGATCAAATTTTTGTTTATCCTGCCGATTTCAGAGAATTTGACCGCATGATTCGTCACGACAACCATATACATCATTTTGAAGCCCTGTTGAAAACACAATATCATCGCCAGATATGGGGGTCGATATCTGCCCGAATTCACCGCGATTTTAATACTGAAGTTAAATATTATGAAGGCTCACTGGTGGATATTACGCAGCGCAAAAAGGCACAGGAAAATTTGCGAAACTTGAATCTGGAACTGGAGGATCGGGTTCAACAACGAACCAAAACCTTGAAAAACACAGTTGATGAGCTTTCCCATACGCAACAACTGGTCAATCAACAAAATTTGAAATTACATCAAACATTGACCGCATTGAAAGACAGTGAGGAACGTTATCGTGGACTATACAATTCCAGTAAGGATGGTATTTTCTTTTTGGGCATGCAAATGCGCTTTCTTGATGGAAATCCAGCCTTTGAAAAAATGATGGGATATGCATTGCAGGATTTAAAACAACTTTATCTGCGTCAGGTGACTCCCCATAAATGGCAACGTATGGAAAAAGAATTGTTTGAAAAACAAATTTTTTCAGGATTAAATACATGTGAGTATGAAAAGGAATTCATTCATGCGGATGGTTATGCCTTCCCAGTTTCAATTCGCGCGTGGCTGCTAATCCATGAAACCGGTCAACCTACTGGTATTTGGGGAATTGTCCATGATATTTCAGATAAAAAACGTGCAGAAAATCTTCGAAATGATGTTGAACGTATGGTTCGTCACGACTTAAAATCACCATTAAATGGCATTATCAGCCTGTCAAAGCGTTTACAATACGAAAATAATATCAACAATCAACAAAGAGACTGGATTAACATGATCAATGAAAGCGGCCAGCAAATACTTCATATGGTTGAACATTCATTGGATATGTACAAAATGGAAGAAGGCACGTATATTTTCAAACCATTGCCAGTGGATTTGACCCGATTGTTTCATCGCTTAAATGAAGAAATGTCGTTTTGGGCCAATAAAAAAAATATTACACTACGTTTTTATTTAAGAAATAACCCCTTATCCTGGGATACACTGCATTGGATATCTGGTGAAGAAACATTATTGGCCAATTTATTTTCCAATCTGATCAAAAATGCGATTGAGGCATCCCCTGAAAATGAAACAGTAACAATCAGTATATTTGAAAAACAAATGCATGAAATCAAAATTCACAATATGGGAATGATTCCAGAAAAAATCCACCACAGTTTTTTCGACCGATATATTACTGAAGGTAAACCTGATGGTACAGGCCTGGGAACGTACAGTGCAAAATTGATTGCCAGGGTTCATGGCGGAGATATTTCATTTATTACCAGTGAGTCTGAAGGTACAACATTAACTGTTCAGTTGCCTGGTACAGTTTATAATCAAGATGACTTTCAGCATGAATCACAGAAAATGCAGGTGAATATCATTCCTGATGAATGTCGGATATTATCAGTAGATGATCATCCGAACAATCATATGATTATGGAAGTTCTTCTTAATGAAAGCACTTATGATGTGACCTATGTCAATAGTGGCAAGGAGGCACTTGATACACTCCTTAAGATGTCATTTGATGTCATTTTTATGGATTTGAATATGCCTGAAATGAATGGCTTTGATTGTACTCAGGCCATTCGTGATAGGGATATTCAAATACCCATTATTGCATTATCAGCTGATAACGCTCAAAAAACACAAGATTTATGCAAAGACAAAGGTTTTGATGGCTTTTTGGCCAAGCCAGTACAAAGTCTGGAAGCCATTATTGAGGCAATTGAGAAAGTAAAATAAAACCAAAACAGGATTAAAAAATGTTTTTAGAACAATATCGCTATACAACATTACCCCCAACACAGTTTCCAGAATTGTTCGTTAATCCACATATTTGTAAGGGTTGCGGGCGTTGTGTTGATGCTTGTCCCATTCAATTGTTAACCCTTGTCAACAATAAAGCAGCATCCAATGAACGATACGATTTTTTTAGATGTATTAATTGTGAAAACTGTATGGCAGTATGTCCTGAAAAGGCTATTCGCGTTGATGGCGATTATCGTGTGACAGCTGGTTATTGGAAAAATGATACCCTGTATGACAAGGGCAAAACTTATCCTGAATTTTTTGAATCAGACCTGACTGAAACTGAAAAAATTATCTACAAAAGAAGAAGCATAAGACTTTACAAGAAAAAGCAGGTTCCAAAAGATATGATCAGACGTGTTATCGAAGCTGGACGATATGCACCTTCAGCGGGAAACAATCAACCCTGGAAATTCGTTGTAATTCAAGATAAAGAAATTATCCAAAAGATCAGCAAAATATGCTATCAAACCCTAAAATTTGCCACGTACTTGAGCCTTCCCCATGAATGGCTTGAAAAAAAAAATACAGGAAATAAGAATGTTGGCCTAAAAGCCTGGCAAAAACTTGTTCTGCCTTTTCTGGTGATGTTTTATAAAGGTGATGCCGACCAACGTGCAAGGGGTGGTGTCAATGCTGTTACCAGCGATCCTGATTTTGATACAACCTTTGGCGCACCTACCTTAATATTGATTCTTTCTGATAAACGTGCTATCGGCGGAACTGAACTGGATCTGGGAATATGTGCCCAAAACATAGTTATTGCTGCCCATGCAATGGGCCTGGGAACCTGTTATGTGGGCTTGATTGATCAGGCATTACGATTTCATTCACAATTTAAGAAAGATATTGGGATAACAGAACCTTTTAAAATTGTGACAGCCATTACGTTGGGATATCCAAAAGGAACTATCGATACTGTGGTGCGACGTGAGAAGGCCAGAATTCATTGGATTGAAAATCAATTAATATAAGCCACTTTTCCCAGATGACTCAAATGACTTTTCATTAATTCATAAAATGTTTTGGTATTGAAAAGCCACACAATTTTTGTATGTTTATTAACAGGTGTCGGCGGTTTGGGAGCATTGCCATCAGTAAAAACGATCAATCCATCATAATCTGTATGCCTATCAATATAAGCCATGACGTCAGAAAAATTTGTACCTCCCCTGCCTGTAACTTTAACTTCCTTTTTCGCCTTTTTCATTGTAAGGGCTTCCCCTTGAATAACTGTATCAAACTGAATTACATCTACTTGTTCAATGCCATATTTAAAAATTTGATTGATCACTGCAAACCCTTTTCTAAGCTCTTCATTTGTCATTGAAGCGCTCACATCAACAGCAAACAATAATTTGGTACAAAAATCATATTTACTGCCCATAAATTGAAAACCATATCGCCGACTGGGTCTCATTCGGGTCAATAATCGTCGATTAGATATGATTGATGCACGAAAATGACGTAAAAGTTTTTTGTAATTTAATTCGGGTATCAGCGTAGCCAGTATTGTTTCTACCATGTTACCCGCGATATGTCCCCAGGAATTGCTTTGCTGGGCCATACGTATCTTGTCATTAATACTGACAACCTGAAATTCATCTCGATCCCAGTTGAGTGTGTTTTCTATGCCGCTTTTGTTTTCATCAATATATTGGGATACCTGCTCATTTTCTGTATTGGCTTTTGATTGCTCTTTTGGGGTATCATTCTGTGCGTTGCTGCCTTGATCATCTTCTTGTTGATCATCTTGTGCGTTGCTGTCTTGATTTTGATCATCATCTTGATCATCATCTTGATCATCATTTTGTGCGTTTCTGTCTTGATTTTGATCATCATCTTGATCATCATCTTGAGGATCATTTTGTGCGTTGCTGCCTTGGTTTTGATCATCATCCTGTTCAACTTTCTGCCCACCTGAATCTTGTTGATCATTCTGACTACCAGATCCAGAAGCTGAACCACAAGATGATTGCGTTTGTTGTTCCATTAGTTTTGCATAATAAAGCTCAAAATATTGCTTGTTCAGGCTGTCTGTTTCAAAAATATCTTTGGCTGTCGGCATGGCCAGTTTTGTTGAAAGATATTCTCTAAGTGTTATATTGCTTGCCTTATATGCTATGGTTGCATTTTCTTTTTTGCGCATATAAGGATGTTTTAAAACAATTCTCATGGCTTCAGTCGTCAAGACATCTTGAAGCATTTGTGAAGACAGGGACAGAATAAAATCTGGATTGTACTCAATTCGGCCATACCCCACTCTGATATTTCTAATATTTGAATTGAGAACCAATTTATGACTCAACCATACACTAAACAAAAGGGGTTCCAGAATAAACCATTTTTCAACTTCTTTTCTGATTCTATTTTCAGCATTCATTTATAATTTTACCTGTTCTACAAATTTCATTAGCAAAGCATAAATATCTTTGGAATCAACAAAAAAGCTACGAACATTGTCCAAATCACCGGTTTGGAGTTGATTAAAAAATTCGGCAAGCACTTCACGATGATCCGAATCTTTTAAATAATGAACATATTTTTCAATGTTTTGAAGGGCTTTTGTGCGTTGTCCTTTTTTAAAGTCTTTGAGATTTTCATTGGTCCAAAACAAAATCTGCTGATTTAAATGAACAAGATCTTGCAAAGACAATTGATTCAGCAATGCGACAAGTTTTTTGGTAAAGTGTAAAACCACCTGGTCTGGCGTAACTGTTTGAAGGCTTTCGACAAATTTGCGAAATGACATGGCAGCGTTTACACCAACTATACCAGCAATAGTCTTGATATGCTCAGGGGTAATGTCCTTTATGGATTTGGTAATATCAGATACGCGCACCCAGGCGCGTCGATCAGGCGTTTTATCAATGTGCTCATCATCAGTTTCAGTACGCTGGGGCGGATCCAAAAAAATACTGTTTTTCTGGATAAATGTAATGACACGTTCATCCAATTTGGCCCGATGCGCCCAGGCGATCCAGTCTTCAATTTCAGGAACAAATTCATAAATATTGAAACGTGATATCAGGGCCGGGTCCAAATCTGTAATTTGATATTCATCCCCTGCATTTATTGCAGATACAATGCGACTGCCTTCAGGTAATGTTCGACCTGCCAGCATCCTGTTTAATGTCAGATCCTGAATGGCCTGAAGTAATTCTGGACGCGCACGATTAAGCTCATCAAGAAACAATACTACAGGTAAATCATCCATTGGCCACCAGTATGGCGGCATGAACTCAGTTTTTCCTGTTTCATCATTCTTGTTTGGTAAACCAATTAAATCGCCGGGATCACTCATTTGTCCCAAAAAAAAGGGGATAACCGGCAAATTCTTTTGTTGATAGTAATGGGTCAAAATTTGTGATTTTCCTATACCATGCTTACCAACCAAAAGAATATTCTGGTTGGCCGGTGTCAAATCCAGTACATTAATTAATTCTCGTACATTGATTCGAATACTCATAAGATGTTTACCTCGAAAATTATTTTGTCGTATTTATTTTATCAGGCGAATGCCAGAAATAATCGCCATGCTTATTATTGGATATTTTTATAAACAAGCCTTGATTGTATAATGTAATCGCCGACATAATAGCAAATTCCAGATCCTGTAATATATCCTGAAACTTATTGTATGGAATATCGATTTCAATCATGTATTTATTATCCAGACGCAAGGATAGTTTCATTTTCAAATGATATCTTTCAATATTGTATTGCAGTTTTAGTTTTTTACATAAACTTTTTACGTGACTCAACACAGCTTCTTCTTTCAATTTTTTCAATTTATTTTTTTTGGATTTGTTTTTGTATACCTGATCTCGCTTTTTGTCTACTTCATGAAAATATTCAACCACTTGATCTGTATTTTGAAAAGGAGCTTCGCCATAGCCGGCTTCAACGAGTAACTGATTGCCTTTAAATAGTATTGTCAGGGTGTCATATTGACGATATGTGAAAAAAATATCGTGTCTTGGCTCATAGTTCATTTCTATGGCGATCTTGTGCGTATTATAATACAATTGCTTCCTATTATAAAGAGGTTCAATTTTCAATTTTTTAAATGATGCCAATTTAACTTTTAATTCACGATACAGCTCTTTCAATTTTTCAATCTGTTCTGATTCAGTTGGATATGTCTCATCTGAATAAGTTTTAAAAACAGTTCGAAGAATTTTTCTTGCTGATAATGGATGTATTGCCATAGGATAATCCTCATATGAATATAAATAACTCTCAATGCAATAATTTTTGTATCTCTTTTTTGGGCAAGCGAGTTATTTCTTTGATCAGCTTAGGTTCCATGCCTTTTTTCAACATCAATTTTGCGGTTTTTATCTTCTCATTTTTTGCCCCTTGTTTAACCCCTTGTTTAACCCCTGATTCTTCACCTATATGAATTAGTTGCTTACCCGCACGGGTAGTTGAAAGATCAAAATTTAGCATATAACGTACCTCCTCTAATGAAAGGTGGAAAATAACAAGCTGATTTTTCTTGATCGAACAAAAAAATAAGGTCGTGTAGAGACGTAGCATGCTACGTCTCTACAGACCATTTACCTCAAAACGAACAATATCAATAATGGGGAAGTTAATTTCCGAGCATTCCTTCCTAACTGTACATCAATTACTTTCAATGCAATAATTTTTGTATTTCTTTTTTGGGCAAGCGAGTTATTTCTTTGATCAGCTTAGGTTCCATGCCTTTTTTCAACATCAATTTTGCGGTTTTTATCTTCTCATTTTTTGCCCCTTGTTTAACCCCTTGTTTAACTCCTTGTTTAACTCCTTGTTTAACCCCTGATTCTTCACCTATATGAATTAGTTGCTTACCCGCACGGGTAGTTGAAAGATCAAAATTTAGCATATAACGTACCTCCTCTAATGAAAGGTTTCTAAATCTGTTCAATATAAAAATCGACATAATATCCAATGCATTAATATGCATTTTAGGTGGATATATTTCCTTAAGCAGGGCTGCCCATTCATGACAGAGCGCAATGCGCTTTTTTTTTGTGTGCTTTTTTGATGCTGTAAATGGTGCCAATAGAATCAAGCGCTTATCAATGGCCATTAATTCTTCAAGTGTGTAATCTTCAAGTATAATCTCTTTGAAATTGCACTGAATGGCGATATCGTTATCTGCGTTCATTATTTGCATCGGTCTTGCAACATCAAAAAACCGCTTTTCAGTATAGATAATGACAGGTTGAACTTTTTCAATGTAAGCTTCCTGTGCGCAAAATAATGAAACTTTAGATGCCACACGAAAACGAATCATTGGATCTTTATAGCCTTGAAATTCTAAAAAAATCCGAATGTCATCTGAACCGATAAAAGGCCAGGCATATATATCCGGAAAAAGTTGTTTATCTTTCAATACAATGGATTTTGCTTTAAATCGCTTGGGTTTTTTAATACCAATCAACTTTAATATGGATTCACCGATGACATGCATTACATTCAAAAAAGCAACATCAGTACCGCGATTACCTTCTTGTTGTTCAACTTGCATTCTTATCAACCTTTTATTTCATTATTTTAAGTCTTCTCCTAACCTGTAGATCATTTCAATATTATTATCATACTACTGTATATATTTCAACCCATATAAAAATGGTTGCAAAAAAGAATGTTTTATTGTAGCCAACTGACAAGTTATCAAACACATAAGTAATTCTCTGAAAATAACTTCCCCATTATTGATATTGTTCGTTTTGAGGTAAATGTACAATATCAATAAATGGGGAAGTTATTTTCAGAGCAATCCTAAGGAGGTATTAGAATGTATTTTGAACAAACAGGAAAAATCAATACACAAGAAACCATATCTCTTGCATATCAGCGCGCAAAAGAGCTTCATTTAAATGAAATGGTAGTCGCATCAACCACTGGTGAAACAGCTCTGGAGGCTTATAACATATTTAAAGATTTCCAAATTACTGTTGTAACTTACCACTGTGGTTTTCGAAAACCTTTTGAAACGATCATGACATCAGAAATGCGACATACCCTGGAACAAAAAGGAATGCGGGTTGTATCTGCAACGCATGCATTATCGGGTGTTGAACGTTCACTTTCAAAAAAATATCAGGGTGTTTATCCTGTATTATTGATTGCAGATGTGCTGCGCTTGTTTGGTCAGGGGACCAAAGTTGCTGTAGAAATAGCAATTATGGCTGCAGATGCCGGCATGTTAACTGGCAATGACATTGTATCCATTGGTGGAAGTGGAAAAGGTGCTGATGCTGCTCTTATTCTTAAGCCAGCCAATCAATCTGATTTGTTTGATATGAGAATTCGTGAAATTGTATGTAAGCCTAGAAATTTCTGATATGATATTCTATTTATCGCACTGCCAATATTATCAAATAACGCTTTTGATTGATTTCTGGCAGACTGTAAGATTCAATTGTTACATGAAAGCCAGATGAGTCAAATTGTTTAAGCTCATCAAAAACATGTTGTCCTTTCATGGCAACGATTCGACCTGAAGCTTTTAGACATTTTTTGGAACAGGCGGCAAAGTTGGAGATTTTGGAAAACGCGCGAGAAATAATAATATCAAAAGAACTGTCAGAATTGAAAGACGCAATACGATCATGACAAACATGAATATTCTGGATGCCCAATATATGCGATACGTATTTTAAAAAATGAATGCGTTTTCTGGAGGCATCCAGTAATGTTATTTCTGTTTCAGGATTGACAATGCCCAGCGGAATGCCTGGAAATCCACCACCAGAACCAACATCCAGGATGGATTTACAAGGGAACTGATTGATAAATGGCAGCACAGCAATAGAATCTAAAAAATGTTTAATTACAATATCTTGAGATGATGTGATTCGGGTAATATTCATCTTTTTATTCCATTGAACAAGCGTTTCAGCATATAAGCCAAATTTTTCCACCTGTGCATCTGTCAAATGGATATTAAATGTTTGTGCCCAATGTTTCAAAAAATGCTTATCCATTTTTAGATCGCCTGGCACTTTTTTTTCTCTGATATGTATCAACCGCGCGATTATGCGCTTTTAAATTGGTTGAAAAATGATGTGTGCCATCCTGCTTGGATACAAAATACAGATAGTTGGTTGATTCTGGATATAAGGCGGCGCGTATCGCATTTTCACCAGGATTGGCAATGGGGCCGCGAGGTAATCCTTTTATTCGATATGTGTTATAAGGTGTGGTTAATTTTAAATGGGTACGTGTCAGGTTTCCATCAAAATTTGGAATTCCATAAATAACAGTGGGATCACTTTCAAGTCGCATATTTCGTTTTAACCGATTATGAAAAACTGATGCTATTTTAGGACGTTCATGGGCCTGTCCTGTCTCCTTCTCAACTATGGAAGCGAAAGTGACTGTTTCATGGATTGAAAATCCAATTTCTTCAGCACGTTTGCAAAGTGTTTGATCAAAAACCTGCCAGAATTTTTTCATCATTGTTTTTACAACACGTTCCGGGCGTGAATGTTTTTCAAAATAGTATGTGTCTGGAAATAAATAGCCTTCAAGACTGTCAGCTTCGATACCCAAAGCGCGAACAATCTCGGGATTATTGACATACGACACGAATTCTTCTTTGGAAATAATTTCAGACTGTTCCAATATTTCTGACATCAATGCAATGGTATATCCTTCAGGAAAAACTACCCTGGTCAACGCCACGTTGCCCGCGATAAGTTGATTCAAAATATAATGCGGCGACATGCATGGTGACAATGTATAGGTTCCGGACTGTATGCGTGTATCTGCTTTTAACAACCTTGCCAGGTAATTAAAATATTTTAAATGATCAATCAGGTGTGCATCATATAATTTTTTTGCAATTTGTTTAAAGGATGCACCCTTTTCAATGTTTATTGAGATGGGTTGGTGAACATCAGTGGGTGAATTGGCGTATAAAAAAAATTCACCGGTCAGACATAGTGCAATAAATAAAGCTAAGAGCACTGTCACGACACTTAACATACCAAAAACTTGCAATAAAAATAAAATATGAAACTTGTGATTATCCTTTTTCATGACTATAGTTAGTAACAGACAAAAAAAAATTAATCAATAATTAATAGGATAATAACAATGGCTAATAAAAAACAATTAAAATATCAAGGGTTTGAACAAGGTCCCATTCGCCCACCCAGTGAGGCTTCAAGCCTGTTGATTCGACTGACACGCAATTGTCCCTGGAACCGATGCGCATTTTGTCCGGTGTATAAAGGAACATCATTTTCAGTGAGGCCGCCTGACCATGTTATCAAGGATATTGATTTGATAAAATTCCAAATGGATCGTATTCAAGAATATAGTTCAAATGGCATAATTGAGAGAGAAAGTGCGAATACGCTATGGAACCAGACACCCCCTTCACAACAGATTGAATTTCATGCCGCTTTAAACTGGTTTGCCAATAAAATGACATCAGTGTTTCTTCAGGATGCCAACAGTTTGATCATGAAACCTCACGACCTGACAGAAACTTTATCGCATTTGAGAAATCTGTTTCCTGACATTCAGCGTGTGACATCTTATGCACGCTCTCATACCATTTCACGTATTGGACAGAACGACCTTGATGCCATTGCCAGATCTGGTTTGAACCGAATCCATATTGGCCTGGAATCAGGCTCTGATGCGGTACTATCTCTTGTCAAAAAAGGGGTTGATAAATTGTCTCATATCAAAGCAGGCCAAAAAGTGAAACTGGCAAAAATGGAACTATCTGAATATATCATGCCAGGTCTTGGTGGACAGGAATTGTCAAAAGAACATGCATTGGAAACCGCTGATGCCATTAATCAAATTAATCCTGATTTTATTCGTTTCAGATCTCTGGCGATTCCATCGACAATTCCACTTCATGATATGGTGAATCAAGGTCAATTTGTTCCATGTTCTGATATTCAAATTGCACGTGAGATTCACTTAATGATATCAAATTTTAAAAATATTCAAAGCGTTATTACCAGTGATCATGTATTAAACTTGTTTGAAGATGTTGAAGGGAGATTACCCGAGGATAGAAACAAAATATTGAATATTATTGAGACCTTTTTAAATTTACCGCCAAACGAACAAATGATATTCCAGGTGGGTCGTCGATTAGGTATCATGAGATTTTTGTCACAATTAAGCCATGCGCCGCTTCGAAATCAGGTTGAATCTATTTGCAATCAAATGAATATTACCCCTGGCAATGTTGATGCCAGCATTCAAGAAATAATTACACGATTCATTTGAACGATATAAAAAACTTGATTTGTAAAAGAATTTAAGGTATTAATTTTTTATGAATTTTTACAAATAATCAATTGACTCCATGACGAGCAATGCTGATATAAGGAGCGAACAGACAATGAGTGTGGATCATCAAACGAAAATATTGTTGGTTGAAGATTATTCGTCTATGCGAAAATTAGAATGCAAGGCATTATCTTCTTTATCTTTTGAGAATGTTATCGAAGCCAAAAATGGTGATGAAGCGTTGGCTTTGTTAAAACAAGAAAAGGACATTGGATTAATTATCTGTGATCAGGATCTTCCTGAAAAAGATGGTTATGATGTTCTAAAAAGTGTTCGCAGTAAATCCAAATATTCACAGATCCCCTTTTTGATGTTAGCCAATCGTGGTGAAAAGCGAAATATTGAAAAAGCGTACAACGCGGGTGCCAACAGTTTTATCGCAAAACCTTTCAGCCCCAAAGAATTGAAATATAAAATTGAGGAAGCGTTGGGTGCGCAACCCAAGGCATCAATGAAAGTAGAGCGTAAGCAAATGGATCGGCAATCATCATCAGGAAAAACCCTGATGCGTGTCGCGCATTTACCCATTACTGATCATATCATCCTGGGTGTTGTCCAACATTTTATGCAGAAAGGGAAATATATTGCCGAACATTTTGAACTTGAAGTTATTCGCATGCCAACCTGGAACGCCTTGAGTTACGCGCTGGAGAGTGGTGAAGTTGACGCCGCTTTTATTTTGGCGCCTATTGCAATGGATTTATTTAGCGTCGGCACCCCTATTAAACTGGTATTGTTTGCGCATAAAAATGGCAGTATATTTGTAAAAAACAGAAAAGGGGACAAGTTTAAAGAACCATTTCAGGATTTTTTCAAGGAAAAAGCTTTTCTGATTCCACACACAATGTCCATTCATCATATGATTGCACATATGTTTTTTTCAAATATCGGCCTTCAACCAGGTGCTATGGGACATCAAATTCCTGATGTTCGTTTTGAGGTTTCACCCCTTCCAAAAATGCATGATTTTATTGCAGAATCTGATGAATCCTGTGGTTTTTTCGTGGCCGAACCATTGGGAACCAAAGCGATTGCATCCAGTCTGGCAGATTTGATTTTATTATCCAGCGAAATCTGGGAAAATCACCCCTGTTGTGTTGTCACCATGCAAAATGAATTTATCCAACAATTCCCTGATGCTGTTTTGGAATTCACAACATTTATGGTGAAAGCAGGTCAATTTGTTGGTGAAAGACCAGGAATTGCCGCTGAAATTGGTGTGGATTTTCTGGATCCAAATCGAGAACAAGGATTGAAAGTCCCATTATTAAAAAATGTGCTTTCAGAACCATTGGGGATCAAGACAACTGATTTATATCCATCGATTCATGATCTTGAACGAATTCAGAAATATATGCATGATAAAATGGGTGTTGGGCAGATTATTGACCTGAAACAATTTGTTGATCTCACCTTTGCCGAAAAAGTATGTGCTGCCACACCGGATGCCTTTGCATCAGTTTTGCATGATCGACCAGAAGTTTCTTTAGAAATATTGAACAGGCAGGCGAATCAAGATCAAAGCATGGCTTCAAAAACTGTTTTGAACCTGGTTGGTAAATATCTGACCCTTTCAATGCAGAACCAGCAATTTGGGATTGAAATATCTAAAGTAAGAGAAATCATAGGAATAATGCCTACGCGACCTGTGCCTAAAACCC
>Ga0272440_1002367_pt1 | contig 14762 bp, 7 predicted proteins | sample SSMMMBAug17_FD_192440 | JGI IMG/M metagenome (GOLD analysis project Ga0272440, IMG submission 192440) | Marine sediment archaeal communities from Little Sippewissett salt marsh, Falmouth, MA, United States - SSM-MMB-Aug17 | ecosystem: Environmental > Aquatic > Marine > Wetlands > Sediment ... | reverse complement strand
GCGGTGAACCCAATGTAGGGGCGAACCTTGTGTTCGCCCTCGAACTAAAAACGTTTGCGAACAATTGTTCGAGGGCGAACACAAGGTTCGCCCCTACATTGTGGCCGAAATGATGATCAAGGCCGATAATCAATTCAATATTCAAACAAAACAATTCATTCATTTTTTTTATTGCCCACAATATTATTTATTGTTATACATTCACAATATATCATTTCTGTATCTCAGTATAAATCAATGATAATTTATAAAAATCGAATATAATTAAGAATTCTTATAAATAATTCGTTCAAATCAGACATATTTATCCCATATCAATATATACAAATAACGATAATTATAATAATTTTGAATGATATTGCATTTTCATAATGAATTTTATTGGTATCAGTGCATTTGATGAGTAAAGAATTGTTTAGGGCACTCATATATTAAAATTTATTATAAAACAAGGAGTTTAAGAATGAGAGACTGTTTAGCCGAGATGATTTTTTTTCTGTCATTGATGTTTCCAGCAATTTTGTATGCTGCAAATGGTACCATGTTGATTGGGCTGAATGTGCCATTATCTGGTGCGTATGCCAGTCAGGGTGAAGATCAGTTAAAGGCATATAAGTTGGCCATTAAAATGCTAAACGAGAGTGGCGGTCTTTTGGGGCAAAAAATGGTTTATTCTATCAAGGATACCAAAACCAATGCAAATACCGCCCGAGAAAATGCCATTCAATTGATAAAATATGGCGGAATAATGATTACAGGTGGTTCCAGTTCTGCTGTTGCCATTGCGCAATCAGAAGAATGCCAAAAGCAAGGTGTTGTCTTTATGGCAGGTCTGACCCATTCTAATGCCACGACCGGTAAGAATGGACATCGACATTGTTTTCGATGGTACAACAATGGTCATCAAACAGCCAAAGCAATGGCAAAAATTTTAGTTGAAAAGTTTGGTAAAGAAGCCAAATATGCATATTTGTATGCAAATTATACGTGGGGAATCACTGTTCAGCAGTCAATGCAAAAAGTTATTGAGGGGGCGGGGTGTAAAACAGTTTTGAATCAACCGACAAAATTGGGGGCACAGAGTTTTCTGCCATCATTGCTGAAAGTCAAAAGGAAAAAACCCGATGTGCTTGTCTTGGTACACTTTGGCGGTGATATGATTAATTGTCTCAAACAAGTGAAAAAACTCAGATTAAGAAAGAAAATGGAAATCGTTGTTCCCTTAATGGAGTTACATATGGCGCATGGCGTTGGTCCGGAAATCATGCATGGCATCACAACCTCTATGTGTTGGTATCATGGCCTTTCTGAGAAATATGATGGGTCAAAAGAATTTGTAGAACTATTTGAAAAGGAATTCAATAAAAAACCTGGAAATGCTGCTGCAACAGCCTGGGTAAATATTTTTCAATATGCTGATGCAGTAAAAAGAGCCGGTGATTTTGATCATATTAAGGTCATTAAAGCGCTTGAAGGACATCGATTTACCTTATTGGGTAATGAAGAGTATTTTCGACAGTGGGATCATCAGGGCATTCATCCAACCTATGTTGCTGAGGGAAAATCGCCTGATGAAAGTAAAAATGAGTGGGATTTGTTTAAAATTATCGCATCAAAACCCGGTGAAGAAGTGGCACGCACGCGTGAAGAAAATCCGGTTCCGTTAGAACCTTTAGAATAAATTGTCATTTGATCTCCCATGATTAGGATATCCGAAATACGCTTTATCTGAATGGATCATGATATGGAGATGAAATAAATAAAAAAATTTTAAAAAATATGCCTGATCAATCCATTTTCAATGACTATCGTTTTTAACCATGCGACTGTTAAATTGCTCGCGTGGCCTATCTTCCTTTGCTTCTACAACTTCCAGTGGTCTTTTCATTTGATCTAAGAACAAAAAAGGATTTTAAAATGTTAGACTTATTATCTCTTCAAGCAACATCATCAAATCCAACTGTGATTATGAGCATATACACAGTGACGCTTTCATTCGTTTTGTCTGTAATGATCGCATTTACATATGAAAAAACATTCAGAGGCCTGTCATATTCCAGAAATTATGTGCAGGCGTTGGTTTTAAGTCCAATTGTTGCTGCAACTGTAATGCAGGCCATTGGTGATAGTCTCGCTACTGGACTGGGTATGATGGGCGCTTTGGCAATTATTCGCTTTCGAACCAGTCTAAAGGACCCTAGGGATATCATTTTTATGTTTGCTTCACTGGCTGTTGGAATAGCATGCGGAGTGAATGGATATTCAATCGCTCTGGTTGGTACGATTGGATTTTGCCTGGTTTCATTTTTTCTATATTTTTCGCCATTTGGTCATATCAACACCTTTGATGGAATGCTTCGTTTTAACCTTATCAATGATCAGGAGGCCATTTTTAATTTGGAAACAATATTGAAATCTTATTGTAAAATTTTCGCGCTGATTTCACTTAGGGAAATGAGTCAGGGAAAAAGAATTGATTATGCATATCAAGTGAAGCTGAAAAAAGGAAAAGAAAAAAATTCAATGGTCAAGGCGCTTTCAGAAATAAATGATATCGAAAATATCAGTCTCATGCTTCAGGAAACGACAGTTGAGCTTTAGCAATTCACAAAGGAATCTTCTGAAAATAAGTTCCACATTTTGAACGACTGAAGGCTATATCGTGCCCTTTCGGCAAACTTGCTTGACTTGTACCTAAAATCACAAGCCACTTGCTAACGCGCGTGGCTCTGATTCGAAAATATGTTTGTGAACAGAGCCGCGCGCGTTAGCAAGCGGCTTGTGATTTTAGGTACAAATCAAGCATGCTTACCGAATGCACACGCTATATCTTCAAATTTCAAATGTGGGACGCCTAAATCTAAAGATTTGGACTCCAGTAATTTAAAAAGAATATGAATCAAAAAGGGGAACTTCTTTCCAGAGTTTTCTTAAAAAATCATTATCTAATAAACAGGAATGATACATATGAAAAAATCTAAACTTTTATATGTGATATGGATTTTAGCAGTACTTATGCTTCTACTGTCTTCAAAGAATAACCATGTTGAAACCCATCAATTTCTTGGAATTGCGGAAAGCAATGAGGTAAATGTAAATTTTGAAAAGTCTGTTGAGATAAAAAATATTTATGTTGTGCCGGGTCAACATGTGACAAAAGGCGCATTGCTTTTAGAATTGAACCAACCTGAATTGGTGCTTCGTTTAAATGAAATCAAACACCAATTTTCAGAATATAATCTTCAGAAAAAAATTGAAACCAATCAAATAAAAACACAAATAAAAGAATTGAAAGCACAAAAAACTGCAAAAATGAACACGATCCATTCAGAAATTAAACAGCTTAAGTCTCAACATACACTCAATAAACGACTAACAGCAGAGTTAAAAAGTATTATGAAAACTGATTTCGTCACCAAAGAATCATCAATTTCCAGTCCGCTTCAGTTAAGAATTGAAAGCCTGGAAGAAGAACTCAAACTGGCAGTTAAACAGATTGATATAAAGATTAAAGCATTACAAGAAATGCTATATTCCAGTAAAAATCCGCTGACTGCAAAAATTGAAAGCTTGGAAAAAGAAAGCGAGTTACTGAAATCAGCAAAAGAAAAATTATTAATATACTCAGAAAGTAATGGTATTATTGGCTCTATCCATTTTAAACGCGGTGAAAAAGTTTCACCTTTTGTCCCGATAATAACCATCTATACACAATTTCCTTCATATGTGAAAGGGTATATTCATGAGAATGTTTATAACTGTATTTCAGTAAATGACAAAGTGAGGATATCTTCACTCACTGGGAAAAATCTTTATTCAGATGGCATTGTTGTGGGCGTTGGGTCAAGAATTGTTGAATTTCCGGAAAGATTAAGAAAAAGGGAAAAATTAAAAATGTGGGGAAGAGAGGTTCAAATTAAAATTTTAGGGAATACTGAATTTCTTCTGGGAGAAAAGGTAATAATACAGTCAATAAATGGTTCAACAATGAATATCCCTGCCTGGAAATCCTTAAAATACTATCTCTCAAGCATTTATGAATATTTGATTTCCAGTTTTATGATCAAGAAAAACGAACGATATACAGTGGTTGCAGATTAAAAAATTATTGGATTATAATTTGATAAAGACATGACATCAACAATGCAAAAAGAAATACCCAACAAACTTGAACGTTATGAATTAAAGTACTTGATTCCAGACGCATGGATTGATCCAATTTCTGATTATTTAGCCATTTACTGTTCTTTGGATAAACACTCAGCAAAATCGCCTGATCAATTCTATATGGTCTATAGTCTTTATCTTGATTCACCTGCGCTGACTTTTTTACAACAACGCATGAATGGTGCTGAAAATCGGTTTAATATGCGTATACGTACCTATGATGCCGACAAATGTTTACCATGTTTTTTTGAAATTAAACAAAAAAAGAATACCGTCATAAAAAAATTTCGTGCAAAAATAAATGATCCAGCCTGGCCAGAATATTTTAGCCATAACGCTCCTGCTGAAACGATTTCATCTCAGGAGATCGTTTCGCTTTTCTTTCGTTTGCTTCAGTCATACAATGCTTCTCCAAAAGTATTCACGCAATATCGGCGAAAAGCCTATATTTCAGATATTGATGACTATGCCCGTGCAACTTTTGATATAGACCTCAAAGCCTGTCCTCAAACTGGTTTTGAGCTATCTTCCAGCGAATATCGAATGTCTTCTTACGATCATGAGCTATGGTTTTCACCGGGTACAAACGTTATTCTTGAATTAAAATGTTTTACAAATCATGTTCCTGTATGGATGATTGATCTCATTCATATGTTTAATCTGGAAAGACAACGATTTTCCAAATATGTTTCAAGTTTGAGCGAATCTTATTCTTTAAATTATTCGAGATATGATCACCCGCTTTCAAGGTATCTCAATTTTAATTAATCAGGAAAGGGCGTTTGTGAATACGACCATAATTGGAAAATTAAATTTTTCATTTAACCAGTAAATATTCCTGATAGTGAATTTTTAATGGACGCCCCTTTACTTTACTTGTTTTTAAAAATGGTTTTGATTCATGTTTTTGAATCGGCAAAAATGTGATCATTTCTGGCAAAACTTATTTATACAGTCATGAATAATTATTTCAATATCCTTTTGGGGAAAACTCTTATTCAGATATGTTATATTTTGATAAACATTTTTATCATTAAAAGATAGATATTTTTTTTTTCTGCATAATTGTAAAGATATAGGATTCATCAACTCTGGGACAATTCTTTGTATGCTGTCCAGGCAGGTAAATGCATTTCCGGTAAATGAAATAAGAAGAATATCATCGTGAAAAAATTTCTCCTTATATTTAATAGCAGCAGCCAGTCCCATAATACCAGTAGGTTCGGGGATAACACAATTCTTAATAAGATTTTCATCATTCATCAATAATAAATAAGCATTCCTTAAATCGTCGTTTTGTAATCCACCCAAAGGAAAACCATTGGATAATTTTAATGCATGAAACAATTGGGGCATGCTGTAACTTTCAAGTGCGATAGAACCAGCAGCTTCATCAATACACGTCTTGTCTACACCATAATCCTCAAATTTATAAATCTTTTTATTCTTTTTCACTGCAATTTCAAAAGGAAAAGCACCTTTCATTCCAACAGGAACTATTTTGGGTAATTGTTTGAGCCTGTGCTGGAAACTCCAGGTCAAACCAGAAAGATATGTTCCATTTCCAACTCCTGCGAGAATATGTGAAGGCAAAGGTGACAGTGAACATATTTGCCTGGCAACAGCCTGAAAACCTGTTAATAATAAATCATTACTCACATTGGCATTAAATATTTCTGGAATGTTGATTTGATTTGAAAGGCTGTATACATCTTCATAATTTGCATCTTTTAGAGCGAGGACGTATACGTTTTCGAAGGTTGCAAGTTGTCGAATCTTATTTGAACTTGAATCCGGAACAAAGAGTAGCGCATGATAACCATGACGTTGTGTATGAATGGCTAAAGATAAGGCATGGTTTCCTGACGACGCAAGATTAAAAATTGATCGTTTTTTTTGCTCTGCCAGATGAATTGTTTTTGTTACAACATGATCTTTCATGCTACCAGAAAGATTGCAACCTTCATCCAAAATATAAACCTTGTGAACGCCTAAAGCTTTTGAAAAAACTGTTGAATGATATATGGGAACATTGATATCATGGCAATAATTACAAGAGCAATTATATTCAGGCCATAATATCGCATAATTATTGCCATTGGGTTCTCGTTGTTTGTGACGTAATATTTTATCAGACCTGACAGTTTCATTGCAAATTAAGCATTTGAAATTATTTCTTGTCATTTTTAACTATTGTTTCGAGGTATTTTTGTTATTCGACTATAACCTCGCAATATCTACCAAAACGAATGACAAAAGCAACAAAGAATAAAAAAAATGTGATAACAATGCGTTTACTAATTCAAATCAATCTCTCATCAAAAGAATCCAATCTATTGAAAAAAAAATAAATGCATATCAGTTAAGAATCAAGGAAAACAACTTACAACAATATCATAAATAATAATTTCACTGAGCTTTAATGCCTTGCTTTCGGTCTGCCAATACTTAATGATCGTTTTTGAAAACATCATGAAAATGATTTTCATGCCTGCGATACAGTTTCAATTGTTTCACAATATTTTTTTTACATCGTTGCCCGGGGGACAGCATCATCGCTTTCCTGTAATGGGCTGATGCCAGTTTCCAATAAATTTCCTGTTTTTCAAAATTTGCATGCGTTGCAGACCGCATATTCCAGTAATTTGCAATTTCCATATGTTGGCTGAAGTTTTTATTTCCACAAACAATTGCGGCATGTTTCATTGCAATGTCAGATGCTTCAATACGGCTTTGTTTTTGATTCCCCGTCTCATGATATTGCATATGATGATATGCCCAGGCCAGCCGAATGTGATATTCGGCTTCGCAGGGATTGTTTGCGACAGCCTGTTCCAAAGCAAATATAACTTTTTTTTGAACATAAAGCCAGTCCATTGAATTGTTCGTTTCGGAAAGTGTATTTCGATACGCAATATGGTGCCAGGCGATTTTATACCAATGTACCGGATTGCCCGGGTCCCAAAAAATGGCTTTTTGGATGGCTTCTTTTGAAGGATTTTGATTCCGATTCAATGTACTATTGGGAATTGTGTTACAATATGATTCGGCAATAAAATGACAGGTCGATATCAGTGTCATGGATACAAGCATTATCAGAAACGCTATCCAGATACCAATATGACGAAAAGTAAATGGTATCTCTAAGTCGTCAATAATGGTTTTTGATTGATTTTTATATTTAATTATATGCAAAGCCTGAAATCCTAACGCGCAAATGGCAACAAGGATCAACATGTTGCCAGGAATATGCAAGGGAAAATCAAATAACGAATGCGCAGATATTGATGCTAAAACAGCAATTGGTGTTATTCCCAGACAAATGGCTGAAGGGGATGTGCGCTTGCGAAATCGATAAACAATTTTCCAGATAAAGGTAAATAAAATTGCCAATAGACAGGTCAGGCCCAAAATACCCATCTCTGAAACAAATTGAAGCCAGTCATTATGTGAATGCGTGACAGTCACCTGTTGATCCTTTGCAGATTGATATCTGGCAAAAGCATGCGTAAAGTTTGAAGGGCCCACACCAAAAATGGCATAATCCGAGATTAAATCTATGGTTGAATGAATATAGCGCATGCGACTTTCCATGGCACGTTGTACTGCCTGAAATCGATGTATTAAGCGATCTTCTCCTATACTCACAGTAGATACCAGAAGAATAAGCCCCACAACAATCATAACAAAAGCCTGTTTTTTAGTACTTTTACGACTTGAAAGCGAAACAATCAAGACAAACACACCTGGTAATGCAGCACTTGCGGCGCCTCTGGAAGATGAAAAGTAAATGCCAAGCCCCATAATTGAAGCGGCTGTGATACCAATTATTTTTTGGTTCCATTGATATTCATTGGTCAAGAATCGCGCAAGTTTTCGTTTAAAGGATGTGACTTTTGTTTTCTTTCTGCCTGTTTGTGATGCACTATATGCCATGCTTAATAGCATCAACATGGTTATCAAAGCTGCAAAATGGTTACGATTGATCAATGTTCCGCAGGCATCGTGCTTGTTTTGAAAAAGTGCTTTAGGGACCCATAGAATATAGCCCGAATTTATAAATGTTTGGCTCAGACCATAAAGACTTTCAATTGTACCAATAAAAATTAAGAACAGGCATAAATCTTTGATATTTTTTTCTTGTTTCAGGAACAGAAGTAATCCCCAAAAAAAAAGGACATAAACCATGTATTGAACCCATGCATGGCGGACTGGATAGTTTGATACAGCAAGTGTACCCCATTGGAGAGGAATACAATGAACAATATCCATGGGAGATTGTGCCAATTCATTCATTTTTGCAGATTCAGGGGATAAAAATTGGATTAAGCTTTGTGGTAGCGGAAAAATATAGAATAAAATGATTAAACTAAAAATGATGAATAATGTGTTTATTTTGAGCTTGGGAAGAATCAGTTGAATGGATTGTTTGTCACAATGGATACAATATCGACAGAAAGCAATGATAATGCCGATATTCATAAATGTATAAGCGTAGGTATGAACAGCACCAAAAAGGGACATGCTCCATACGATAATAATTGTATAAATAAACATAAATTTTCTTCAACAATTTTTTTGAGATTGAATGGATGGCAATAATTGGATCATCTGTTAATTCATTTTTTTTCTTATCAATGTTTTGCCAGTTAGGCAAGATTGTTTTTTCGTAAACAGTGTACAACCCAATACATGAACGATCTTTTCCTTCGATAAACAGCCTTTCAAAATAATCTTGCGCTTCATGTGTCAGACGAACAGCGATGCCTTTTCTTCGATTTAAGTGATCAATCATTGCGCGATAATAAATGAAAAGGTCTTTTTTATCAAATTATTTGAGTGTAACCCAAATTATTCCCTTAAAAGCGTCATTTCAAAGGTGGCATAATCATTCGTTCTGCCCCCATATGATACAAAATAACACCCTTGTTTTTATCTTGGATGAGGTGACTTGAGCCTTCACATGGCCCAGTATTGGGCAGATTCCATGCACCAATTCCTGAAGCAATTGAGACGTTAATTGTTATGATATCCGTGCCAGATTCAAAATCATCTGACACCTGAATCACAAAAGAATCATACCCAACAAAGTTTTGCGTTGGTGTGTATTGAATAACTGGTGAAGCGCCATTTTCTGAAAGAACAACTGTGCCATAAGTGGGGCCGGAATAAATGGTCCATGTTAAAGGATCATTGTCAGCATCGGATGCTGTAATCGTGGGAGAAATCCATTCTCTTGGCCAGCCATTTTTATCCATTAACAATGATATGGCATCTCCCTGATGTATATAGGGGGTTTGATTGGTCACACAGAGAACAAATTCACACGCGGTAAGTCCTGATGAAATTAACGTATCCGCAAGTGTGTTTTGCGTTGATGTCAATGCCGACCATTGGGTATCTGCATGATCATCTCGGGCAAACATTTTCAGAGTGTTTTCAATAGTAACGATGGGATTTCCAGTATACTGATAGCGTATCTCAAAAAACAGACTGCTGGAACCAACAGGAAAAACACCCCAATGCCAATTTTGATCTAAAATAGAAATTTCTTCATTTGTATTGCTATGGTTTGGAACGCCTTTCATTTGCACAACATGGATACCTTCATATGACCCGCCAGTTCCTGTTACTGAAAAGGAATCACCATAACTGCCTGATACTGCGGGATTGAAATCAGATGCCGCTACTCCTGTATAATCATAATTGCTGTTCATTCCCATAAGTGCGCCAGAGGTTGTCCAGTTGCTGTTATCCATGTGATACAGTGTTCCATGATGTTCATTATCTGTCAAATCTTTCAGGATTGTTCCGGATGAATGATCAAATCGATAATACGCAACCAGGCCAGTTTCACTTCCAGTCAATTTTTTACACATGGTTTCCCGAATATCATTTTGTGTTCGGATGCCATTCCAGATACGAAGTTCATCAAGTTCTCCCTTATAATTCAGTCCGGCATTTGCACATTCTCCAATAATCATATCACCTGATCCCTTGTAATCATTATTTGCGACACCGGTTTCGATAATGATGCCATCCCGATAGAACGTCCAGTCGTTACTTGATTCTTGATAGGACATGGCCCAGTGATGCCAGTCATCATCCGGGAAAGAATCGGTCGTATCCAGCGCATCAAGATAAAAATCTGTGCGAAATTTTTCCCATCGAAATCCAACAAACAGTCTTTTATTTGCAAGGGCGGATCCCTGCCCCAATACACATCGATATTCAGGTGTATGAGCTGTCCTTTTGGCCCAGAATTCAATGGTAAATGATTTATTTGCAAGATCAATGTTGCCAATATTTACATATTCATTTATTCCATCAAAGCGTAAGGCATTGCCAGATCCTGATGGCGAAACAATGACATGAAATTGACTGGTTCTTGACAGCCCATCGGAATCGGTTGCAAGAAGTTCAATCGTGGCTTTTCCATGATACGCTGTTGAAGCGGAAACTGATATGGTATAATACGCTTCGGTCTCAGCAGTTGTATTGATCACACACGAATATGTGTCTGAACATGAAAGCGTCATATCTGAGAGTGTAATCAGGGATAAATTATTCGAAGACGCCACAATTGTTATTTCTCCACCTTCAGAATCAATTATTGAAAATGGAAGATCTCTATCTGTTGTGTTTTGATCATCAATATCTGATATATGCGGTGCGCGATATTCGCCAGGAATATATTCGACTGCTGATGCCCGCTGCATTTCAATATTATTCATGTCTGTATCCAGAATCGCAGAAACTGCAGATCTCCATGATTTTGTTGGGTTATCGCGTGATGCCATCTTTAGATCCATTTCTGATACAATTCCAGCAAGTCCATTATAATGATAATTGACATGAAATCTCAACTGATTGCCCACAGGAAAAATTCCCCAGTAATGTCCATCATGAAGCAGATCCCATGCAGGCGGTGGGCTTGTATTGACTGGCGTTTCGTTCACCAGATATAAATGAATCCCTGAATAATTCCCACTTTCACCTGTCACTGTGAGTTGATCGCCACCAGGATGCGATAAGGTCACCTCAAAATCACTGGCAATTACGCCATTATAATCGAATATGGTTGAATTCCCGATGGCAGCGCCTGAGACAATCCAATCTGCATTGCTGTCCATATCCATTAGCAGACCATTGTTATTTCCACCTTTATAATCATCAACAAAGGTTCCCTGACTATGATCCAAGTGGTAATAATCAAGCAAATCCGGTTCAATATCAGGATTTAATTTTTTGCACATGTTTGCCCGAATTTCAGCGGGGGAACGCGCACCATTCCAGATACGAACCTCATCAATCCGGCCATCAAAAAAATGATTGTCATTAGAATCTTTGTATGCACCAATTACATAATCTGTATTTTTATAATAAATATTTCCACCATAATAAGACTCAGTAGAAACAATTTCAAGCCCGTTGATATAAATACGCATGGTATCACCATCGTAAGTTCCTGCAATATGGTACCAGGTATCTGTAAAATAAATATTGTCTGTTTCCATATAGGTTATTTCAACGAGTAGTCCAAAATTTGTTGCAATTCCAAAGTAAAATTTATTTCCAGCCATTACTCCCAATACCCATCCAGCTTCAGAAAGCATATCATCAAAAACAAAACCAGCAATAGCAGCCCAGTCTTTAAATGAATCCACTTTAACCCAGGCTTCAACAGTAATTGTTGCTGGCATGCCGATGCTGGCGGCAGAAACATCGCCATTACTCAATGCGACATAATCATCTGTACCATCAAAATCAAGAGCATTGCCAGCGCCGGGTTTTCTTCCGGAACCTGTAACGACAACATGATCAATACAAAAAGCGGGATCTCCATCTTTTTGGTTCGCATCATTTGTCCATTTGAATTTCAAATCTATTTGATTCCCTGCATAAGTATTCAGATCAAAATTTCTTTGCGTCCAGGTGTTGTTATTAACAAATTCTTTGGCATCACTTAACAACACATCCCCACCATTGTTAATATAAAATTCCCCATAATCAAACCATACGATCCAACGTTCCCCAACACCTTTCCAGTAAAACGAAAGGGATGCTTCAATATAATTACTTAAATCCACAGTTCGGATCAACCATGATTGGGAAGACACATTTTCATTATATGTCGCTGTCGCTCCATTGTCCTGCGAAATATAGGCTGATTTTGTGCTGTTATAGCCATCAGCACTACCAGCAAACCATTTATTTGTTTGTCCGCCAGTACCAAATGTCCATGCGGATGTATCATTTTCAAAATCTTCGGACAGAATTGTCTGCGCAGTTGTATCGAGATCAATGGCGTCTGTTACGAGATTGAATTCTGTTACAATTATTTTGATTTGTTCTACATTTGAATCCAATCTGCCATCATTTACTTGAAAAGAAAATGAATCGAAACCTGTGTAATTAAAATCTGGTGTATATGTTAACAGAGGAAAACTTCCTGAAATCTGACCATGTGCCGGTTGAACAACGAAATTTACGTTTAAGACATCATTGTTTTTGTCTGAAGCTTTCAGGTAAAAGCGTTTCGCAGTGTTTTTAGAAGTCACAATATTACCCGAAAAAGCTTCAGGCGGATAATTAATATGTTTGACAATGATTAAAACCTGGCCGGCTGCTGAATTGGTATACCCATCATTGGCAAGATATGTAAATTTATCCACACCACAATAACCGGCATGAGGGGCATAGGTGACATAAGGAAGAACACCTTTTATGTCACCATGTTCAGGATATTTTACAATTGAAAAACTTAATGGATGATTATTGGGATCTGTTCCAGATAAAGTGATTGGCTTAGAGGAATTTTCGATTAAGGAGATGGTTTGATTTTCGACCACCGGCGGATCATTGTCTGGTTCCACAATCAGATGAATTATGGCCTGCTCTGAAACGTTATTACCATCATCAACCTGGTATGTCAGATAATCATTTCCATAAAAGTCTTTGTTGGGCGTATAGATGAGATCTGGTAATGTTCCAGTGAGTTGGCCATAGCTGGGAGTCGATTCTATCATAAAGGTAAGCGGCGCATTTTCAGCATCATTGCCTGATAAAGAAAATAAAACAGATTGGCCTTCAGACATCGTAATGGTCATATCATTGGCCGTGGGTTGATCATCAGAGGCTTGAATCGTTAAATGGCAAATTGCAAGATTCGAGTCACTCAGTCCATCATTTGCCTGATAACTAAAGGTATCTGTACCAGAATAATTGGGGGTGGGCGTGTAAATGAGATCCGGAGGTATTCCTGAAATACCGCCATGTTCAGGGGAAGTAACAATAAAAAAGTTCAGGTGATCATCTTCGATGTCTGAACCTGTCAACACAATTCGTTTTTGAGAATCTTCACCTAAGGTAATAAACTGATCATAAACAAGGGGCGGATCATTGATGGGTTTCACTACGATTGTCATTGTCATATCATTTGAGGACAACTGACCATCATTTAAATAGAACCGAAAACTGTCCTGACCAGAAAAATTAGCATCTGGCGTATATATTCTATCAGGAAAGGTCGAGCTGATCTGACCATTAACCGGTGGGCGCTGTATGTAACAATAAACAAAATCACCATCCGGATCACTGGATATGGTTGATAAAGAAAAGGATGTATCTTCATCTATTTGAATCTGTGTGAAATCTGCTTTTGGCGGATCATTCACAGATATGACACAAATCGAAATATGTGCACTTTCTGAACTTTCAGTTCCATTATTTACAATAAAATCAAAGCCATCCTCACCATAATAATCGGGGTCAGGCGTATAAATCAGTTCGGGTAAATGACCGGATATTATACCATGCAAGGGATAAGATAAGATAATATAATTCAGTGATTTGTTTTGTTTCTCTTTTCCAGACAGTTGAATTGAAACAGACTGATCCTCATTCGTATAAACATCTTGTGATATTGCAAGCGGTGGAGAGTCAACAAATTTTAATGCATAGGCTTTTATACAATTATTCGAATGGGGTGATAAATCGTTTAAATCGACAAAGAATAAACCATCATCACTCACATAACTTTGTTTCGCATTGGAAGATGCTTTTGATGAATATCCCATTATGGGAATTTCAATGGGAATACTATAATCATTATGCGATCCTGAATAATTGATAACGACGACAAAAGATTGCCCTGATGAAACCTGAACAGGCGTATTGAATGATATAATATAGTAACCGCTGTATTCAAATGATGCATTTTTGGGATGGTCAAGTAATGGGCCGGACAGTCTGGCATATCCATTTTCATTCTCCATTTGCTCATAGACAGTAATCGTACAACTGGTATGTGATCCTGTCGTGTAAAAACCAACACCAGTAATTTCAATGTTTTCATCTGCGATAAATACATTTGCCGCCCAGTCGTTGTGGTCCCCACTGCCAACAGCACCAGTCCACCCCAGTTCATCATGCTGATAAATATATTGAAAAGAAAACTGATTATCCGCATGATCTTCAAAAAATCCGAGCGTTGAAAAGGCAATACTTTCATCATAATAAGATACATAAAAATATCCATTATCTCCCCAGTCCGGACCCAAACTGTTTCGAACGATAAATGCACCTTTACCAGG
>Ga0272440_1002366_pt1 | contig 14763 bp, 11 predicted proteins | sample SSMMMBAug17_FD_192440 | JGI IMG/M metagenome (GOLD analysis project Ga0272440, IMG submission 192440) | Marine sediment archaeal communities from Little Sippewissett salt marsh, Falmouth, MA, United States - SSM-MMB-Aug17 | ecosystem: Environmental > Aquatic > Marine > Wetlands > Sediment ... | reverse complement strand
CGAGCTAAAAAGGTGTTATAGAGGGGGAGATGAAAAAGTCCATTTTTCAGGAAGGTAGTACGTCAGGTTGATGCCAGACTGAATATTGAATACCCACTTGAAATTAATGATAAGCTAAGTGGTGTACTGGATTATCTGATAATCAATAATAAAAGATATCCACATTTACAGGTTTCCTGAAGATTTACACATTCTCTTTCGTATTTTGAAAGGTATTCTTTCGATTGATTCTACTTAGGAATGCTCTGAAAATAACTTCCCCATTATTGATATTGTTCATTTTGAGGTAAATGTACTGAAGAGACGTAGCATGCTACGTCTCTTCACGACCTTATTTTTTGTACGTTCAAGAAAAATGAGTATGTTATTATCAGAGCATTTCTTAGACCCGAAAATTAAACAATTAAACTAACAGGTATTTTATGATTTATAAAAATTCAATTTGTAATGTCAACCATAACAATGTATACTATTGCAAAATTTTCGAATTAATCAAAAACACATATCTCAATAAACAGGTAACCCATGATAAAAGTCTTAATCGTCGATGATTCATTGACAATTCGAGAATACCTTAAAGAAATATTTGTTATGGATGGACGTTTTAAGGTCGTTGGAGAAGCACGAAATGGTTTGGAAGCGATAACAAAGGTTAAAATGACCAACCCCGATGTCGTTACAATGGATATTCAGATGCCGGGCATGGATGGCTATGAAGCAACACGCAAAATTATGGAAGAACATCCTGTACCCATTGTAATTGTTAGTGCTGCGTGGATTCCTGAAGAAGTCGAATCAACCTTCAAGGCCATGAAAGTTGGCGCTGTAGCCGGCGTGCGTAAACCTGAGGGAATTGGTTCGCAAAATTTTGAAGCAGATGTCAGCGATTTGCTCAATACAATTATGCTCATGTCTGAGGTGAAAGTTATTCGTCGGCGACCAAAATCATCACATCAGTGTCTCAATGCAACCCATGAGGTGATTAAACAAAAAGAACTGGTAAAAAAATCAAACTATGAGATTCTGGCTATAGGCGCTTCTACAGGGGGGCCACCGGTTCTTCAAAATATTTTTTCAAAATTATCTCCAGGCTTGAGCGTACCAATTGTTGTTGTGCAGCATATTACAACCGGATTTATCAATGGACTCGTCGATTGGTTGGAAAAAACAACGCCTTTTTCAATTCATATCGCGGATGAAAAACAACTATTGCTCCCTGGTCATATATATTTTGCGCCCGATAATATGCATATGGGCGTCAGAACCAATAAAACAGTTTATTTTAGTGATGATCCACCAGAACATAGTATCCGGCCATCAGTCTCTTTTTTGTTTCGCTCTGTGTGTAAGTCCTTTGGAAGCAAATCCATTGGCATTCTATTGACCGGAATGGGTAAAGATGGCGCACAAGAATTAAAAGAAATGTATGATACAAATGCAATTACCATTGCCCAGGATCAAGAATCATCAACAGTTTTTGGCATGCCGGGCGAAGCTGTTCGCTTAAATGGGGTGCGATATATTCTTTCACCAGATGATATCGTACGTCGCTTAAACTATTGGATAGGTTAGTATCATGGACAATGTTCGTATTCTCATTATTGAAGACAGTCTAACACAGGCACTTCGCCTTCAGGACAGTCTTGAAAAACATAACTTTGAGACCCAAATTGCCAACAATGGCAAGGCCGGCCTTGATTTATTAAAACAAAAGCCCTATACACTTGTTATCAGCGATATTATCATGCCAGAAATGGATGGTTACGAAGTATGCCGACAAATTAAATCCAATGAAACCCTGAAAAGTATTCCTGTTATTTTATTGACCTCTCTTTCCGACCCACATGATGTCATCGAAGCCCTGGAATGCGGGGCAGACAATTTTGTTACCAAACCCTATAATGAAAAATTTTTAATTTCACGTATTCAAAATATTTTAATCAATCGCCAACTCCGCCTTGATGGCATGTCTGAAATGGGTATCGAAATTGTCTTTGCTGGAAAAAAACATTTTATAACATCCAGCCGAATGCAAATTGTTGACCTTTTGTTTTCTACCTATGAAAATGCAATTCAAAAAAATTCGGAATTGGAGCAGGTCAATCGTGAATTGGTCATGACCCAACGCGAGCTTGAACAAAAAAATATAGAGCTTGCCCAACTCAATGAACAAAAAAATTACTTTCTGGGCATGGCTGCCCATGATCTTAGAAATCCAATGGGTGCTATTTTCAATACCAGTGAGTTGTTAATTGAAGAAGACCTTGGACCTTTAAATGATGAACAAAAAGATATGATCAGTGCTGTCAAAAATGCAAGTGAATTCATGCTCAATCTTGTCAATGATTTTTTGGATATTGCCCATATCGAATCTGGAAAGCTGACACTCAAAAAAGAAAATACAGATCTTTTTAGCCTGTTGAAAAACAATGTAAAGTTCAACCATAATTTTGCAATCAAAAAACAGATTTCATTGGATTTTCTTTATACAGACATTGAATCATTACCAATCATTTCTTTGGATAGCGCAAAAATTCAACAAGTCATGAATAACCTGATCAGCAATGCAATCAAGTATACCCATTCAGGAGGTTCAGTCCAGGTCGTCCTTGAAAAAAAGAATGATAATATACACATTGCAGTCAGGGATACTGGCCAGGGAATTCCTGAAGATGAAATACAAAATTTGTTTGCTCCTTTCCAGCGAACAAGTGTACAAAGTACTGCCGGTGAAAAAAGTACAGGATTGGGCCTTGCAATTGCCAAAAAAATTGTCAATGCCCATGATGGCGAAATATGGGTCAAAAGCATGGTTGGCAAAGGAACGACTTTTCATATTTCACTGCCCCTTTCAGGCGGCCTTATTCAAAAAAATCATGAACATACAGATAACTCTGATATTGCCACGAAAAATTATCGCGTAAATTTGAAATCCTCGGGTATTTTGTTGGTTGAGGATAATATTACCAGCAGAAAAGTGGCATTGAAAATGTTGGAAAAAAAGGGCTATCAGGTTGATTTTGCAGTGAATGGTCAGGAAGCCATTGAAAAATTAAAAGTTAAAAACTATGGTGTGGTCTTGATGGATCTCAATATGCCAGAAATGGATGGTTTCGAGGCAATTAAAGTGATCAGAGATCCAAAATCGACTGTCATGAACCATGATGTCCCTGTGATTGCCATGACTGCAACATCCACAGAATTCGGGAAAAGCACTGAACAAATCATCAATGCCGGCATGAATGATTTCTTGATAAAACCCATGCATCGTCAACAGTTATTTGAAAAAATTGAAAAATTTATTGTATCTCAAAAGAGTGATAATGTATATAAAAGTATTAAAGATTTACAAAACCATCATATTTTCAACCCTGATGTCTTATTAACACAGGTTGAAGAAGATGATTCGTTGTATGAAACAATAATAAAACGTTATCAATCAAAAGCACCCAGGTATATCGACAGACTTCATGCGGCAATCGTTGAGAAAAATATCGAACTGATTAAAAAAATTATGCATACCTTAAAAGAAGAATCTGAAGCTATTGGCGCTGTAGTAATGTCGCAATTGATTGAACAAATGGAACCACTGTTTCAATCTGATGAATGGGAACAATTGTCTATGTATACATATACCCTTCATGATGCACTTGAAAGAGTCAATGATTTGATTGGACAGACAATTCAACCCAAAGAATAATATTATTAAAAAATATAACGTCGTTAAGAAATCAATTTTATTAATTAACCCCAAAAAATGAGATGAGAGGTTCACGTATGGAGAAAAAAAACACTGTATTTTTAGATGATGTTGAAAAGTGTGCTGATGAAATTTTAAACAAGGTCGGAAAAAAAGTTGTATTTGGAATGCCGCTTGGCCTAGGCAAACCCAATGAACTGACCAATGCCCTTTATAGACGCGCAAAAAAGGATTCGAGCATTGACCTGACCATTTTAACAGCACTGTCTCTTGAAAAACCAGTTTGGAAAAGCGAACTGGAAAGACGATACCTTGAACCCTTTGTTGAGCGCGTGTTTGGTGATTATGCTGATCTCGATTATGTCAGTGATTTGAGAAACAAAAAATTACCGCCCAATGTAACACTGAACGAGCTTTTTATTAAGCCGGGCAGTTATATTGGAATAGCCCATGCCCAACAAAATTATATCAGTTCCAATTACACCCATATCGCGCGTGATGTTGTCGATAATGGTTTGAATGCTGCCGCACAAATCATCACAAAAAGGAGCGAGGCCGGAAAAACATTCTACAGCTTGAGTTGTAATCCGGACACAGCCCTTGATGTTTCATTGATGCTTGAAGAAAAAGCAAAAAAAGATGGCAGAAAATTTGCGATTATTGGGCAGGTTAATGACAATTTGCCATACATGTATGGTGATGCCGAGGTTGAAGCTGACAGTTTTGATATGATTATTGACAATCCAGATTACTATACACAATTATTTGGTGCGCCAAAAATGTCTATGGGCAATGCAGACTACATGATTGGCCTGAATGCCAGTACGCTGATCAAGGATGGGGGAACACTTCAGATCGGTATTGGCTCTCTTGGGGATGGCATTGTTTATGGACTGACCATGCGCCAAAAACATAATGACCTCTATAATCGTCTGGTTGCAGAATCTCGTATTCTTGCCCGATATGGCAGCTTAATCGAAGAATATGGCGGAACTGATACTTTTGAAGAAGGTTTATTGGGTTCTACTGAAATGCTTGTTGATGGCTACCTTGAATTGATCAAAGCGGGTATTGTAAAGCGAAAAACATACAACAGTGTGCCCATACAAAAATTGATCAACGAAAAAAGAATCACAGACAAAATTACCCCCAAAACATTGGAAGCATTGTTTGAAGAAAAAGCCATTGACAGAAAAATTTCTGAATCAGATTTCAATTTTCTTCAGGAATATGGCGTGATTAAAGACAATCTGACTTTCAAAGATGGTCTTATTCAAGGTGATAATATTGAAATTTCAGCAGATCTTTCAGATCAACAAAATCTTCAGCAGGTTATGGACAATTGTTTGGGAGATCAACTTAAAAAACCCATTATTTTACATGCTGCATTTTTTCTTGGACCCACAAAGTTTTATGATGCACTCAAATACATGCCTGAAGAAGAACGTCGGATGATTCACATGACCAGTGTTTTAAATGTGAATCATTTGTATGGCAACCATTGGGCCAGTTATGATTTGAAAATGCTTCAACGTAAACATGGTCGTTTTGCCAATGCCGCCCTCATGTGTACGCTTTCAGGGGCAATTGTTTCTGATGGCCTTGAAAATGGACAGGTTGTCAGTGGTGTTGGCGGGCAATACAATTTTGTGTCTATGGCACATGCTTTGCCTGATGGCCGGTCGATTCTGATGCTTCGTTCGACACGAAGCAAAGGTGGAGAGCCAACATCCAATATTGTATGGAATTATGGGCATTGTACAATTCCAAGACATTTGCGAGATATTGTTGTAACAGAATATGGCATTGCAAACCTGCGCGGACGTTCTGACAAAGATATCATGATTGAACTGATCAAAATTGCTGATTCTCGTTTTCAGGAAGAATTGATTCAAAAAGCGAAAAGTGCTGGAAAATTACCACAAAACTATAACTTACCTGATTTTTTCAAAAGAAATTCACCCCAACGCATTGCTGAAGATCTCGCCCCTTATAAAGAGAAAGGTTTGTTTGTGCAATATCCATTTGGCACAGATCTTACCGATGAAGAACTGGTGCTGGGAAAAGCACTCAATGGATTGAAAAGCATGATGAACGATAGTCTGGGATCTAAAGCAGCAAAATTTGGCAAGGCCATGACCATATTATCCATACCCAAAGCAGCCAAACCCTACTTACAGCGACTGCAACTCGATAAGCCATCATCGGCAAGGGATATCATGATGCAAAAAATGGTTTTGCATGCTTTGATTAGCGGTGGATATGTATAATGAATTAACCCAATAATTGGCAGCGTCATCAATAAGACGTTACCGGTTATCAATATAATAAGGAGATGGAAATGCTCAAATTCAAAAATGGTGCGCTTGATTTCGTCACAATGGGTAAAGAAAACCTCAGACAGGTAAAACGTAATTATCCCAAAGCATTGCTTTATGAGGATATCATCAAGAATCGTGAGGGACAAATTACGCATGGCGGTTCAATTGTTATTCGGACCGGACATGCGCAAGAACGATCCCATCAAGATCGCTTTATTGTCAAAGATCAAATCAGTGAAAAGAAAGTCTGTTGGGGACCTCGAATCAATGAATTGGAACTTTCCAATTATGGATCATTTATTACGCGATTATTGTCCTACATGCAAAACAAGGTTGCCTATGTTCAAAATTGTTATGTATGTGACAATACAGACTATAAAATCCCCATTCGAATTGTGACTGAAACAGCGTGGCACAGTCTGTATACCCGAAATATGTTTGTCCCCATTTACAACCAGAAAAACCCTGAAGCCTTTGATCCCGCCTTTACAGTCGTTCACGTTCCAGGCTTTCAGTCGATTCCTGAGGTTGATGGCACCAATTCCCGCACAGCAGTTATCGTGAATATGACTCACAAAGTCGTAATTATCTGTGGAAGTTGTTATGCGGGCAATATTCGTCAGGCCGTGTTTACCATGATCAACTATATGATCTCTGATGATGTTTTTCCCATGCGCTGCGCAGCAAATATGTCTTCAAATGGGGATATTTCATTGTTTATGGGGAGAGAAGGCACAGGTAAAACAACCTTAAGTATTAATCCACAAACAAAATTTATTGGTGATCATGCGCATGGTTGGAATGCAGATGGCATTTTCAATTTTGAAAATGGCGTTTACGCCAAAGTTCATGGATTTGACGACACAGATAGTGGTGAAATTGCACAATGCGTTAAACGATTTGGCACGATCCTGGAAAATGTGACCATAGACCTTGACACGAGAGATATTGATTTTGCCGATGGCGACCTTACCACAAATACCCGGGCATGTTTTGCCAATAAGAAAGTACCCAATTCCTTACCTCAAAAAATATATAGTCATCCCAAACACTTATTCTTATTAACCTGTGATGCCTTTGGTGTGTTACCTCCCATTGCCAAACTTTCGCCAGAACAGGCAATGTTTGGATTTTTATCCAGCTTCACAACTGAATTTGTCAAATCATCATCAGACGAATTATCGCCATCATTTAATGTCTGTTTTGGGGATTCATCCCTGACATTTCCGCCGCATATCTATGCAGAGCGACTGCGTCAAAAAATTAAAGATCATGATGTCAACTGCTGGTTAATCAATACCGGGTGGAGTGGCAAAAAATATGATGAAAGTGATCGTTTTCCTGTTGAATATACACGTGCTGCAATCGAATCTGTTATAGCCGGTCATCTGGATGATGTTGAATATGAAACTGATCCTGTATTTCGGTATCGTATTCCGACATCATGTCCCGGAATTCCAATTGAATTGCTTAATCCTAGAAATCATACAGACAATATTGGTGAATACGAATTACGCGCCAATCGCCTTGTTTCAGAATTTCTTAAAGATTTCTCCCAATTTGAAGATCAACTGCCTGAGGATATGCGCGGCATGTTCAAAAATATCATGCCTATTGAAGATCAAATGGAATTTGGTGAGTTTGGTTTCAGCATGTAAGTGAATTACCTGATCGGGCCAGGCTGACAAAAACGTAATTTTTCAACAGTTCGTGCAGGGGCAAACCTTGTGTTTGCCCCCCGAACAAAAACATAGACGAAACTTTTTCTCTAACCTGTATATACCCTCATAAGCTCCCCAATTTAATTGTTCATATTGGGGGTTTTGTACTGTAGAGACGTAGCATGCTACGTCTCTACAGGTACATAACCCCCAATACGAACAATTTAAATGGGAATCTTAGTTTTCGAGCATTCTTCAGTAAAAAGAAGGGGTACAATGATTGACCAATATAATTGGTTTTACTGGGCTTTACTCTCTGCATTCTTTGCGTCACTCACAGCAATATTCGCAAAGATTGGTTTAGAGGGAATTGATTCTGATTACGCTACGTTGATAAGGACAATTGTAATTCTAGTTTTTCTAATTGCGATTGTCTTTTTTTCAAACAAATGGGTCAATCCTTTTAGCATATTAAAGTATAAGTCATCAGTGTTTTTAGTACTGTCTGGTATCGCTACAGGAGCTTCATGGCTATGCTACTTTCGCGCTTTGAAAATTGGTGAAGCATCTAAAGTCGCACCAGTTGATAAGTTAAGTTTGGTTTTGGTTGCTATTCTCGCTTATGTTTTATTAGGTGAGCGGCCTACGACAAGAGAATGGTTTGGTATTGTTTTCGTTGCCTTCGGTGTGTTAATACTGGGATTAAAAAAATAATAAATCTTTGCCGAGGGCGTATGTACAAGTAAGTTGGTGAAAACATTCGTTTGTCTGCTGGGGCATTTCAAAATATCAAGGCGTTATTTCATAATAGCCCCTATCAGGGCTATGTAAAATTTTGTAAATGATGTTTCCCCCAACTTGCCATACGCTACATATATTATTGTTCTTTGGTTTTTCCAATTTAGGAGGACAAACACTGACTAACGCGGATATCCACATCACGCGTTTGAAAAAATCAAAGTGGGACGATCATATAATCAAAATATATTTACTATTTATATAATAAAGACCTTCTTCAAATATTCTTGAATTCAATGAAACATTAATATATATTATTTAAAATTGAAATCATCTGATACTAAAGAAAAGAAAAGAAAGGATCAGTCATGTTTATACCATGCACACTTTCTACGTATGAGATTCAAGAATCCCTTGGCCCTGAAAAATGTAAGCCTATTATTAAAGCATTTCAGGATGTTGAGCAACTTATTCAAACAAATCAAAAAACTTTAGAGACTGATTTTAATTCGTTTAAGAAAAATTTTGAAGATTACAAAAATGCTGAAGTAGACAGAAAAGCGGAATTTAAAAAGGACTTACTGACAGAAATTGCAACAAAAGCGGATATTGCTGTCTTACATGAAAGAATTGATGCACTAGAGCAAACAATGATAGGTAATAATAACACTATTAGACATGAAATGAATGGCAAAATTGATTCTCTCGGTAAAGAAATGAATGGCAAAATTGATTCTCTCGGTAAAGAAATGAATGGCAAAATTGATTCTCTCGGTAAAGAAATGAATGGCAAAATTGATTCTCTCAGTAAAGAAATGCGCCTATGGATGAAAATGTTGATGGCATTGGCACTTTTGACGATTGCTTGTTTTAGTCCAACTGCACAGGTATTGCTAAAAAATATTAAATTTTAATATCTTATTCCCAATTATCTGCAATATATAACCTATCCATACAGCAAAGGGTGCTGAAATAAATCAAATGAAGGAGATAAAAATATGTCAAGTCAGTTTGGTCAGGTATTTCAAATATCGACTTTTGGTGAATCGCATGGCACTGGACTGGGTGTCATTATTGATGGTATGCCCGCTGGAATAGATATTTCTATCGAAAGCATTCAAAAGGATCTGGATCGACGACGACCAGGTACATCAAAATGGGTATCTCAAAGAAAAGAAACAGATCAAATCCAAATACTTTCGGGGGTTGCCAATGGGAAGACGCTGGGCTCGCCCATTGCGCTCGTTGTTATTAATCAAGATGCAAAATCAAAAGATTATTCCAACATTGCGCATCTTTTTCGTCCGGGCCATGCCGATTATACCTACTTTAAAAAGTATGGATTGAAACTTCAACCCGGCGGCGGGCGGTCTTCAGGACGAGAAACATTGGCACGCGTTGCAGCCGGCGCTGTTGCAAAAGCGCTGCTTGAGCCATTAAAGATTGACATACAGGCGTATACCCTTTCCATTGGTGACATTTGTGCAGAGTTTATTGATCCGGACTATGCTCAAACGCATCCCTTGCGCTGCGCGGATCCAAATATGGCCGATGCTATGCTGGAATTGGTGGATCAAATGCGTAGTGAGGGCAACTCTATTGGGGGAATTATTCAAGTCGTGGCGCATAACGTGCCGCCTGGTTTGGGTGAACCTGTATTTCATAAATTAGATGCCATGTTAGCCATGGGCTTAATATCTATTGGTGCAGTCAAAGGCATTGCCTTTGGCGCAGGTTTTAATGCTGCCAGAATGAAAGGCAGTGAACATAATGATCCAATCACCCCGAATGGGTTTAATTCAAATAATTCCGGTGGTATTCTGGGCGGCATTTCCAATGGGGATGATATTGTCATGCGGTTGGCAATCAAGCCCACGCCATCAATATCCATTTCGCAGGCAACGATTGACACTGATGGTAACCCGGAAATGATTTCAATTAAAGGTAGGCATGACCCTTGCATTTGCAGTCGTATTTGCCCGGTGGCTGAGGCAATGACAGCTATCGTTCTTGCGGATGCATTTTTACTGAATCAAAGACAATTATGTGGAGTAAAATCATGAAAATTTCTGTAATTAATGGTCCGAATCTCAACATGCTTGGACAACGTGAACCAGGGATTTATGGCAATCAATCGCTAAAAGATATTGAAAAACAACTTCAGGCATTTGCATCGGAAAATGCGATGGCGCTTGATTTTTTTCAGTCCAACATTGAAGGAGAATTAGTGGATGCTATCCAGCAGGCAGGCAACCGCTGTAATGGCATAATTATCAATGCAGGTGCATATACCCATACAAGTGTGGCTGTTCGCGATGCAATCGCATCAATTCGGATTCCTGTAATTGAAGTGCATCTGAGTAACCCACAAACTCGTGAGTATTTTCGACACACATCACTCATTGCAGATGTGTGTCGGGGATCAATCGCCGGCTTTGGCAGTGAATCTTATATGCTGGCGCTATTCTGGTTTAAAAGGCAAACATGACCTCTCAATCCAAAAAACCGGTTTTACTGATTATTGATGATAATCAACTAAACGTTGAAACCTTAACAGATTACCTTGAAGTGGATTATCAGATCCATGGTGCATTGACTGGACCTGATGCCCTTGCAATGGCAAAAGAAATCCATCCAGATTTAATTTTATTGGATATTATGATGCCATTTATGGATGGATTTGAAATTTGTCGGCAATTAAAGTCCAATCCTGTAACATCAGGTATTCCAGTTATTTTTATTACTGGTAAAGGAGATGAAGCTGACATCACTTTGGGATTTGAATTGGGCGCAGTGGACTATATCACCAAGCCCTTTCATATGCCAGAAATCCAGATGCGTGTGAATCATCATTTGAGGTTTCGCAATACAAATGAAAATCTCAAACAAACCAATATCAGACTGGAACGTCAGGTAAATCAAAAAAATGCTGATATCAAGGATATGCTGAGTGCCGCAATCAAAGCCATGTCTCAAATGTTTGAAAACAATGATCCATCAACTGCCGGGCATCAACAACGTGTGGCAAAGTTAGCATCACATATTGCCAGAGAAATGAAACTCACCGAAGATCAAATTGAATCAATTCGTATTGCAGGATTACTTCATGATATCGGAAAAATTCGCATACCTGATACCATCCTATCTCGTCCTGGCCCATTATTGAAATCTGAATATGACTTAATTCGGATTCATCCGCAGGTAGGCTATGATCTTGTCAAACATATACCTTTTCCCTGGCCAGTGGCCGAGTTTATTCTTCAACATCACGAAAAACTGAATGGATCGGGGTATCCGCAAGGTTTGAAAAGTGTTGAAATTCATCTGGAATCAAAAATTTTATGCGTTGCGGATGTTGCTGAAGCCATGACATCGCATCGTCCTTATCGTCCGGCTCTTGGTATTGATATGGCAGAAGGGGAACTGGTTAAAAATAAGAATATCTTATTTGATCCACAGGTTGTCGATGTTTGTATGTCCCTTATTTCTGATAACCATTATAATTATGATTGGTAGGAATTATGTCTGAAAAAAAATCTTATGTTATCATTTGCAGTGATTTACCCTCAACTATGGATCAGTTAAAGCGGTCTTTAGAAAAAGACTATCAACTTTTTTGCATGGATCGCACTGATTTAATTGTTACGACATCAGTACAAAAGAAGCCGGATCTTGTTTTGATCAATATCAACATGAACAAAGCTGAAGGCATAACTGCCTGCGCCCAGTTGTCAGATAATGAGATAACCACAGATATTCCTGTTATATTTATTTCTGAAATTTTTAACGAATCAGATACGCTCGCTGCATTCAATTCAGGCGCAGCTGATTATATGAAATACGCCCATCATGAACAAGAGCTGCGTGCCCGAATGGAAAACCATATTCAACTGAAAAAATCCAGAGAGCAACTGGTACAAAAACATCAGATCTTGAACGACAAAATGGTACTGGAAAATGAACGTCTGCAAAATCTCATGACAGCAACCATTCGAGCGATTGTTCAAACTGTGGAAAGCCGCGATCCATATACTGCAGGACATCAACAACGTGTCTCAGATCTCGCAACCGAGATCGCCATGCGCATGGGATTAAATGCTGATCAGAAAATGGCAATCAGGTACGCGGGACTTCTACATGATATCGGAAAATTGCGTGTACCCGAGGCTATTCTCAACAGACCAGGAAAACTGTTAACCATGGAATTTGATGTATTAAAAATTCATCCAGAAATCGGCAGCAGTATTCTCGAAACCGTGCCATCACCCTGGCCTCTGGCAAGGATTGTCATGGAACATCATGAACGATTAAATGGCTCAGGCTATCCCTTTGGCCTGACAGAAAAAGAAATCCTGATGGAATCTAAAGTGATTGCTGTTGCCGATGTCATGGAGGCCATGAGCTCCCATCGACCCTATCGTCCTTCACAGGGCATTGATCTGGCTTTGAAAGAGATCAATTCTCAAAAGGGGTTGCTATATGATTCTTTGGCTGTAGATACTTGCACAGAGCTTTTCACCAGACATCAATATAAATTCGGATGGTAATTACCCATGAAATGTTTTTTTTGCAACATATTGATTCTATTTTTTTGTTTTATTCCCTGTAATATCCAGGCCTTTGATCGTATAAGTACGAAATCAATTGGACTTGCCGGGGCAGTAACAGCCAATCCGCCCGGATTGATGGCGATTCATCACAATCCAGCAGGGCTTTATCAGGCAAGAGAAGGACTGGTTTATCATCAAAGCCTGCAATCAATGACATTGAATCGCAAGAATCAATTTTCTCCAAAACCTTCATTTGAGATTTTGAATTTAAAAGCTGCCCAAGATTCAGTCGCGAATCAGAACTCTGGCAGCGGTAAAACCTGTTTATATTATCCATATTATGGTGATGCCCATGGCGATCTTTTGATTTTACCATTACCTGTCGGAACAACCTATCGTGTACCAAAATCAAGGTGGATCATGGCAATTGGTTCCTACATACCTTTTTTTCAAGGCATCCAATTTGCGCCAGATGATGCATCACAATATCAGACCCAGCAATATTACAGTCAGCACCTGGTTTATGCAAGTCCTGCAATTGCTTACCAATGGTCTGATTCTTTTTCAATGGGTCTGTCTTTTGGCTTTGGTCAGACTGCATTGGGGCAAAAGCATAAACTTCGTATTCTAAATGATCGGTTTGCAAAAAGTCAGTTTTTGCCGCCTGTGCCAGATGTTGGCCCATTTGATAGTTTGGCAGATATACAGTTAGAATTACGTGATGACATGGCCCTGTCATTTAACCTGGGTTTTTTGTGGAAACCAATAAAACGCCTGACATTGGGATTTGTGTATCGCAGTGCCATAACAACAACCCCCAAAGGTCAGATGAACATTCATTTTTCCGATGCTTTTATGGCATTGACCCAATATTGTAGAGACAATCCAAATTTTTCAAGCCAGCTTGATTCATCAGGCCTTGAAAAAATACGCCATCAGATGACCTCAAATTCAGTTGTACTGGAACAATTTGAATGGCCAGACACAATACAACTGGGCGCAAAATATGCTTTTTCAAATAACATTCACATGATGTTTGATATTCAATGGACACGATGGTCCAGTCAAAATTCATACAGGCTTGTTTTGAACAGTGACAATCCATTAATACATTTATTGGATGCTCTGGATCAATCTGCTGGCCAGGTCATTAATTATCACAATCAAATGAAAGATACAGCCTCTTATCATTTGGGTATTGAATGGCAATTAAAAGAAAGCTTTAAAATTCGTAATGGGATTTCGTATCACCCGCAGTCGGTTTCCGATTCTCAAATGAACTTATTGCAATTGCCTGATATCCTCTATATTGGAACTGGATTTGAGTGGCGATGGCCCAATCGATGGGTTATTGAGCAAGGACTGGGTTATTATGTATCAAATACAAAGCAAATTGAAAACAGCAATCAACTTAATAATTGGGATCCGAAACAAAGTTTTTTCTTACCATATGCTGGCCAGATTGTATCTTCACAGGTTTCTGGTATTGTATTATCGTTGAGTGTGAAGGTACCCTTTTTATAATTTATTAATAGATATTGACCATGCTTTCATAATAAGGAATGCTCTGAAAATAAGTTCCTCATTTCTGAAAGAGTCAATTCTATTCATTTTGAACCTGGATTACGCTGAAGAAGATGAATAAGATGAAATCAAACACTTTTATGTAATTCATCTTATTCATCTTCTTCAGCGTAATCCAGGTTCAAAAATAGGAATTCAATATATTAAATGGGGAACTTATTTTCCGAGAATTCCTTAATGGATATTGACCATGCTTTCATAATAAGCCT
>Ga0272440_1002365_pt1 | contig 14765 bp, 1 predicted proteins | sample SSMMMBAug17_FD_192440 | JGI IMG/M metagenome (GOLD analysis project Ga0272440, IMG submission 192440) | Marine sediment archaeal communities from Little Sippewissett salt marsh, Falmouth, MA, United States - SSM-MMB-Aug17 | ecosystem: Environmental > Aquatic > Marine > Wetlands > Sediment ... | reverse complement strand
ATTTAGGGCTTCAAATGTATAGGGATGATGCGGCCCCAGGCTGGCTGTAGAAAAATCAATGGCTTTTTTTATCATGAGAAGTGCTGGCTTGAATTTTTTTTGTGTCACATATAAAGCAGCAACGTCGATTGTTGAGCGAATGCTATCAATATGCGTTTCGCCAAAATTTTTAATTCGCAATGTCAGTGCCTGATGTAAGAATTTTTGTGCTTTTTCAAGTTCACCCTTTTTATGATATACACGGCCCAGATTATTCATGGCTTTGAGGGTATTTTGATGATTGATGGACAGACGTTTTTTCCATCGATCAAATACCACCTGAAATTTTTCAAGGGCATCATCATACTTTTTTTCAAGCATATAAAGATAAGCCAGATTGTTAATACTGGCAATGGTGTTGGGATGATCTTCACCATAGCGTTTTGAATAGGTTTGAATAACTTTTAAATATAATGGTCTGGCACGTTTAAAAACGCCCTGACTTTCATGAATTAATGCCAGATTATTCATGGTCGCCAAAGTGGTGGTATGTTCAAGACCCAACACCCCCTCTGCCAGATGTACTGCTTTTTTCAGTAAAGGTTCTGCCTGTTCGTATAGACCTTGTTCTTCAAGAACCAGGGCTAAATTATTGAGGTCGATAATTGTGTTAGGATCTTTTTCGCCAGAAATTGATTTTCGTTCATTGTAGACCTGTTCAAATAGTTTTTCTGCGGCATGGAGCTGTCCTTTTTTACGAAGTATACTGGCCATATGACTCTTATCTGTCAGCGTATTTGGATGCTTTTCTCCCAATTCTGTCCGATCAAATTCATAAACAGCCTGCATCAGAGGTTCCGCTTCATCCAAACGACCCTGCTCCTCATAAACCCTTGCCAATTCAGTTTTAAGGTTAAAAAGTAAGTGTTTGTGTGCATCACCTAGCTCTTTTGCATGCGCGATGGCTTTTTGAAGAATAGCTTCTGCGTCTGTAAATGATGCCTTTTGACGATATAAGTCTGCGAGCTCCAATTGCGTTTCGATTGTCTGCGGCGATTGTTCACCATAAATATTAATTTTTTGTTGGGTTACACTCAAATATATCGCTTCTGCCTGTGATGTTTTCATCTGATGCTTGTAAATATTGGCGAGATCATTCATGCAGGTTAACGTATCCGGATGGGTGATCCCTTGACGATCAATATAAAGTGGCATCATCTCTTCAAATAGATCCGCTGCCTCCTTGTATCTTAATTGTTGAACATACATCAAGGCTAAAAAATACATATTTATTAATGTTTCTGGATGATCCACACCCATGCTTTGTTTAGATATTTGTATGGCTTCGAGATACAGCGGTTCTGCCGCATCATATTTTTCCAACATCTCATTAATCCGTGCCATACTCTGCAAGCATGAAATTCGTAAAGGATGAAGTGCATTTAAAGGCTGAATCATGGCTTCAGCAACCTTGCTGAAGATAGGCAGCGCTTTATCAAATTGTTCTGAATCCATATATATTTCAGCCAGAATTTTTTGACTGTTCAAGGTTTGTGGATGGCTATCACCAAAATTTTTTAATGCAATCTGAATTGCATTTTTAAGCATCTGGATAACATGCGGATCATTTCGGTCGGTGCTGTTTTCTACTTCTGACATTAATTCATACCATTTCTGTTGGGCCTGAACGGCTTCCACTTTTTCTGGCAAAACTGATGTGGCTTCATATTTTTGTTCGGCCCAATCCGGCCAGACATTTAAAATCATGCTGATCTGATCATTATATGCCTGGATTTTTTGAAATTGTTTTTTTGCAATAGAGGCGCTAATTGCTTTTTTTAGATAGTTCACTGCCCGAAAAGATTCTAGAAGTTGCATGGCGCACACAGCCGCATTACTAAAATAGTCTTCATTTGAAGGATCCAATTGTGCTGCTTTTTCAAAATGAACCATTGCTTTTTCAAAATTTTGTTGTTGCCAGAACTCGCGCGCTTTATCGCATTCGACTTTGGCCTTGGCTTGTTGTTGACTATCTGCAAGGGCTTGCGCCGATACCAACTGCGGCAAGGGAACAATTATTATCAGATAAACAAGCATGTAAACAATAGTTTTTGTTTTCATTACAGATCTCCATTTAATTGGTTTACCTATGGCTTAAAATTTGCAATTTGCATAAAACTTATTTTGCATGGATATACAGGCAAATAAAATGCCATGTATTTTATATTAACATAATGGCACTATAATACAATATTTGAATAAAATTCAAATAGAAATATTGGAATACATAAAATATGCCATATAATTTAATATCAATTATTCAGGAGGAGCAGTGAATAAATTAAGTATTTTATTTTGTATGTTATTTGTTTTGATACCTTTCATTTCAGAATCAACAACAATCCAGGTTCCACTTACCGACAATACAATTGAACAGGCGATAGAACGTGCAACAGATGGAGATACGATACTATTGGCCAATGGCACTCACATGTGTACAGAAACAATCCTTGTTGACAAAGGCATTACCATAAAATCTGATAGCAATGGATGCACCATTGTATTTCAAGCAAGTGGCCAGCTCAAATTTTATCGGTCCGGAAATACCGAAAAAAATGAATATTCGAAACTTGAAAATATTACTTTTATGAATGCGAATGAGACTGCGGTATACTGTGAAAATGCATCACCCGAATTCAACGCATGCACCTTTACAAAGAATAATGGGAATAATGGTGGGGCGATTTACTGCAAAAATGGACAACCTGTTTTTCGCCAATGTGAATTTTTTAATAATAATGCCCAAAATGGCGGCGCATTGTATCTGGATGAAAATGCTGATGCAACGCTTAATGAATGTATTGTCTATACGAATACAGCGGTGAATAATGGCGGTGGGATATTTATGAATAATGCATCTCCTGAATTTTTCATTAATTACATTCGATATAATTCTGCTGATGCGGGAGGGGGCGTATATATCAATGGGAGTCAGCCCTCATTTTCAATCTTTCGACTTGAATCAAATACCGCAAATACAAATGGTGGCGGGATGTTTATATCGAATGCTTCAGAAATAAATACTTACCAGTTTATTGCGATTAATAATTCCTGCTATGGTAATGGCGGCGGTTTATTCATTGAAAATACCCCAAATATCACACTGGAAGGTTTAGCGATTGAAAGCAATTTATCAAAAAATGGCGATGGCGCAGGGATATATATTGAAAATTCTCCAACGCCTGTCATACAACAATGTAGAATTTATGGAAACAAGGCTGCAAACAATGGCGGCGCAATCTATTTGAAAAATTCTAAAGCATCCAGATTAGTTAATTTACTGGTTTCAGAAAATAAGGCTGAGCTTGATGCTGGTGGGGTTTATTTTGATGATTGTGAGACTGTTTCAAATATTATTTTTTGTACATTTGCGCGTAATACATCAAAAAATACAAAAGATACAGGCGTTATTTACTTCAACAATACTTCTGCCAACATTGTCAATTCAATTTTATGGAATGATGGTTATGATGAAATTCATTATATCAATATTGAACCCTCAATCAAATATTCTGATGTCGAGGTATTGCCATACACAAATAATGTGTATCCTGGTGAAGGCAATATCAATAAAGATCCACTTTTTGAAAATAAATCAAATAAAGATGATAGTCGCTATTTGCATTTAGATGATTTAAACAGTAAGATGGAATCCTCTCCATGTATTAATTCCGGAATATTTGACGACACTTTCCCACAAGTCGATTTATTAAATGTGAACAGAACAAAACATGGGCAAACAGCTGATATGGGAGCAATTGAATATATTACCCGAGGGGCTGAACTCACTGCGACTCCTGAATTTGGAAGAGATCCACTCTCAGTTGACCTGATCTGTAAAGCCATTATTTCAAACGATAATCAATCGTATACATTTTCCATTGATTTTGGTGATGGTTCCGAAATTATGGAAAACTCCCATGGTTCTTTCTCTCATAAGTACAGCGGCGGTTTGTTTCATCCCGAATGTAAAATTATTCTGAAAGAAAACCCAACGATTTATAGTATACCCAATACCCTAACGATTAATGTTTCATCATTTCAATGGAAATATGATACAGGTGGTGTGATAGAATCTTCACCTGCCATTGGTCAGGATGGTACAATTTTTGTTGGTTCTGATTCGGGTGCCATGTTTGCGATTAACCCCGATGGTTCAACAAAATGGCGATTTCAAACAGGGGGACGCATTACATCATCACCTGCGGTTTATTCCAATACAGTTATTTTTGGTTCGGAAGACTCTTATGTATATAAAGTAGATGCAAGTAATGGAAGTAAAATATGGAAGTTTGATACTTATGGAGAAGTCTATTCGTCACCAGCAATAGATAAATCAGGAAATATCTATATTGGATCATGTGATTATAATTTATATGCCATTACACCCCATGGCGATCGGAAATGGTCTTTCTTTTCAAATAATCGCATCACATCCTCACCTTCAATTGTTTACTATACCAACCAGTTTGGTGATGCTATCAATACCATATATATCGGCTCTCATGACAATCATATGTATGCATTGAATCTGGAAACAGGTGGGTTACAATGGTCGATTGATATCGGTGGTGATGTCTGGGGCACACCGGCAATCAGTGATGACAGGAGCATCTATATTGCTGCTGCTGAAGTTGCAGGCGCAGCAAACGATATAAATCTTTTTGCTCTTAATCCCGATGGTTCGATTAAGTGGAAACATGAAATGCAACGTGGCGCTTATGCATCACCGATATTGTTCTCAGATACAATTAAAAGTCAAACAGTAGGAATGGTTCTAATGGGATCATATGATAACAATTTGTATGGACTAAGCTACAGTGGTATTGAAAAATGGGCATTCCCAACCCAGAATGACTATGATGTGAGGCCGGCTGATATTTTATCTTCACCGGCTGTCGGGTCCTCTGGTTCAATATATTTTGGCTCTGAAAATCATTCGATTTACGCAATAGATCACGAGAAAGGCAGAATACGATGGTCTTATAAAACCGAAGGCCCGATATATTCTTCACCTGTTATTAATAACAATGTATTGTATGTGGGCTCTTTTGATCATCATCTGTATGCAATCAGAACAAATGATAAAACCCTATCAACTAGCTCACCCTGGCCGGTTTATCATCAAAATGCTGCACATAATAGCTGCATTACAATAGATGAAGACACGATGCCGCCCACGATCCTCAGTACATATCCTGCACACAATGAAACAGGCCTTGCTGCCAATGTGCCCATTACATTATCAGTTATATTTTCCAAAGTTATGAACACAGACACCATTGATATTGCTTTTGAAGGTGCACTGAACACCGAATCGCTCGCACATAACAAAATAAACTTTGAAAATAAATTTATTAATGATAATCAAGTAACTGTCGCATCTTTTCAACCCCTTTCATCTACTTTGGAACCAGACATCCGATATAAGGTCAAAATTTCAGCAACCGCTGTAGATGCAAAACGAAATAAACTCCAAGGGGCTTGGACCTGGGTATTCTTTTCAGAAACAGATGAAGTGGATGGCAATCCATCAGGTATGCGAGGATGTTTTATTGATACAGTCCTTACAAAAGAAATGGTAATGCCAATTGGTTCAATTTCTACAAAAAAAGCTCACAAAATTAATTTGGAATGACAGGCCTGGCCGAAGGTATGAGGCCAATCTTAGAATCCCCCCAACCACTGCAAGAAATAAATAACATTTTCAGTGGAAATCACCCCATCCCCATCGGGATCATATTTGATACGTTCTTTGTATACCGCGTTGTCCAACTCAGCCTGCGTATATACACCGGTTTTCAAATCCGACAAATCGATATCAGGAATGGCAATTTCACCGCCCGGCACCCGAATATCCGAGATTGTCATCTCTTGAAAATACTCAGAAGACACTTTTATCGTATAGGCCCCAATGGGCACGTTATCAAAAATATATAAACCATTTTCGTCAGTTGTTGTATGCTGGCCGGTTTCTACAATACTGACTGATGCGCCAACAACAATGGCGCTTCCACCAGTAATATTGGTGGTTATTTTTCCACTGATCTGTCCGGTGGAACGTCTCAATATGGTTCCATTTTCACCCACAACATAAATATCTGTAATTGATGCCCCCCAGATGCCCATTAAGGGATAGGCAACGCCACTTTCTGTTTCTGTCCATTCGCTGCCATTGTATGACACAATTGTTCCCTGAAGTCCGGTTGCAAAGACGATATGGTCTGATAAGCCCCAAATTCCTTTAAGTGATGAAAAATCTCCTCGTTCCTGTTCAACCCATTCGGTGCCATTGTAGTGAATGATGGTTCCGCCATCTCCGACAGCAAATACATCATTTTCAGAACTTCCCCAGGCACCTCTCAAGGAATAGGCAGTCACTTTTGACATGGTATCCCATACAAAACTATTATACTCTAGAACGATGCCGCCATTGCCCACTGCATACATTTTGTTTTCATTTCCCCAGATATCCAGCAGCGTTGTCGTGGTGCCACTGGCCATATCTGTCCAACTGACGCCATTATATTTGAGAATGGTCCCATATGTGCCCACAGCAAATACAGACCGACTGTTGCCCCAGATACCATTCAAATGCTCAGTGGTTCCGGTGAACATTTTTGACCAGCTATGGCCATTGTATTGCAATATCACCCCATTATTGCCGGCAACATATACCATACCAACATCTCCCCATACAGCATTAAAATCGTAATCATATGTTAACACAACTTTGGACCAGGAAATACCATTATAATGAAAGATGGATCCGCCATTTCCCACTGCAAAAATATCATTGGCTGATCGGCCCCAAATATCTTCAAGATCACTGTAGGTGACAACATCCGCATTGATATCCCAATCGCGTTGGGGATTGACTGTCAACGAAAAGGTTTCCATTTTTGTGTTATTACCATCACTGACAGCAATGGTAATATCTGTGGTGCCAAATTGATCTTCAGATGGTTTTAGAATAACAGTTCTTTCAGTGCCAGAACCGCCAAAGGAAATATCATCATTGTTTACAATCAATGAATCACTGGAAACTGCTGTTAATATTAAATCATCTGCCGGCGTTTCAGCATCTGTTACAGTAAAAGAAATGGGAATGTTTACAACATATTCCCAGGTTTCCTGATTTTCTATTGATGAAATACGCGGGACATCATCAACCGGTGCAATGGTTAAATTAAAACTTCCCTGTGAACTGAGCGTCCCATCACTGACTTCTATTGTGATTTGCACTGTGCCATGCTGATCGGGTAATGGGACAATTGTAACACTTCGATTCTTATCTGTTCCAGAAAATGTCAGATGTGACTCCGGTACTTTTGATGGATCAGACGTTGATGCCGACAATATTAAATTATTTGCCGGTGTTTCCATATCTGAAATAGTAAATTCTATGGCGCCAGAAGGTGTATCTTCATCAGTTGTTTGATCGGTTATCTGCGAAATTTCAGGCGCATCGTTGACATCCTTAACCCGAACAGTGAACGTATCAGAAACCGCAGCAATACCATCACTCACCTCAATGGTGATTGTGGCAATGCCATACATGTCTTTTGCTGGTGTAATCAAAACTGTTCGAGCCTGACCCGTACCAATGATTTGAATATTGGCGTTGGGTACCAGCATTGCATTGGATGATGTTGCAGATACCAGCAGTTGATCAGAGGGTGTTTCCATATCACTGATCTGAAATGGAATATTGTCAGACTGTGTGTCTTCATCAATACTCTGATATCCAATGTCTGAAATTGTCGGACTATCGTTAATTTCATTGACCCACAGGGTAAAGCTGTCTGTGGAAAATGAAATGCCATCACTCACCTTGATTGTAATAGTTGCCCGGCCAAACTGATTTTTCGCCGGTCGAATTGTCAGGCTTTGAATTTTTCCGGTGCCTTCCCGGATAAAGCCAGATTCTGGAACCAGACGTGGATTTGATGATGCGACTGAAACAATAAGATCCTCAGAGGGGGTTTCTTCATCAGTCACAGAAAACAATATGGCGCCGGTTTGATCATCTTCATCAATTGTGTAGGGGGTGCCAATATCCAGTTTGCCAATATTGTCAGGCCCATTGACATGCAATGGCAGTGCGGTTCCCTGAAGTGTGTTATCGCCCAATTGTCCAAAGCCATTGGCACCAAAGCTCCAGACTGAACCATCACTCTTGAGCACCAGACTGTGATAATGCCCCGCTTCAACAGCAATGCCCTGTGGAAAAATATCTGCCTTGACGGGTCGGGCTTGCAGTTCTATATCACTGTTGTCGCCAAGCTGACCATAAACATTGCCCCCCCAGCCCCAGACAGTGCCATCGTTTCTAAGTGCCAATGTATGCACATATCCGGCTGCAATGCCAGTTACATTGGAAATATCCAGTACGCGAACGGGTAGAGTTTTCATAATCGTGGTGCCATCGCCCAATTGCCCAAAGGGATTGTCACCCCATGTCCAGACAGTGCCATCACTTCTCAATGCAACAGTATGATAATCACCCGCAGCAATGGCAATGATATTGGCCAGACCCGGAACGATAGCCGGTTGATAATTATCTGTTTCCGATTGATTTCCCAATTGTCCTGAACTGTTAAATCCCCATGTCCAGACAGTGCCATCCTTTTTCAGGGCCACAGAATGTGCATAGCCGGCAGCGATGGCAACGCAACTGTCCAATGTCGGAATGAGATATGGCTTATTCTCCGATGTTTCCATGCCAGATTTGCCATTGCCCAACTGGCCTTTGGTATTACTTCCCCAACTCCAGACTGTCCCATTATCCTGTAATGCCAGGGAATGGGCATAACCCGCATCAATTGCCATAATATCAATCAGAAGCGACACCTTTTGTGGTGTGTCCATTTGCGTGCTATCGGAATCACCAATTCCCAATTGCCCATGACTATTGTTTCCCCAGGCCCAGACGATACCATCATTTGAAAGTGCCATACTGTGATTTTCACCAGCCGCAAGATCGACAATCTTTTCCATGCCATTCACAATATTGGGAAAGGTTTTGCCTTTATTCTCACCACTAATGCCAATACCAAGCTGCCCCATATCGTTTCTCCCCCAGGCCATGACTTCATTGCCGCCTCGCACTGCCAGACTATGATAAGAACCAGCAGCAATGGCAGGATTGCCTGCCTCCAGATCAATTGCTACATTAGGCGGATCATTACCCGGTTCGATGGTGAGCAAAAAGGTGTCTTCAGATACCGCATGTCCATCTGACACTCTTAGGGTAATCAATGTTTTCCCTGATTGATTGGGATTGGGTTTGATCAATAGTGTACATCCAATACTTGAACAATTCACCTGAATGTTTTGATCGGGAACCATATTGGGATCTGATGCAAATCCGACAATGGTCAATTCTGTAAAATCGCTTTCTGAATCCATTACTTCAAAAGGAATAAAAGGAGTGGATTGATCTTCAGCAATGGTGATGTCACCAATATCAGTAATATCCGGGGCCGCATTCACTGTTAGCGTAAATGATTGCGATGATGCCTCACTTTGATCACGTACTGTCAAGGTAATCACAGCCAGACCCGATTGATTGTTTCCTGGTGTAATGGTGACAAATCGATTTTTTCCTGTGCCACCAAACACGATTTGATCTTCAGGCACAAGGGATAAGTTGCTGGAACGTGCAATAAGAATTAAATCATCAGCGGCAGATTCGAGGTCATCAATTTTAAAAGAGATCGCACTTGATGTAATATTTTCATCTGTGCGCTGATCATCAATTTCTGATATAACAGGCGGATCGTTTGTCGCTTTAACGACAAGTTTGATAGTGGAAACCGAGGATTTTTCTCCATCATTGACCCGAAAATGAATCAGCGTTTCACCATTATCGTTCTTGCTGGGTGTAATCATGGCTTGACATTGGCCATTATGGCAATTCATATCAATTTGGTCCATAGGCACCAAGACCGGATCGTCAGCATCAGCACTCACAGAAAGATTCTGAACAGGGGTTTCAGAATCTCTGATTTCAAACAACAGGTATTCCGATTGATTATCCTCTTCAATGGTAATTTTGGGGGGTTCCTGCTGGCCAATATTCAGTGGCTCAAGGTTGTTGGGTGCATTGACTTTCTGTGGTTCCAGTGAGTTTTGGATAGAATTGTTCCCCAATTGTCCCTTACTGTTGTCGCCCCAGGCCCAGACAGTGCCATCAGTACTCAATGCCATAGAGTGATTTTCACCGGCAGCAATGGCGATAAAGGTTTCATTGGATTTAACTTTTGCAGGGTGCGCTTCATAGTTGAGATTTGCATCAGTCATCATTGTGCCATTGCCCAGTTGTCCCTGATTATTGAGACCCCATATCCATATTGTACCATCATCCTGCAAGGCCAAGCTATGTTGTCCACCAGCCGCTATGGCAATAATATCTGAAAGTGTTTCAATCAAAACCGGATGATTTTGATTTTGTGTCGTACCTGTTCCGAGCTGTCCTTTATCATTTGATCCCCATGTCCAGACAGTCCCATTCTTTTTTAGGGCCATGCTATGTTCTTTCCCAGCAGCCAGCGAAATAACATTGACCAGATCAGATACTTTAATCGGCGTTAATTTTTTATTATTTGAAGTATTATCGCCTATTTGCCCTGCATTGTTCTGGCCCCAGGCCATTACTGTGTGATCACCAAGAATTGCCAGGCTGTGATTATAGCCTGCAGCAATCCCTTTTACATCTTCAAGACTGTTTACAGCCACAGGTCGATAACGTTCGGTTAATGTGCCATCGCCCAGTTGGCCATATGAATTGCTTCCCCAAACTTTTACAGTACCATCATACAGTAAGACCATTGTATGATAAGCGCCGGCAGCGATGCCTTTGACACGTGTCAGCCCTTCAACGTGAGCAGGTGTAAATAAGTCTATTGTCTTTCCATCACCCAATTGTCCTTTGTTGTTCCATCCCCACGTCCATACACTGCTGTCATTATGCAGTGCGATGGTATGAAGATATTTGCTGTCAATGTTAACAAAATCATGAAGACCATAAACAGGCACCGGAATCTTTTTATCGATCATGGTGTCATCGCCCAACTGGCCATGCTGATTTTCACCAACAGTAAAAACCTGACCCGAATTGTTTACCACAACCGAATGGAGACTTCCACCCCGAATATCCGGAATTCTTGGATAAAGTGACAATAAAATTTCTGGTGGATCATTGATATCTAGAATGGTTACATAAATCTGAGCAGTATCATTGTATAAGCCATCAGATATTTGAACTGTCAACGTGTAGGCCGTTTGTGTTTCATAGTCCAATCCATCGGCATCATCAATGGAAAAACTGCCGGTGTTGTCAATTTGAAAAATCTTTTGATCATTGCCCGCAGTAATTTTATAAATCAGTGTACTCCCAGGATCTTCATCAGTTGCCAGTATTTTTCCAATATAACTGTCAGGCGCGATATTTTCTGCAACTGTGTATGCAAAGGTTTCACTTGCAAATGATGGTGCAAATTCATTGCGATCATTTAACGTTACACGTACCTGTGTTTCCTTAATATGCTTGCCATCCGAAACACTGACGACAAGTACGTATTCAGGGACATGTTCATAATTGAGTAAATAATCTCCATTGACTGTCAACTGACCGGTATTCAATCCCAGATTGAATGGGTTGTATGGCTCCCCTCTAACAACTTCATATCTGAGAATATCGGCTGTATCCAAATCGTTTGCCTGAACAGTGCCAATGGGGGTTGCATTACTGCTGTTTTCATCCACATAAAAATGCCATGAATCGAATTCAAAAACAGGTGGATACTCATTGGCATCTTTTATATTGATGGTAAAGGTGGGATGATAAACGACAGCATTGATTGTTGCGATCACTTTTAAGGTATAGGTATCAATGGTTTCATAGTCCAGTTCTGATGGTTTATTGACAGTCAGTTCACCGGTATCAGGATTCAGTGCGAAAGCTTCATTGCTGTTTCCGGATGATATGATAAATTGACGAGATCCGGGCGGGGCATCCACAGCAACTTTACCCAGCAATGTATTTTCAGGACTGTTCTCCTGTACAGAAAATGTTTGATCAAAAACGACCCGATTATCGTTGCCATCAATGACCAGAATGGTCAGCAGCGCATATGATGTAAACTGATCGTCTTCAACTTTCACACTCAATTCGTATTGTGAATTGATATCATTGTTCAGGCTTGTATCTTCGATAACAGTAATCAGTCCACTTCCCGGATGAATAGCAAATACATTATTGGGCGTGGTAAAATAAAAATTAAAAACATTCATGTCCAGATCACGTGCAATTAATTGGCCCACTTCATCACCATTGACTGCGGTTTCTTTAATTGTAAATGTTTGATCATAAAAAATCGGCGCATTGTCATTTACATTGTTGACACGAATCTGAACAGGGGCTGAAGCCGAATATAAGCCATCAGAAACCATTATGGTCACTGTATAAGAAGGATTGCTTTCGTAATCCAGGGCATTTTTCACAAACAGTTCCCCTGTTGTGGGACTAATCAAGTAAGGATTGGATGGCACTGCCTGGACAATACTGTAATTTAAAGGATCATCGTCTTGATCCTGAGCAATTGCTTTGCCGATATAAAAACCGGGTTCGGCATCTTCGTTGACATCCAATGTACTTTTTTGAATGACCGGAATATTGTCATTAAGATTGTTGACAGTCACTGTAACTGGAACAGTTGTAGTGAAATAACTATCGCTTATCTCCACATCCAGTTGATATTCTTTTTCAAGTTCATAATTGAGGAGATTTCCATACTGCACAGTGATTGTGCCACTGTTTGTATCTGAAAAAGCAAACACAAGATTGGTATTACCGCTGATAATCCGATAACTCAGCACATCGTTGTCTGCATCACTGGCAACAACCTGTCCGATTGCATACCCATTGGGCTGGTTTTCATCAACAACGACCGATAGTGCTTCAGCCTGTGGGGGATTATCATTGGTATTTCGAATATTGATCGTAATTTCGGCATCCCTGCGCGCCTGACCATCATCGACCTGGACAGTAAGCACAAATTTATCCTGTTTTTCATAATCAATGGCTGAGGTATTATTCACTCGGACAACACCGGTAGATTCATGAACCACAAAGGCATTATTGTCGTTACCGGATAAAATGTCGAAAGTCAGGATATTCAGCGGACGATCTTCATCAGATGCAACCAGAGTTCCCACATATGAGGTATTGATACTGTCTTCATCAATATTGAATGTTTGGTTGTTAATAACAGGCGGATCATTAATATCTTTCACATTAACCACAACACTGGCTTTGGCCTCAATTTCACCATCAGTGACAGTCACGACGAGGTTAACTGTTTTTAAGGTCTCGTAATCAATTCGTGCGGCATCTTTGATGGAGATATTGCCCTGTGAATCAATTTCAAAAGGGTTGTTTTCATTGCCGGCACTGATACTGAAAAGTAATGTATCCCCAACATCATCATCTTTTGCAGAGACTGTTCCGATAACTGTGCCATCAGGCTGGTTTTCTTCCACAGCAAATATTTGATCACTGACTGTCGGGGGATCATTTTTTTCATTCAAAATTACAGTCACGATGGCCACAACAGAATTGGTCCCATCTGACACCCGAATTTGAAGTTCATATTGATTAATACTTTCATAATTCAGTTTTTGATTGCCATTAACAGTCAGTTTGCCGGTCTGGCTGTCAATTTTGAAGGCATTATCGATATTTCCAGAAATAATTTCATAGATGAGTGTATCCGCAGGATCATCATCATTAGCAACAATTGTTCCGATCCAAGTGTTGTCGCGCTTATTTTCATCCACATAAAAGGTCTGATTCTTTACAATTGGCGTGTTATCATTGGTGTTTTTGACATTGATAACAATAATACCCTCATCAGAAAAAATGCCATCATTTGTCACAATGGTCAGAATAAAATTTCCCGGGCCATATTCATAATCCAGTTGTTTTTCATCATTGACCATGATGTTGCCATTGGCTTCAATAATAGCAAAAGCAAAATTGGTATTGCCCGATTTAATTTGAAAGCTTTGGGGATCTTCATCAGGATCGTTGACACGCACTGTGCCAATAATGGTGCCATTGGGTGTATTCTCGTTAATGTACCATGTCTGGGTTTCAATAACCGGTGCATTATCATTGACATTCTCTATAATTATTTCTGCATTGGCGGTATCCATATTGATTCCATCAGATACTCGAAGCCCCAAAACGTAAGTACGAATTTTTTCTCTATCCAGGTCTGCACCAACATGCACTGTTATTTTACCAGTTTGTGCATCCATCAAAAAGATATTCGCAGCGTTGCCCGATGTAATGGCATAGGTAAGTTGATCCGCCGGATCACCATCAATGGCGGTGGCCTGTCCCACAAGGCTGTTAGCTGGACTGTTTTCTTTCACACTGAAAGAAAATGTTTTTTGAGTAAAATGGGGTGCGCTCTCGTTAATATCGTTTAATTCAACAATGACTAGACCTGTGCTGGAATACGAGCCATCAGTGACAGCCACTGTTATGGTATAAGCACATGTGGTTTCACAATCCAGAAAGTTACCGGCATTGACTGTCAGCAAGCCGGAATTGGTGTTGATCAAAAAGGGAGAATCCAAAGGCTTGCTGATTCTATAGAAAAGAGATGAATTGTCCGGATCATTGGCAACCACAGTGCCAACAATGGTGCCTCCTT
>Ga0272440_1002364_pt1 | contig 14769 bp, 14 predicted proteins | sample SSMMMBAug17_FD_192440 | JGI IMG/M metagenome (GOLD analysis project Ga0272440, IMG submission 192440) | Marine sediment archaeal communities from Little Sippewissett salt marsh, Falmouth, MA, United States - SSM-MMB-Aug17 | ecosystem: Environmental > Aquatic > Marine > Wetlands > Sediment ... | reverse complement strand
CATTGGGTTTATTCTATCTGGATTGCTGTCTCTTGTTCTTGTAAAAAAACAATTTAAAATTAAGTTTCAAATCCAACCAAATTCTATTATAAAAGAACAATTGAAAGATGGATGGTATATTTTTACATCAAGGATATACGTAAGCTTATACTCAACAACAAATCTTTTTCTGCTGGGAGTGATGACCAACAACACAATTGTTGGGTACTATACAGTTGCTGATAGAATTATCAGTATCACATGCAGATTATTTTCGATTATCAATCAAACTGTGTATCCGCATATGGCAAAATTAAAAGAAACAAATTATGATCAATTTTTACTATTTTTCAAAAAAACGACGCAAGTATTTTTGCTGTCCAGTTTTTTCTTATTTTCAATACTGTTTATATTTAAAAAATGGATTATTTTATTGATCAGTGGTGATCTAAATACAAATGTTGTCATCATATATTCAATTCTTGTTTTCACTATTTTTACAAATCCATTTGGACCTTTTTATACACAAACATTGCTTATCATGAAAAAAAATGAAATTTTTAATAAAATTGTGAAAAACACTTTTTTATTTAATATATCCATTTCCCCTATCTTTATTCATTATTTAAATGGAATCGGCTTGGCAATAGTGACAATATTATCTCAATTATTTGTTATGTCCTTGTGTTTTATTAACATCAAAAAGGGAATAAAAAACGAAAAAATTTCATGAGTGAAGACAACTTAATTAAGGTAATAAATAAGTGTACGAAACAACAAAAGTGTAGACAGAAATTTTTCAACATGAAAATTTCAGTTATTATTCTAAAACCAATTATTGTGGTACAAAAATATTGAATAGAAATTATTCAAGCTTTTTTGGGATTTTTCAAAAATGAAAATACTTTTTACGATTGCAACATTAAAATCTGGTGGGGCTGAAAGAGTTTTAACAACATTAGCTAATTTCTGGGCAATTCATGGACATGACGTTGTTATTATTAAACTAGATGACGCAAATTCTTTTTATAACGTTGATCCTAACATCACGATTGTATCATTGAATATACATAAGAAAAATAAATGGTTAATAAAAAAAATCATCCATAATTTAAAGATTGTTCGATTCATTCGACAAACCATTCAAAAATACAATCCTGATATTGTTCTTTCCTTTATGACGAGAACAAATATTTATTCTATATTATCAACATGCTTTATAAATCTTCCAATAATTATATCTGAAAGAAATAACTATGATGGATTAAGCAATAGATATTTGAGGTGCCTGAGACGAATCTTATACCCTTTTTCAGATGGTCTTGTGGTTCAGTCGCAGTATAATTACGATAAATTTTACTATGTAAAGCATAAAAAAATTATTTTTAATCCAAACTGGATAGTTGAAAAAGATAGAAAACAAGCGATTGACAAAAAAAAAATTATTTTTGCAGTCGGGCGTCTGGTTAAAGTGAAACGTTTTGATTGGCTTATTCAACTATTGAATCAACTCGATCGTAAGATATTAAAAAACTGGCGTGTTTTTATTGCTGGTGATGGTGAAGAAAAAGCTTTTCTTATGGAATTAACGCAAAAGTATCATTTAAGTAAGATCGTTACATTCATGGGTGAAATAAAAGATATTGTCCATATTTATCAACAGGCATCAATATTCATTTCATTGTCAAAAAAAGAGGGTTTTCCAAACGCCCTTGCAGAAGCAATGGCTTTAGGATGTGCATGTATAGCAACAGACTGTGAAAGTGGTCCATCGGAGTTAATAGAAAACAATCAAAATGGATTTTTGATCCCGGTGGACAATTTTGAAATGGCCAAAGAGAAGCTTGTGGAACTGATTAATAATGAATCGTTGAGATATAAATACTCCATTGCAGCTCAAAATTCAATGAAACGATTTAATTTGATTCATATTGTCAAAGAATGGGAAATGTTTATTCAAAGCTGCCAAAGAAGAGTATGAAATGTGTGGAATAACAGGATTCATTGATTTTTCACAGAAATCAGATAAGTCAGTATTGATCAGAATGACAGATTCGTTGAATCATAGAGGGCCTGATGACTCAGGATATTCTTTTTATCATACAAGCAATGCTGCCATTGGATTGGGGCACAAACGTTTAGCAATCATAGATCTTTCACAATCAGGACATCAACCAATGAGGTTCGATCATATCGAGATAGTTTATAATGGCGAAGTTTACAATTTTGAAGAAATCAGGACAGTACTTGAACAACATGGATATCATTTTCACTCAACCAGTGATACAGAAGTCATCCTCAAAGCTTATCATAAATGGGGTATACAGTGCATCTCTCGCTTGAATGGGATGTTTGCAATGGCTATTTATGATAAGAAAGTCCAATGTTTGTATATGATAAGAGATAGAACAGGTATTAAGCCTCTGTTCTGGTATTTAAAAAATAACCTTTTTATGTTTACCAGTGAATTAAAAAGTTTTTCTCAACATCCCGGGTTTCAAAAAGATATATCAAAAGATTCATTGGCTATATTTTTTCAACTTGGTTATATAACTCAACCCCATTCCATTTTTTCCCATACAGCAAAAGTAAAAGCAGGACATTATCTTTGTTTTGAACTGAACAATCAAAAAGTTCAAGAACATAAATACTGGGATGTTATCCACTTCTATCAGAAACCCAGACTAAAAATTACAGAAGTTGAAGCTGTTCAGGAAACAGAAAACATTATGAAATCTGCCTTTAGTTATCGAATGATTTCAGATGTACCGGTTGGTATTTTTCTTAGTGGTGGTTATGATAGTTCCATTGTTTCAACGTTGCTTCAAACAGATACAACTGAAACGATAAAAACATTTACCATTGGATTTAATGATGATTCATTTAATGAAGCGTCATATGCCAAAACTGTTGCAGATTTTTTAAAAACAGATCATACAGAGCTCTATTGTACAAGAAAACAAGCATTGGACATTATTCCTGACTTACCTGTTATTTATGATGAACCCTTTGCTGATCAATCTGCAATACCTACAATACTAGTCAGCAGACTTGCTAAAAAGAATGTAACTGTTGCACTGAGTGCTGATGGTGGAGATGAAATTTTTGGAGGATATGACAAATATTTAACCACTCTCGAACGATATTCAAAACAATTCGCTCGATTAAAAAGGATATTCGGTGCAAAACACTTAAATAAATTGGGTTATATATTACAACAATATGGAATAGTGAAAAATAATGTTTTAGAGAATAGTATTTCCAAATTTGTTTTTGAAGATTCAATAGAAATTCAAAAAATTATTTTTTATTTTTGTTCCCCAATAATGAATGAAAAAATTATTTCCAGGTATCATTTTAAAAAAGTAAACTCCAGTTTTGATGATATCTATTTGTTAAACAATATAAACAATTTTGACAAAATGCTGGCTATAGATTATAAAACATATCTGGTTGATGATATTTTGCAAAAAGTTGATCGTGCCACAATGTCTGTTAGCTTAGAGGGAAGAGAACCACTTCTTGACTATAGAATTATTGAATTTGTTGCTCAATTGCCGGTGAATATTAAACTAAAAGATTTGACTAAAAAATATCTGCTAAAAAAAATTACTCATCAATATTTACCCAAACAATTGATGGACAGACCTAAAATGGGATTTGCCATTCCTTTAGAAAAGTGGCTTCAAAGCTCTCTTAAAGATTATGTTGAAACTTATTTGTCGACAGATTTTCAATCAGTTCTTAACAGCAAAAAAGTCAATCAACTGAAAAAACGTTTTTACCAACAACGTATAAACTACCGATTGATATGGAATATTTTGATGTTTCAGATGTGGTATGAGAAGTGGATGGTATGAATCAATTACTGTTTTTAGGGGATTTTTTATATGATTATGAACAAATTCAAGATGATATTTCGCTTTTGGGAATTCATTTTAAAAAAAACAATTATCGCACAATTGTTAATCTTGAAGCCCCTTTAAAAAGTCATACGCCCAAAAAAAAATGGATTAATTTATTTAATCAGAAAACAGTCATCAAAGTTTTGCAAACACTCAATGTTATTGCTGTCAATCTGGCCAATAATCATATAATGGATTGGGAAAAAGCTGGATTGGAATCCATAATATCTCTTTTACATAATGCAGATATTAAATATTTTGGAGCAGGTTTTGATCTGAATCAAGCGATAGCACCCATTTTTGTTGAAAATAATCAAATGATAATTGGAATGGCTGGTTTTGGTTGGACAGAAGAGATGTGTGTTCCTGCTACTACTAAAAGGGAAGGTGTTGCACCAATTAATCCTTTGTACATTAAAAATGCCATTGAACAGATTAAATCCCGAAATGCAGACAAAATTGTTATTCATCTCCACTGGGGATATGAGTATGAACTATATCCATTGCCTGTCCATAGAAACTTTGCTCATGAAATTATTGAAATGGGAGCCGACTTGATTATTGGTCATCATGCCCATGTCATTCAATCTTTCGAAAAATATAAAAATTCAATTATATATTATGGACTGGGAAATTTTTATTTTGGTTCAAGACGACATAATTTTGATCATTGCAGAAATCCAATTGGTGAGGCTTTTAGTAGATTTGGATTGGGGGTTGGTTGGAATACATTGACAATTGAAACCATTTTATTTGATTCATATCATAATCACACACAAATCATTGACAATAAAAATTTTGAACTGATTGATATCAGTAATATTCAAATGGAAACATACAATGACTTTTTCAAAAAGAATAGGGTTTCAACCAGAAAACCAACTCTTTACATGTCAAAATATTCCAATATAATTGGTCCTATCAAGTTATATGCCTGCAAAATAAAAGAATTGATCATTAAATGCTTACTGATTAGTCTTGATAAACTTAATTTAAAAGAATTTGTAAGAACATATTATTATAAATGGAAAAAGACTGATTCTTTGATAGAAAAACGAATATAGGAATACTTGAAAAATAATTACTCAAATCCGACAAATCAGACGAGTAAGGCTTGTCTGACCTGTCCGAATTATAAGACTGACTCAAATGAGGAAGTTATTTTCAGAACTTTCCTTAGTGGAAAAATACATTGAAACACAAAAGCAAAACACAAATAACACTTGTAGGGGGAGGAAGTAGCGCTCATGCTTTGATTCCTTTTTTAGACCATCCTGACAGAGAAATTAGAATATTGACCCGAAACCCCAAAGAATGGCAATCAAATATAGTTATCGAATGGCAAGATTCTTTTGAAAAAATAAACGCTACATATTCCGGTAAATTATCAGAAGCATCATCAGATCCAGCCAAGATCATTCCAGAAGCAGTTATTATTATTTTATGTATGCCAGTATTTCAATACAGGGTCGCTTTACATCATATTGCAAAGTATATACATCCCAAAAAGAATGTTCTTATAGGTACTGTGTATGGGCAGGGAGGATTCAATTGGATGGTTGAAGAAATAAAAAAAAAATTTAATTTACATCATTTATCAACCTTTACCATTGGTTTAATCCCATGGGTTTGTAGAGTGAAAACATATGGTAAAACTGGAATTACTTATGGGCCGAAAGCTGTTAATGTGGTTGCTTTTGATGATCAGAATAAATTTTTTTCAACCGCAGATATATTTCATGACATGTGTTTTAAATGGTTCAAAACAGGAATGTTTAAACTGGCTGAAAATTTTATTTCACTTACGCTTTCAGTTGATAATCAAATCATTCATCCTTCCAGATTGTATGCGATGTATCAGAAATCAAAAGGAATATGGGACAACTTAGACGATGTCCCTTTATTTTACAGAGATTATGATGACTTTTCAGCTCAAACATTAAAAGATTTGGATGATGATTATTCTTTAATTCGCCAGCATATTATCGGTCATTATCCTAATCAAACATTTACATACATGTTAGACTATTTAAGTCTTGAACGATTGTCGTATCAATCAATCAATGAAAGTATAAAAGAATCGTTTACATCTTCAAAAACTTTAGCTACGATAAAAACACCTGTTGTTTTTAACAATAATCACTGGGAAATAGATAAAAATCATCGTTTTTTCCATGATGATGTTTATTATGGATTATGCATTGCAAAATGGATTGCATCAACGATGAATATCAATGTGAAAACAATAGATAATATGTTACGATGGTCACAAGAAATGTTAAATGATAAAATACTTGATGATAATAACCAACTGATAGAACGTAATCCTCAAAGTGGTTCACCATCATCTTATGGATATCAAACTCTTAACGATATAATAAAATAGTAAACTATGAAACTTGGAATATTAACAGATTTTTACAACCATTATCAATTATATGAAAAAAGCTGTCTTGAACTAAATGTCGATTATGTGATCATTGACTTTCTTTCAAATCATTGGTTGCAAAACATCAAAAACAATTTGGATTGTGATGGTTTTTTGGTTCGGCCAACGCATGATTTTCAAGAACATAGAGATGTCTATATGGAACGGCTTTATTTTTTGAATAAAGTACTGAATCAAAAAATATACCCTGGTTATGAAGAACTATGGTTATACGAAAATAAAAGAAACATGTATACCTGGTTGTCAATTCATGATTTCCCTCATGCCCAAACAAATGTTTTTTTAAACAAGCAAGATGCAATCAGGTACATCAAAAATTGCACTTATCCTATTGTAATGAAATCCAACACAGGTGCTGGAGCAACCGGTGTCGAAGTTATAAAGACAAGGCGCCGCGCCATTAAAAGGCTGAATAATGTATTCGGAAGAATCCATCCACTTTTTGCATTGGGTCATCCCCAGCACCGAAAGAAATTTAAAATAAACATTCCTGTGTTTGGCATGGCCGAAAAACATATATTGTTAGTGCAAAAATATAAAGAGATCAAATGGGAGTGGCGCATCATAAAAATTGGTCATTCGTTTTTTGGACATCAAAAATTATTAAAAAACAATATTGCCAGTGGAAGCGGAATGGTTGGCTGGGTTGAACCTCCCAGATATTTGTTGGATTTGACCCAAAATATCTGTCAAAAAGGCAATTTTTATTCGATGGCTGTGGATATTTTTGAAACAACCAGTGGAGAGTATTGTATTAATGAACTTCAAAGCTTATTTGGGTCATATCTTGATTCTCAGATGCTTATTAATGATATTCCTGGAAGATTCAAATATGAAAATGGTAACTATATTTTTGAAAAAGGTTACTTTAATCGACTTGGCAGCTATCTATTACGGGTAGAGCATTTTATAAACATTTTGAAGGCATCATGATACACAAGTTAAGGGAGGTTGCCATGCAAGCCACATTATCAATCATAGCCAATGAAACTGCTTTGAATGAAATTAAAATTCGTCATTTTTGACTTAGATAAAGGACGATTGATTAGGAAGGGACTTTTACAATTGTATTTAATGGACTTTAACAATACTGACTTATTTCTTATTTTGGATTATTTAATCATCATTTTACTCTTGTGCTTTTTTTCAGGAATATCCAGGCAAAACAAATTGACTGTAACCATTTATTTCTTGTCCTCTTTTATCTTTAGAATTTTTATTATTTTCCTTTTACACGACAATACATTGAGTGCATTGAAACATATACGTATGCTATCTGAATATGATGCAACAGGATATTATTTTGATACAATATATATGATAGCAACGCAAAATAAAATTTTTCCTAAAATCAATTGGTATATTGCTGATCCTGGCTTTCATGTGTTGTTATACTGGTTGGGAAAAGTTTATCATCATATTTTTCAAATTAACCGAATTTCATATCTTCATTTTATCTATTTTTTAATATTTGTTAATACGATAACATTTTTATATATGTATGAAAAATTAGAAAAAATACTATCAAATAAAACAGTTTATGCTTTTTTCTTGATCGCATTATTGGAACCAATGATGCTTCGTTTTTCAAGCACTTTGGAAAGAGAAATGATCGTTTCTTTTATATTATTATTTTTTATTTTTGGCTATATGAACAACAACTTAATAACAATGACTGTTTGCACCTTTCTTCTATATTTCTTTAGAGATGTATATTTGTATGTCATTCCAATTTTGTTAATTCTACAAGTGATGTATGAAAAATTTTTTACAGGACGTTTTTTGTTATTTTTATTCCTGTTGCTCTTCATCTTTTCTCTACTTGTACATGTTTTATCTTCAGTTTCAAAGGAAATGGAAACTTTGTTTTTCATGCATGGAAAAAAGTTTGGAGAATCGGGATTTGGAGATTTAATCTTAGGAACCGGCTATTTTTTGCGAGTTTTTATGTACAGTATTTTAGGTTTTTTCGCCCCTATTCCTATTTATCCTTTTTGGGGTAGCAGTTTTTCCACTTTTTATATTCTTAATTTTATCATGGGGTTAAGCTCTATTTCATACCTTTTTATAAATGTATATATCATGTATTCGCTTTATATTATTGATAAAAAAGCGTTCGAAACAAAATCTCTTAACAAAAAAGATATTGGGCACTATTATCCAGTGTTCAAAGCATATTTTGCGATAATTGTCTTGCATTTTATTTTTCATGGTTTAATATTTAATGTCAGACACAGACTCCAAATCATCCCATCGCTAATATTTATCTTTTTTCATGTCATGAAGATTATATCTGACAAATCAAAAATTTCTTCAAATGTCAGCATTGGTAAATGTTTTCTTTTTTCCTTTGCAATTATTTTATTGCTGAATTGTTTATATATCATATTAAAATTGCATCTGATTTTTGAAGCGGGAATTGTCCTTATGTGTTTGACTTGTCTTATGATTATCATTCTTCAGCGAAATTTTTTAAAAATTTGATTCCAGTTTGGTTTTGATGAATTTAGAAAGTGACTGGATTACACGAATTGACTTAAAATTCGTTTTGTTATATATTTTGATATTAGTATGTATGGAATGATTATACCAATTTTCAATGGGTGAAAATGCATTTTCATGAAAATTTATTGCTGAAACACAATTTCAGGATTGTTTTATCGATGATTTTTATTAAATTGATTCTATACTTTTAGGATAAATAACTATGATTTTAGGTAAAAGAATTGCAGTTGTACTTCCAGCCTATAATGCTGAAAGTACATTACGAAATACTATTAATGATCTGCCAAATGGTTATATAGATGACATTATATTAGTCGATGATAATAGTTCAGATTTGACAATAAATTTGGCCATAGAGTTGAACCTAAAAGTCTTTCGACATTCACAAAATTTTGGGTATGGCCGAAATCAAAAGACTTGTTATCGCGAAGCTTTAAATTCTACAGCAGATATTATTGTTATGGTTCATCCGGATTATCAATATGATCCTAAATTAGTGCTGTCTATGGCTGGTATGATAGCCTGTGGTACTTATGATGTAGTACTTGCTTCCAGAATTTTGGGAGGAGGCGCTATTAAAGGAGGTATGCCACTTTATAAGTATGTTTCAAATCGATTATTAACAGCTTTTCAGAATATAATGATGGGTTGTAAGTTATCGGAATATCATACTGGCTACCGTGCATATTCAAGAAAAGTCTTAGAAAGACTTCCTCTCGAAGAAAACTCTGATGATTTTGTTTTTGATAACCAAATTTTAGCGCAGATTGCATATTTCGGATTTTCCATTGGTGAGTTATCCTGTCCAACAAAATACTTTGAAGAAGCCTCTTCAATACGCTTTAAACCAAGTGTACGCTATGGGATAGGAGTTATTTTTACTTCTTTAATGTACCGATTGCAAAAAATTCGATTATGTAAGTTCCGGATATTCAACAAAAAAATAAAGCATCTGAAAGATGATTATTACCATGAAGTTGCCCCTATTGATATAAAACATAATTAAAGTATCAAAAAATGAAACAGTCTTTTGCCGATACACCAAAAGATAAAAAATTAAGAAGTGATATGCTTTTAGATAATTGGCGTTTACAATATTTTTGGAATTTTTTTTCAACGAAACGATATATTATTGTAAGTCTAATATTATTGACTTTGATGATATCGCACTCATTCTATGGGAATTGGGTTGCTGATTTCTGGGAACATAGCGCTGTAGTAAAAGAATTTTCCACTAATCCTTTAAATCCAAGACATCCTATGTTAAAAGTGGACAAACCTCATCCTTTTTTTTCTCCATATTTACTTTTTGTTGGTTTATTTGCTCGATTTTCCTCATTATCTCCTGTAGATGCATTGGCGATTGCAGGAGTATTTAATCTTGTACTTTTGCTTATAAGTTTGCGATTATTTATTAACTGTTTATTTTATAAAAATCAAGATGCTATAGGATTCTATTCCTTAATTTTTATTTTGTTTTTATGGCCTGTCAAAGCATGGTATTGGAGTGGATTTATTCATTTTAATGTCATAGGTCATGTATTGCCTTATCCGTCAACATTTTCGATCGCCACCACTTTTTTAATTTTATATCTATACTATAATGCTTTGAATTCTATGTACAAAGCTAAACTTTTAGTATCTGGAATTCTTACAAGTTTGGTTATACTTACGCATCCAACTACTGGAATATTTACATTAATTGGACTGTTTTCTATTACATTACAACTGTTTAAAAATAGTGGGGTCAAAGCAATAATGTCTGGAATCTTTCTTTTAATTGTGGTTATCTTTTTAGTTTTTTTATGGCCTTACTATTCATTTTGGGAGTTGACGAAATCCAGTGATGCTGAATTTCATAGATTAAGTTATTGTATGTATAAAAAATTTTTTATAAGTAGCTGGCCCATTATTCTTCTTTCTCCTTTTGCTTTAGATCTATTTTTTTCTCGACAAAAAAATAATAAGTGCGATGCATTAATGCTTATGTTCTGCTTTGCAACTACAATTTATCTCATTGGGTATTTTACTGGATTATATGGGGTTGGCAGAATTATTTCGTTTATAGTTATCATAATTCAAATAGCACTTGGTGCACAATTGGCTATTTTAGAATCAGAGGTAAAATTGGACAAATGTTATGATACTATTCCAATTATTATAGTAATTGTTGGATTGATTGCATTTAATAATAATTTGAATGTTCTTAAAAGAACATTCAATGGATTTAAAGGATTGAGATATTGCTACACAAACTATATATTTTTGGAGCGTTATGTTGAACAGTACGATGTTATATTGTCAGATCTCAATACCAGCTGGATGATTCCAACATTTGGAGGTAAAGTAATAGCGTCTTTACATCCCGCACATTGGATTGATGATCACATGGAAAGAAGATATAAATTAAATCGCTTTTTCTCTGAGGAATTAACGTTGGTGGAAAAAATGGCAATTATTAATTTATATGGGGTCAGTTTTATCCTTATCAATAAAGATAAAGTAAAAAATGTGAAGTCATACTTTATTTTAGGAAATTTTGTTTATGAAAACAAATCTTTTATCCTAATTAATTGCTTTCATAGTGAACACAAAATAGATGATCATGCCAAAAAAAACTAATTAGGGAGACTGTTCAAAAAAAAATTCAACTATTGTTATGGACAGAATAGAAGGGACAAGTACATTAGTCAGTTAATTTGAATAATATCAACGTTTCAAATTTTTTGATGCCCCTATTTTTGTCCCATCTATGGTGTCGATAACAATATATCTCATCAAGATAAAGACGTTTTCAAAGATGAAAAACCCAGTAATATTGATTTTTCTCCATTTTATAAACGATTGAAAGTTTTTGTGAAAATGTCACAACATATGGGCACAACTCCGATCCTAATGACTCAGCCTCTGGCCAGTGTACGTACCAAAATATCTCCTCATTGGTTAAATACCCCAGATCAGTATAAACTAAATGAAATGATACGTGTTGTTGCAAAAGAACAAAATGTTTCTTTGATAGATTTGTCGTCTTATATGAAAACAATCCCAGATTATGAATCCCATATAGTCAATTATCTGTACGATGGTATACATGTCTCGGATAAGGGGTCTAAATTGTATTCAAATTATATTTGTAAACGATTGATCGAAATATTCAAACTGCGTGACTCAAGATAAAAGCATGGTCAAATATCTAAGATTAAAGAGGGTGTGATAAAGCCGACTAAAGGCTCATTTATGCTGCCTTTCAAAAGGAAATATCATGAAATTTACAATAAAAAAAATAGTTAACAGAGAAATTTGTCATTACGATTCACCAGAAATCCAAATAACAAGCCTATCCAATACAATATATGTTCGCACAAACAACAATGAATATACAGTTAAACTGCCTGATCGTTTGTGGAAACGTTTTTTGGGTAACTTTCGCCTGGCACGACGCGTATTAAGGCTGGATAAATGTAATGTTGTTCCTGTTGAGGATGGCCTTGTTTTGATAAGGCAAGGCGAAGTGTATCATTATCATTCAGATAGCAAAATACTTAAACGTACATTACTGTTGAAAAATTGTCGAAATGTATTACATCAGTCAATCGCTGTCATTCATCAAAAAGAATTGTTTTTTGGGGAGTATGGCAACAATGCTCCACGCAAAGAAGTTCCTGTATATAAGAGCTCGGATTGTGGAAATAGCTGGAAAACTATATTTGAATTTCCGCCTGGAAAAATTAAACATGTTCATGGTTGTTTTTACGATCCATATGAAGATAAAATCTGGACAATGACTGGAGATTTTAAGGGGGAATGTCATATACTTTGTTCAGATAGAAATTTTGACAATATCGAATGGATTGGCGATGGCAATCAATTATATAGAGCATGCAATGCTTTTTTTGAAAAAGATTCAGTTCATTGGATTATGGACTCACCATTACAAAACAGCTACCACATCAAACTTGACAGAACATCAAGACGAATTCATCAACATCAACTTTTTCCAGGGCCTGTTTGGTATATTAAGCGATTAACAGATGGATATTACCTTGCTGCAACAGCACAAGAAATCGGGCCGGGCGTTAAAGATAAGCATGCGCATTTAATGATTTCTAAAGACTTAATAGAATGGGATGATATTCATCAATTTCAACATGATGGTTTTCCAAAGCGATATTTTAAATTTGGAGTCATTGGATTTCCGGATGGTCAACAGAGCAGCCAATCTTTTTTTATTTTTACAGAAGCAATTAAAGGACTGGATGGCAAAGTTGCATTGTGTGCAATTGATTGATAGAAAGGACTTTTTTATGTCACATTCTTTAATCACAACATGCTGGACCATTATTGGTCAACATGATCAAAAAAGCCTTACCACTGATTTTGATCCTCTTTATCATATAGATCAATATTTACAATATTTTGACTTGGCCCCATTGTCATTACCAGAACATCATTCAAAAAACGTATTATCGATCAATTCTTTAGAACCAGGCTTTAAAAATGTAAGTAATGATATTCTCTATTCATTAAGACATCATATTTACACCCAAACAAAATTAGAAAAAGTTGAAAAATGGGCAGAAAAATTGATGCGTTTTTGTGAGATTCGATATGCTTCACTGAAAAAAAGGACTATAAAAAAATGTAGAACATCCTCCGCTGCTCAGTTGCTCATCTTGCACCTTTCTTCTTTTTTGATGGATCAATCGCGTTCTATTGATGATTTAAGATATTTAAACACTGTACTTAAATTATTGGATTTAAGATGGATTCTTAATAAAAAGAGATTGATCAGCAATTTAAGCAATTCTAAAGAATTAAGTTCGGCTTTGTTTCAATTTAGAATTGTTCTGATGACTGAATGCATATTAAACCAAATAGATAATTGATTGAGAAGAAGCCATGAAAGATGTTGTAATTTTTTCACCCAGTCGTCTGAGTCTTTACACAATATGTGTGACCGAACTTTTAAGACGTAATGGTTTCAATATTAAAGCCATTGTTGTCAGAAAATTGTTTAATCCGAATCGCTTTTTGTTTGAAATTAAGAGAGATGGATTTCGCCTGATTCAAAAAATCTGGAAAAAAATTTTTTTACGAAAAAGAGCTTACACATATTCAAATTATGAAACCATTAAAGACCTGATGAAAATTGAAAATATTCATTTTTCAAAAGTTGATGACTTTCAAAAAAATTTTAAAATCCCTGTTCTGTATTGCAAAAATTTAAATGATGCCAGGGTTATTGATACACTCAAACAATCAGAACCAGATATCGTTGTTTTCACTGGAGGCGGATTGTTAAGAAATAATGTATTAAAAAATTCAGGTGATGGTGTTTTAAACTGCCATGCTGGTGTATTGCCTCACTATAGGGGAATGGATGTTATCGAATGGGCCATATTTGAAGAACATTTTGATCGAATTGGCATTACTGTTCATTTTATGGATAATGGCATTGATACTGGAGATATCATTCAAATAGAAAAAATTAATATTGAACAATGTGAAAATATAACTCACCTTCGAAATAAATTTGAGCCAATGATGTGCCGCCTGATGGTAAATGCATGTATTGATTATTTTGAAGGAAAACGTAAAAGAATAAAACAGAACTTATGTGATGGCAAACAATTTTTTATGATGCATCCCCGATTAAAAAAGATTGCAGAAAATAAGATGAAAAAAGTGGTTCTTCTGTAGTTCCGCCTTTAGGCGGCGGAACTACATACTGATGGGTGCAATCCCATTTAGTTGCATAATTGTTCGTCCTTTTTTAGAATCAGAATTTTCAGAATTAAAGAATGCGTTCATATCAAGGTTAGGAATTCTCTAATAATAACATCCTCATTTTATCTTGAACGTACAAAAAAATAAGGTCGTGTAGAGACGTAGCATGCTACGTCTCTACAAACAAAAACCCCGAAACGAACA
>Ga0272440_1002363_pt1 | contig 14773 bp, 12 predicted proteins | sample SSMMMBAug17_FD_192440 | JGI IMG/M metagenome (GOLD analysis project Ga0272440, IMG submission 192440) | Marine sediment archaeal communities from Little Sippewissett salt marsh, Falmouth, MA, United States - SSM-MMB-Aug17 | ecosystem: Environmental > Aquatic > Marine > Wetlands > Sediment ... | reverse complement strand
AAGGCAAGGAAAGTCTATAAATATCTAAGAATTCAGATTGGATCAATAGCAAATGCGATTCGTAGCGGAGTGGGCGCAGTGGAGACATCGTGTTTGAAATTGATCCAATCTGAATTCTTAGATATTTATACGAGAATGACGAGACCGACAAATTTTTTTGGAATACTCGAAAAATAAGTTCCTACCCCAGGCTATTTTCTGTCGTCCCTAGCGGGACTTGAAGTGTCTTATTAACAGATTACATTCTTCGATTGAACTAAGGTGGTCTATTAAATAAAACACTTCAAGTCCCATTAGGGACGACAGATAATAGCCTGGGGTTTCAACCCCAGGCGGGAGAATAATTTCAGGCGGTCGAGCTTAGCCTTACTGCTATGGGTTTTAGCCCTACGCTGCGCTAACCGGATTCGAAATTATTTGTCCGACTTTTTTGGAATGCGCCCAATCAATAAATTAGATTCTCGGAAGTAGGCGATCTGCACCCATTTGATTTTAAGCAAAATGTTTCATGCCAGGAAAAACCAACGTTGAACGATCATACTTATTTTTATACAATTTCTTTTTATTCAATCTCTATCTATCATCAGAAACATTTGATCGGCAAATTAATAAATGTTTGACTTTGTTGATTAATTGAACGGCGGAGCCATATTGACTGTACCACTACCAGAGGTTGAGGTTTAATATGATTAATTAAACTACAAATTCAACATCAAAAAAAATATTAAATGGGGGACTTCTTTTCAGAGCATTCCTAAGGAGATATAAACTCCCGCCAAGGAATCTTGTTTACATCATTATTGGATAAGAAATCGACAATGTCTTTCCGGCCAAGAAAAACAGGAACTCCTTTGGCATTTTTTGCCATAAAGATGATCGGTATGCTGCCAAAAAGTGGCGCAAAGTTTTGTTTAATATTGTTCATGTCAGATTTGGACTTGAGTTTATCAGTTGTTGTTTCAACAACAGCAAATTTCACATTTTGTTCTTTGATTATCGCACCTTTAATTTTCATCTGTTCTCCTTTTCCAAGGAAAGCTTTGAAAATAAGTTCCCCATAAATAATGCTTGACTGTTCAAGAATGAAACATCAAGTATATACGTTGCAAACAGTTCATTCTTTTTTTTGAACCATGATACACTTAAGAAGATGAATTTAAAGTGTCTTTATTTCATTTTCTTCAGTGGTATCATGGTTCAGAAACGAATCAGCAAATATTGAATAATTAAGAACTTATTTTCCGAGCTTACCTTAGTGAATAATTAATATTAAAGACCACCAGCTTTTGAATAGATGGAAATTTAACACTATATTTTTCGCCGGGCGCATTTCAAAATAGGGAGTTTTTTCTTCGCCCTTATTCGTTTTGCAAATCTTGTTCAGCAGGAAAGTACGAATTCTAAAATATGGGGCATTTTTCTTAATCCTGAAAGAACAGAACATAATAGCACTGTACCTTATCAGAAACTCCAGCACTTTGTTAGGCGAATGCGATTTTTCCCCTTGCGTTTTCAATTTTTTATAAAATTGAAAACGCAAGGCCCTTAATTAACTTTATACCCTAAATTTATTAGAAATTGTTTTCATTTTTTTCGCAAGTGCATCAAGATTTCTGACAGAATCCTCAAGCTGCTTGGCGCCATCTGCATTTTGGGTGCTTGCAAGCTTAATATTTTCCATGGCTTCAGCAAGCTGATCCATGCCCACAAGTTGCTCCTGAGTTGAGCTGGCAATTTGAAGCGCTGATTGAGACGATTCTGTTACATTGTGAGAAAGAATACCAATGGATTCTCCGGCTTGAGCTGATAATGAAACGCCATCTTCAACTGTTTTTCCCCCGCGCTCGGTGGCCATCACCGCTGCACTGGTTGCTTTTTGAATATCACTTAATATTGAGGTCACATCGTTTGTTGCATTTTTAGATTGTTCTGCGAGGGATTTAACTTCTTGTGCAACAACAGCAAAGCCTTTTCCATGTTCACCTGCTTTTGCAGCTTCTATACTGGCATTTACAGACAATAAATTGGATTGATCTGCCAAATCGTTCACTGCATTAATAATATCTCCAATGCTTTGAGTTTGTTCACTCAACTTGACAATACTGTCAGCAATGTACTCCATTTCATCCTTAATTCGTTTGATTCCTTGAATGGTATCATTTGTCGCCTTTTTACCGGAGTCAGAAACATCGGTTGCTTTTCTAGCCACATCGACCACCTGATTTGCTTTTTGACTGGACACCTGAACTGTCTGACGAACTTCTTCGACAGTGGCGGTAATTTCTGCAATTGAGGATGATGTTTCTGTTGAACTCGTCGCCATTTGGGATACAGTAGCGGTAATCTGACTAATCGAAGATGCCAATGTCGATGATCCCTCAAGTATTTCACTGGTTTGAGTGCGCAGGTTTTCCAGCATCTCTTTGAATCCGTTCATCATGACACCAATTTCGTCCTCCCGTTCTTTGATTTCAAAGTTAACAGTAAGATCCCCTTGGGCAATTTTATTTACCTTGTCAGATAAATACTTTACAGGTACAACAATCGATCTGGATGCTAAGTATCCAATTATAAATGAAACAAATAAAATGAAAATGGCTGAGTAAATGATTTTTTTAAGTAAATCGTAAATGGGTGAAAACGCTTCTTCTGCGTCAATTTCAGCAACAATTGCCCATTCAAAGTCACATCCTAAGCTTTGTTTTAGATTCATTGGATAAAAGCTACTTAAAACACTAATACCACGATAATCTTTAATAATTAGATTTCCGGATTGTCCATTGAAGACGTTTTGTACAGCAACTGTATCTACTTTTTTCGAAAGAATGGTTGACGTTGTTTCGAATCGTGATGAAGATCGCATATATTTGTCCATTCCAACAAGGTAAGTTTCACCACTTTTCCCCATGCCTGTATTTTCCTGCATAATGGCATCAATTCGTTTGGAGTCGATTTGCAATGCAATTAGCGCAACAATTTTTCCATTGTCATCAACAAGAGGCGATCCAACAAAGGCTGCCGGTTTTCCGATAGGAGAGTATTGAGAAAAATCTTCAATAATTGTTTTTTTCTGATTGACAACAGAGGACCAAAGTGAGGATAATCCCGATTTTCGATAGGGCCCCACACCGAGATTGGTTCCCATGTCTCTTTCTTTGGCAGTCGTATACATGACATGACCATGGGGGGCACATATAAAATAGATATCCTTAAACCCGAATGTATCTAGAAAATTTCGAAAATAATTTCCAATTTTTTGGTATATTTCTTCATATTCTTTTGTATGAACATCAAATGGGCCATTTGGATCACCTCCGCCAGCATCATGATATGTTTTCAAGAGCTTAAATGCATATTTTGTGTCACTACTTTCAGCAAGAACCTTGCAGATGCCTTCCCGATTTTTTAAGTAGTCAAGTATTTGCTTTTGTTTTATTTTACAAACTGCCGATAGCTCATTAAACTCAGCATGTTCTAATGCGTTTCTTGAATAATGGAACGTAAGAAACGAAATCATTAGTATTGTCATAATGGCGATAATAAAGAAAAAAGATATCAGCCGTGTCATTAAACGCTTACTTTTAAATCGAATCATTATTTTTCTCCTATAAAAATTTGGAGTTCAAAATTTGTCATTGACAGGATTCGTATTCGAATCCATATCAGATCCCAGGTATGCTTTAATCACTTTGGGATTATTTTTGATTTCTTCAGGTGTACCCTCTGCAATTTTTTGACCATAATCCACGACAACTATATTTTCACAGACCTGCATCACCAGCCGCATATCGTGTTCAATTAATAAAACTGTAATGCCTTGCGTTTGAATTTTTTTGATCAGTTGAATTAAGGAAAGTGTTTCCTGATCATTCATTCCCCCTGCAGGTTCATCTAATATGATCAATTTGGGTGATGTGGCCAATGCACGGGCAATTTCCAATAATCGTTGATTTCCATAAGAAAAGTTTTTTGCTTTAAGTTCATAACAATCAGATAATCCCACAAATGTCAAAGACTTCATTGCCCTGTCCAGCGCATGATTTTCTTGAGCGTGATGCTTTCGGGTGTGAAACATACTTGAAAATATGCCGGAGTTCATTCGACAATGACATCCAGCCAATACATTTTCAATTGCAGATAAATTTTTGAATAATCGGATTGTTTGAAATGTCCTGGCAATTCCCAACTCCACAATGCGATACGTCGGTATACCTGAAATAATTTGATTATAAAATAAAATCTGACCACTATTTAAACCATAGTTTCCTGTGATAAGGTTAAAAATTGTTGTTTTACCGGCACCATTGGGACCAATCAGTCCCATTATTTGTGCAGGTGGTGTTTCAAAAGAAACATCTTGAACTGCCACAAGGCCTCCAAATTTTTTTGTTACCTCTCTTAATTGTAAACAGTTCATTATCTGTTCCTGATTTGATACAATTGTGGCACTGATTCGATGATGCCTTGTGGTCGGAAAATCATGAGCAACATCATAGCACCCCCAAATACCAGCATTCGAGCTTCAGCAAATCCGCGAAATATTTCTGGCAATCCAATAATCAAAAAAGCGCCAAGGATGACCCCGGCAATACTTCCTGATCCTCCCAGAATCACAATCATAAAAACAATGACAGATTCCCAAAAACTAAATGATTCCGGAGAAATGATGGTCATTTTTGTTGCATAAATGACGCCGGTCATTCCTGCCCATCCTGCTCCCAACACAAAGGCCAACAATTTATAATGTGCAGTATTAATGCCACTCCCCTGAGCAGCGGTTTCATCTTCTCGAATATAATTCAACGCTCGACCAAATCGTGATTGTTTTAAACGTGAAAAAATAAATACAGTAAAAATCATAAATAAATATATGAAATAAAAAAAGTGATGGGGTTTTCTAATTTTTACGCCTCCAATGATCATTCGATCAATTCCAAATATCCCATTTGCCCCCCCTGTCAAACCAAAGACATCATTAATCAATGCAATTCTTACAATTTCAACAAGCCCGATTGTTACCACTAATAAGTAATCGCCTCTTAAGTGAATAATTGGACGCGCGACGATGGCTCCAAACAATGCAGCCAATACACCTCCCATTGGAATTAAAAATAGTATTGGAATATTAAATTGGGTATTCAGTATTGCAGCAGTATAAGCCCCAATTGCATAAAAGGCAGCATGCCCCATGTGAAACAGACCTGCATCCCCTAAAATGATATTTAAACTCAGGCCGAGTAAGGCATAAAGTCCCACGTTATTTAAGACATCCACCCAGTAACGATTCAGTAATAGCGGACAGCAAAAAAAGAAAATCGCCAAAATAAAAATCATTGTTTTTTTTGTTAAAAGGAATTTTTTCATATTTTTTCAGCCACACGTTCGCCAAGTATGCCTGTTGGACGAAATATGAGTATTAGGATTAACACACAAAAAGCGAGAGCATCTTTCCATGCAAAAGAAATATATGCCGCCCCCAGTGATTCAATTACCCCAAGAATCAATCCCCCCAGCATAGCACCCGGAATATTTCCAATGCCACCTAAAATTGCAGCTGTAAACGCTTTTAATCCATACACCCAACCCATTGTAAAGTTGATATGACCATAATACATACCCACCATTAAACCGGCAGCACCGCCAAGTGCTGGCCCTACAAAAAAAACAATACTGATCACTCGGTCTACATTAATTCCCATCAATCGCGCAGCATCCTGATCTATTGCAGCAGCACGAATGGCAGTGCCAATCGTCGTTCTTTGAATAAACAAATATAAGAAAGCCATTAATACAATGGATACAATAAAAACAATGCAGCGCATAATTGGAATATCAATGCCAAAAATTCCAATGGTAAATTTCGGTAAAATATCCTGTGGATAAAAGAAAAAGGTTGCGCCATACATTAACATGATGGCATTTTGAATAAATATGGATGCTCCTAATGCTGAAACAACCGCTGACAGTCGTGGTGATTGTCTCAAGGGTTTATAAGCAGCCCGTTCCAATACGATACCAACAATTCCAACCATCACCATGACTATAACTGCCAGCGCAATCACTCCACTAATTGGCCCCAAACGATCTGTCAGTGCAATTGATGCAAGCACACTAAAACCCAGGTACGCACCTGTTGTAAAAAGATCGCCATGTGCAAAGTTAATGAGCTTTAGCACACCATAGACCATTGTATATCCCAAGGCAATGAGTGCATAGATACTACCGACTGTAAGGCCGTTGGTTAATTGTAAAAAAAATTGTTCCATATAAGATCTATTGTTGCAATTCAAAGGTTGTTTTTACAACAACCATGTAATCGCTATAAATATCACCAATTCGATCCCCTTTATCATTGAACGTAATCCGACCAGTCAATCCTTTAAAATTCTTGAGTTTTTGGTGTAAAAAATTTGATATTCGTTTTTTATCCAAGGATTTGGTTTGTCGAATGGCATGGGTCAATACACGAAAACCATCTCCAGCAAGCAAAGCATATATGGAGTTGGGCATTTTGCCAAAGTTTGATTTAAAATCCGAAACAAATTTTTTGGCTGTTCTGAATGGTAGATCCTGTGGCAAAGGCGCGCTGATAAAGCGAAAACCTTCTGCAGCATCTCGCCCGGCGATCTTAATTAAATCAGGATGATTGGTGGCATCACCACCGATAAATGGGGTTTTCCAGTTAAATTCTCGTTTTTGTCGCAACAACAGGCCAGCTTCAGGATAATAACCGGTAAAAAAAACAACATCCGGCCCTTTTGCTTTAAGCATGGTTAGAATCGTTGAATAATCGCGCTCTCCAGGAGTTAGGGCATCAAAAAAACAAATATTGAGATTATTTGTTTTCAGATGGCCTTTGGTTTCATCAGCCAATCCTTTTGCATAGGTGGTATTGTCATGCAGTATAGCGACTTTTTTGTAGCCCAATTTTTGAATGGTCCGGGCAGCCACACGCCCTTGTTCATCATCACGCGGACAGGTTCTAAAAAAATGTTTCATGCCTTTCTCAGTCAATCGCACTGCAGTAGAGCCATTTGCAATTTGGATAATGCCTTCTTCATCATAAATTGTCTGTGAGGCTTCAGTAATTGATGACCCATAAGTACCAATGACACCGACAATGCCTGCCGTTGCCAATCGTTGTGCTGCAAGGGCTGCTGTTCGTGGATCCCCCGCATCGTCTTCAATAATAACCTCAACATTCTTTCCAAGTAAACCACCTGATGTGTTGATTTTTTGCGCTAACAATTCAAGTACTTGTTTCATTTCAATACCTTCACTGGCCCATGAGCCTGTCATTGGGGCCATCAACCCAATTTTGATAAAATCATTCGCTGCCTGGGAACCTGTTGTCAGTAAAACTAATAGTAGAAGTGACATCACTATTCTTTTCATAAAAACCTCCATTTTTTTTTTAATAATTTGATACCATAATTATTAGCACAAAAGATAAAAAAAAAAAACGAAAATGTTTGGATATGATCCCAATTGACATTTAGTGAATGTGTTTGCATTTGGATGATAACGATGTGATTTTGAAACATGTTTATTCAATTTTTTTTTCAGATGTCTGAATCAGTAAGGTTCTAATAAAATTTGCTTTACATTTTGATGAAAACTTGCTTTGTATAGTATTCAAATAAAATAAACAATTTATATGGAATTATTTATGCATAAGAATAACAATAAGATATGCCCCAGATTAATTGCTTGGGAAATAACAAGAGCTTGTAATCTGTCATGTAAACATTGCAGAGCTGCGGCCAAGAATCAAACATATTCTGGAGAGCTTCATACAGAGGCATGTCTAAATTTGCTGGATCAAGTGGCTGAAATGGGGCAACCCATTGTCATATTGACAGGTGGAGAACCTCTGTTGCGTGATGATATTTTTAAAATTGCTGCACATGGGACTCAAAAAGGATTACGCATGGTCATGGCACCCAATGGCACGATGGTTAACCATGAAAATGCATTAAAACTTAAAGATACAGGCATTCAACGAATCAGTGTGAGTTTAGATGGCTATGATGCAAAAAGTCATGATCAATTCCGTGGTGTTGAAGGTGCTTTTGATAGCGCTTTAGCCGGCATCAATCATGCAAAGAATGTGGGCCTGCCATTCCAAATTAATACCACTATCACCCAGAGTAATCTTCGCGCCATCGAAAAAATTCAAGAACTGGCCATTCAATTGGGCGCAGTTGCTCATCACATTTTTTTATTGGTCCCCACCGGTCGTGGAAAATATATTGCCAGTCAAAGTATTTCTGCAACAGATTACGAAGACACACTCAACTGGTTTTATGCGCAACGTGATAAAACCAGTATTGAATTGAAAGCAACCTGTGCCCCTCATTATTATCGAATTCTTCGACAAAATTCAAAAAAAGAAGGGAAAACAGTTAGTTTCCAAACCCATGGCATGGATGCTGTCACCCGAGGTTGTCTTGGTGGGACCCATTTTTGTTTTATTTCCCATCGGGGAGTTGTCCAACCCTGTGGCTTTTTAGACTTGAACTGTGGTGATATTACCAAACAATCATTCCAGGATATCTGGACGAACTCTTCCATTTTTAAATCTCTGCGAGATTATGACCAACTGAAAGGAAAATGCGGTGCATGTGAGTATCGAAAATTTTGTGGTGGATGTCGTGCGCGTGCATACGAGGCCACTGGTGATTTTCTGGCTGAAGAGCCTTTATGTTCTTTTCAGCCTGGAACAAATTAGACAGGAGCGAAACACGTGTGTTGCAGAATGTGCATGATAATCATTTTTATTTGTTTGCAATTATGTCTTTTTTCTATTTTAGAAACAAATGCCTTTGCCCAAAAAAATGTACTTGTGCTGAACTCTTACCACCTTGGATATAAATGGTCAGATGACATTCTGGAAGGCATACATTCAGTGATGAGGAGTAAAAATAATATTTCGCTATACATTGAATTTATGGATACCAAACGTATCTTTGATAACAAAACATTTTATCGTTTCATTCGATACTTAAAAGATAAATATTCAGATTTTCAATTTGACCTGATCATAACATCTGATGATAATGCTTTTAACTTTATCAAACAATTTCGGAAGCAACTCTTTCCTAAAATACCGGTCGTATTCTGTGGAGTCAATTTTTTTAATGATGCCGAAAAAAAAGGATTAACGAATATGACAGGTGTCAATGAAGAGACAGACATTTTCGCAACATTACAACTCATGCTGAAAGTTCATCCCAAAACCAATCTCATCGTTTTTATCTGTGATAATACTTCGACCGGTCTAAAGGTTCAGGAAAGAATCAAATCTTTACTGCCATCCATTCCACCTCACGTAAAGACCAAACTTGTCAATAATATTTCAATGTCTCATTTGTTAGAAAAAATTGAATTGTTACCATCAGACTCAGTCATTTTTTTTACCACTTTTTTTCAAGACAGCACTGGAAAATTTTTTGAATATGATCGAAGCATTTCATTCATCGCCGAAAAGGCAAAAGTTCCAATTTATGGCGCCTGGGATTTTCATTTGGGGCATGGAATCATTGGTGGAAAACTGACATGTGCCCTTTATCAAGGAGAAACGGCTGCCACTCTGGGGATGCGTATTTTGAAGGGAGAACCTGCTGACTCAATACCTGTTGTGACAAAAAGTCCCAACAGGTATATGTTTGACATGGATCAGCTTCAACGTTTCGATATCCATGTTTCTCAGTTGCCAGAAGGTAGTAAAATTATTTATCCAACCATCCGATTTAACCGCATTTTCATTATTTCAATATTGAGTATTGGCATACTGACACTTGGTATCATTTTTTTATTGGTGAATAATGTCAAGAGAAAAATTGCTGAAAAGAAATTAAAAGTCACTCTGGATCATCTTGAACAACGCGTTATTGATAGAACAGAAGAAGTTACTTTGGCAAATGAGAAACTAAATATGGAGCTTGAAGAGCATAAACGTACTGAACGCGCTTTACAGCAAAGTTATCATTTTATGGAAGCACTCATCGATAATCTTCCAGTGGCTGTATTCACCAAAGATGCCAAAACACTCTCATTCACTCTATGGAATAAACAGTGTGAAATGCTTTATGGTTTGACTGCTGAACAGGTTCTGGGTAAAAACGACTATGATTTTTTTCCAAAAGAACAGGCAGAATCCTTTAGAAACAATGATCAAAGAGCATTTAAACAAAGACGTCGTATTGATTTACATGAAGAAATCATTGATACCTATGGCCAGGGGCAAAGAATTGTTCATACAATTAAAACGCCCATTTATGATGAAGACAACACGCCCAACCAGTTGCTATGCATTTCTGAAGATATTACCAAAAGAAAGGAAGTTGAAGAGGAATTACGTAAACAACAAGAATTCTTACGTAATGTTATTGATACTGATCCTAATTTTATTTTTGTCAAGGATCGTGAGGATAAATTTGTTCTTGCAAATCAAGCAATGGCAGACCTTTGTGGAACTTCAGTAGAGAATCTGATGGGAAAAAAGGTGAACGAATTTAACCCCAATAAAGAAGAAGTCAATCAGTATTTTATTGATAATGAAGCGGTTATGTCCTCTCTTCAACCAAAATTTATTCCAGAACAAAAGTTTACAACATCCAGCGGAAATATACATTATATTCAAATTATAAAAAAACCTTTGATCAGTGATGATGGCATTGCAGATAAAATTCTTTGTGTGGCAACTGATATTACTGATAGAAAGAGAGTTGAAAAGGAACTCGAATCATCAAGACTTGTTGCAGAATCATCCAATCTAGCTAAAAGTGAATTTCTTGCAAATATGAGCCATGAACTCAGAACCCCGCTTCATGGAATTCTAGGCTTTACTCAAATTCTTCAACGTAATGAAGCGTTGATGTCTGAAATCGGTAGCGCAGTCAATACCATTCATCGAAGTGGAGAACATTTGCTAATGATGATCAACGATATTCTCGATCTATCTAAAATTGAAGCCCAAAAACTTGATCTTAGAGATGCTGAAATATTTATTCCAGGATTCCTTGAAACCATTGTGGAAATCATTCGAGTTCGGGCATCACAACAGCAAATTGGTTTTGTCGTCAATATCAATAATAATTTACCTTCCGGTATATCTGGTGATGAAACCCGACTGCGTCAAATACTTCTCAATTTGCTTGGAAATGCGGTCAAGTTTACGCAAAAGGGTGAAGTCCGCTTTTCTGTGAAACGCTCAGTTCATGCGACCCTACACTTTAAAATTGAGGATACCGGCATTGGCATCCCAAAAGATAAAATTGAAGAAATATTTTTACCTTTTCATCAGGTTGCCAATAATATGATTCAGACAGAAGGAACTGGCCTTGGATTGGCAATTTGTAGCAAATTGCTCAAAATGATGAACAGCGAACTTAATGTTTCGAGCGTGCCGGGTAAGGGCAGTTGTTTTGAGTTCTATTTGCCTGTAAAAGAAATCGCCATATCATCAGAGATAATCACACCTAAAAATCTAAAAATAATTGGATATGATGGCAGAAACATCAAGATTCTGGTGTGCGATGATCGAAAAACCAATCGGGATGTTCTATCTCAGTTGTTGTCTGATATAGGGTTTGATGTGATTGAAGCCAGCGATGGTCGGGAAGGACTTGAAAAAGCATTGGCGTATCATCCAGATATCATTCTAATGGATTTGATGATGCCTGAAATGGATGGTTTTGAAGCAACCCGTGCGATCAGAAATATGCCGGAAATTAAAGATATTGCTGTGATTGCTGTTTCCGCAGGTGTGTTTAATCAAACCAGGCATGATTGCCTGGATGCCGGATGTGATGACTTTATCCCCAAACCTGTCATTACAGATGAATTGCTGGAAAAAATTAGCAAACATCTGTCATTAAAATGGCAATATGCTAAAGAACAAACGCTTCATAGTGGAGATGACTTAAATCAAGCCATAGTGTCACCCCCAAACCATGTGCTGGTACAGTACAAAAAGTTGGTCATGGCCGGTCGGATCACTGAGATCCAGCGGCAGCTTAAAATTTTAGTCCAAAATGACCCCAAATATATTCCATTTGCAGAAACTATCAAACAATTGGCATATGATTTCAGAAATGATGATATCCAAGCATTTATCGACCAATTTCGCAATAATGATACATAAAGGAGACATCCATGAAAAATGACGTTTTAGACAGGGCGAGATCATTATTAACATGTCCACATTGTCTTGAAGAAAAAATTGGTGAGCTGAATTGGGAAAGCCAATTCAGAGACTTATTGGTTTGTGATATTTGTCGAAGAGAATTTCCCCTTGTAGATGGTATTATTGATTTTATTCCAGGGTTTCAGCCATCATCCGGAATTACCCAAAAATTCATGGAAATCCGGTCATATCTATCAGTATACGAAAAATTTATTCGACCCACATTTACACGCATGGGCTCGGCGATGACAGATGATGATGAAATTGCCTGGCTTCAAGATGTTCCTGTTGCGGTTTCACCGAAATATACTCTTGATCTGGCATGTGGTACAGGAAAATATACCCGATTACTTGATGAAATGTATCATCCGGATATTATTTTTGGCGCAGATATATCCCTTCCCGTGCTTGAAAAGGCCAATTCAAATAAGTCCCCCAATATGATTTTTATTCGTTGTGATGCTCAATGTTTACCCTTTAAACCGAAAACATTCAGTCGGGTCAATTGTTTTGACGCACTACATTTATTTTCTGACATACCAAAAGCCCTTACTGAAATTCGTCGTGTGATGGAATTATCTGGCTGCTTTACATGTTTAACATCACGAAATATCAAAGGATGGCAAACCTGGTTTCAGTCCATGTTTTCATCGATTTTTTCATATCATTTGTTTGAAAATGCCCAATTGGAAAAACTACTGGCTGAATCGGGTTATATAAATGTTCACTTGTTTGAGCGAACAATGATCCTTTTGTTTTATGGTTATGCAGGCGTATAGGTGCCAAAATGTTTGATTATAAATATGCACTTCATCGTTTTTTGTTTTTTTTCTTGCTTTCAGCCCAATCATATTTATGGGCTGATCAAGGAACGATCTCAGGAATGGTTTATGATGCCACCAATCCACAATATTCGTTCCAAGACTTAATTATTGTTTGTTACGATTATTATACTGAAAATTATGTTGCAATGGGGAGGACTCAGTTTGATGGCTCATATCGAATTGACCTTCCAGCTGGAGATTATAAAGTTTATGCACAACCTGAAAAGGAGAGTGCTTTTATTCCTGAATATTTTAATGATACTTTTGATTCTTTTTATGCCCAAAAAGTCAGTGTTTTTTCCGGGCAATTAGTAAAGAATATTAATTTTGGATTGGCCATTGGCGGAATTATTTCAGGAAGTGTCCTCAATTATTCAGACAATTCAATTATTGTCTTTATGCGTATTGAAGCCTATGATATGAATGGTGATCTTAAAGGGTATACCACTTCTTTGGATGATGGCCGGTACTACCTTCATGTACCTGAAGGATTATACAAAATAAGGGCATATGACACCACAGATAGAAATTATGTGACAGTTTTTTACAAAGGGACATTCAATTTTGCAAATGCAGAAATTATTGAGGTGAAGAAAGGTTATGGATCAAGCTATTACAATTTTTATATTCTTGAAGGCATTAAGGTTGAAGGTATCATTACAGGTATCAATCAAGCACCTGTTCAAAATGTAACTGTGTGGGCCCTTGCGACCACCGGAAGGCACCAGCATTGGGCCCAAACATTATCTGATGGCACTTATGAAATGATCGTTCCAGAAGGGAGTTATTGGTTTTATTCAGAAAGTTCCAATTACTTATCTCAATACTATCAACATGCGCATGAGGTTGTTAATGCGACAATCGTAATGGTAGATCGAAATATCAGTGGTATTGATTTTCAACTTGTCACTGAAATTAAAAAAGAATTGACACTGAAAGATGTCGTAGTAATGCTTCAAGTCTTGTCTGGATTTTCTAATCATCAGTCTGGGAATGAATATGACCAAAATGGAAATAATCTTTTGGACATGATGGATGTCTTACAAATATTGACTGAACTGATAAAAAACTGATGCGTTATTTCTTACGATACTTTTCGAATACGTATCGGTTTTTTGCTTTCTTTCATTCCACTCGTTTTTTTCAATAGATTTTTCAGCTTTGCCTTAAACTCTTTTGCATCTTCTTCAAAACGAAAAAATGATTTGATTTGATGAATTTCTGGATATACCCGATCCACTTGGCACCATTTGTTTGGTGCCAGTTTCGCTTCAAGGACAAACATTTCTTAGCCCCTTTCATCTGTAAACATTCTGAAACGATTTGGATTAAAAAATCTGTTTTTTCAGAACTTTACTTGCTTTTGTTTGAAAACTCCAATATTATATATATATAAATATTTATGAAAACTCTAAAAATGGATTCATCATTTAATAAAATAATTGTTCATTTACGTTTTTCAACCATGATTTCACTGAATATGAGGAATAACATGAAATAAAGTGATTTTTAATTCATCTTATTCATCATAACTATGGCTTAAAACATAAATGAACAGTTTGATACGCATATGCTTGATGTTTAATTCTTGAACAGTCAAACATTATACATGGGGAAATGATTTTCAGAGCTTTCCTAAGGGATGCTCAAAAAATAAATTCCCCATTTCAAAATGCTTGACTCATTAATTAAACACCAGGCATATGCGTACCAAACTGTTCATTTACGTTTTTTGAACCATGATTACACTGAAGAAGAT
>Ga0272440_1002362_pt1 | contig 14775 bp, 9 predicted proteins | sample SSMMMBAug17_FD_192440 | JGI IMG/M metagenome (GOLD analysis project Ga0272440, IMG submission 192440) | Marine sediment archaeal communities from Little Sippewissett salt marsh, Falmouth, MA, United States - SSM-MMB-Aug17 | ecosystem: Environmental > Aquatic > Marine > Wetlands > Sediment ... | reverse complement strand
CCCCTATCGGGGCTAAGAAAAGAGTGTGAACTTATTTTTAGGTGGCCCAGATACATTCCCACGCAAAGCGTGGGAATGAGGAGGCAATAAACATGCCATGAAAAACCATAGTTGAACGATAATATTTGGTATAACTAATCGGGTACCATCAAAGGTTTGAATACTCATAGATCGCCATCGAAGCGTTTCCACGCGACCATATTTATCGCCAATTTTAATCACATCACCCATATAAAATGCCTGTTCAAGTTGAATGGCAACGCCAGCAAAAAGATTGCCTAAAGTCGTTTGTAATGCGAAACCAATAACAGCAGTTAATAAAGCAGATGTTGTCAATAAAGCGGTTAAGTTCCACCCTAATGCAAATTTGAGCACAAAGGTCAATGAAACTGTGTATAAAAGAATTGAAACAATAAATCGGAGAAGATCAGACGATGCTTTTCCCTTTACTTTTGAGAAAATAACATCTGTAATCAAATAGCTTAGGAATGCTCTGAAAATAAGTTCCCCATTTAATAAATTGCATTCCTTTTTTTTTGAACCAGGATTACGCTGAAGAAGAGGAATAAGATGAATTAAAAGTGTCTCATTTCATCTTATTCATCTTCTTCAGTGTAATCATGGTTCAAAAAAGAATAGCATTTACTCTTTCTGAAATGAGGAACTTATTATCCGAGATTTCCTTAATAATAGGAATGCTCGGAAAATAAGTTCCCCATTTAAAAATGCTTGACTGTTCAACAATATAAAATCAAGCATATGCGTACCAAACTTTTAATTTTGTTTTTGAACCAGGATTACACTGAAGAAGATGAATAAGATGAATTAAGAGTGCTTTATTTCATCTTATTCATCTTCTTCAGTGTAATCCTGGTTCAAAAACAAAATGAACAATTAATAAATGAGGAACTTATTTTCAGAGATTTCCTAAATATGATGATAGATTGACAATCGTTTGAACGCATAGTAAAATACAAAATAAAATAAATGGAGGTAGCATGAAACGACAACGCTTTTATTTGTGTCTGCTGATTATCTGTAGTTTTTTCAGTCTGACTCGCACTGGATATACTGAGGATTTAACGTCAATAAACCTAACCAACCTGAATCTCGTCGAACGTATCGCAAGATTGGAAGAAGGTCAAAAAGCGATTATTGTGGAAATGAGAACGCGGTTTGAATCTGTTGATAAACGTTTTGAATCTGTTGATAAACGTTTTGAATCCTTTGATAAACGTTTTGAATCTATGAATAAACGTTTTGAATCTATGGATAAACGTTTTGATTCTATGGATAAACGTTTTGATTCATTGGTGAGAGAGATGACACATGGTTTTGAAACGATGAACAAACGCATTGATTCATTAGAGAATCAGATTTCAAATCATGGAAATTATATTTTTGCAATGTTTGCAGCAATCATTGCATTAATGGCTTATGTGATATGGGACAGAAAAACTGCCTTTGATAAAGCTTTTTCAGAAACATTTACAAAAATTGAACAAATGTTTCAGTTACATATCGAAAAATTTCATCCTGTTGAGCCTTTTGCACAGCATAAAGAGGACGCTAATGAACCAAATAAGATTCCTGTTAATTATCAACAGAATGAAGGCTTTACAATCCCGGAAAGCATTCAGAACAAATTTCGAGATGTGGTCAACTTTATGAATCAGTTTCCGGAAATGCGGCCTATTATGAATGCAAAGGCTTAATTCACATTTTTTGGGTTTTTCTCAATAATGAAAATGAAAAAAGAAATGAACGAAATCATAAATCCATTTGCCAATAAAGGCAGAATGATTACAGGATCAAATTTTGTTGGCAGATTTAAAGGCTTAAAAACTGTCGCCAACAAAGTAACCGATCTATGTACGATGGGCGAACATAAGGTTCGCCCTTACACGTTATTGGCACATAAGTAAATGAGGAATTTATTTTTCGAGCATTCCTATGTAATTATATCGGATTTTGGGGAGTAATGAATACAAATACTTATATTATGGATTTGTTCATCCTTTTTTAGAATCAGAATTTTCAGAATTTAAAAATTTTCAGAAATAAATATAGAGAACGTTATAACACCACTAAAATTTTCTTAATTATAAAAATCCATTTAATTCTGTGAATTCTGATTCTAAACAGTTTCTTAGTGAAAGAACGACCTTAACAATGGAGGTGACTATGCATAAAAACAATACACACAAAGGTTTTAATGAAAAGCAATTAAGTAGCATGTATCAAGCTGCGAATATTGCAGAAGAACTGGTTAGTAATTCATATCAGTTATCATCAAGACAATGGCAAAAATCACCTTACGAAATCAAAACACTTGTTGATTTAGACAATGACGAGGTTGTAGATATTCCTTATGCCCAGCTTGTTCGATATCAGGCCAGAAAAAGAAAATCCGAGCTAAGTTCAGCGAGCTTTGATTATTATAAAATTTGTGTTCAGGATCATAATATCCTGTATGCATATCATAACAATCAAGGACTAAACCTTTTTCCTTTCTTTTTATATATTATGACTCATGAATTAATACATATTGTTCGTTTCAGCAGGTTTCTTCATCTATTTCATGCAACAGAACATGAACGATTGATTGAAGAACAAAAGGTTCATAATAAAACAAAAGAGCTTCTTAGAAACCTTCGGATTTCTTCGCTAGAGCCAGTTCTTAAATTTAAGGGATGGATGATGAATTAAGCAAAGGATCATGTAATGCAGCAAAAAATCAATGATAGTGGTTTATGTGTTTTTAACGTCTCAACATTTCGGTTAAAGTGCGAACTAATGTTTACCCAATATTAAGGATGGCAAAAGATTGCTGGGTTTTGGGTTTAAAACCTACTTTTGCCTGTCATATATCTTGTGATCTATCGCCTTTTGAAAAAAGGTTTGCGGCAAGACAGGAAAATCAGCCATAAGCAAAGGTTGGCGATCCCTTGAAAATAAAAATACAGCAATTTTTGTCGCGTTTTCATCCCCCCATTTTGTTGTAATATCGCATTTCCATCTTCCTTTTTGATCATAATCGGTAATAGGTGTATTCCATCGTGGTTTCAGATGCCACGAATCTGTCAGAATATAAATGGATAAAAAGCCAGAAAAATTGACAACATTGTGAATCATTCCTGTCATTGGTCGAATCCGATTTCCGATGGGTGGAACATCAATCAATTGAATGACAGGTTTTGTTGAAATCTGTTCAATTTTTTGTGTTCTGGTTTGCGTCTTTGATGTCAACAAATTAGATTTATTTTGATTTACATGCATTGGCTGTGAATTCACAGCAGATAATTCAATAAACATCGACCAGCCAAGCAGTTGTGTGGCATTGTATCTGGCCTTGTCTTCAATATAAAGCGTCCATTCTCCTTTAATGCTCTTTCCCTTGACACTGGAAAAATTACCTTCAGGCTGGTAAAAACCGGTTAAAGGAAATTTGGCATCAGAAATTTTTTGACTTGCGCGATCATCCAGGTTGATTTCTATCGTTTCAATGTTTTCACCAGGATTGAAGCAATCGAATAATATAATAACGTCATTTTGCGGTGATATTAACGTTACCAATAAATCCTCAAGTTTCACTATCTGAATTCTAATTTGCACTGACAAACATTCAATCGTTCCTTCATCAGCAATATTGATTACAGATATCCCAGATTCTTCATCTGGTATACTCAGCGGCAAATTACTAGCTGTATATGTTTTGATCATTTCATTTTTTGTCATGAAGCTATAACTGTTTGCATCAAACCACCCTTTTGACCATGCTTTGAAATGAACTTGTGGATCAGCAATATTCTGGTTGTCTGGTATCTTATCCACGACAAATGAAAAATTCCGGCATAATTGTCCTTGTGTAATGCCGATAGATTCATCTAACATTGATACATATTGATTTGCCTGCAAGTCTATTGTCAAGAAATCCCTTTGAACATAAGGCAGGCAAACCTCTCCTTTATAATTATGTCCAGAAATGATAGTTCTTGGTGTTTGCATGGTAAGTTGATTTTGTTCTGGTTGAACAAATATGCGAATCCCGCCATCGCCATCAATAAGAAAGACATATGGATATACATCAACAACATCACAAGCGCTGCCATTTGACTGAAATTGTTTCATCGGTTTGAGATCATCCTTCTCTTTAACATCATACACTGAAAAACCTTCATACTCACAGGCAATGAAGGCATAATCATTTCGTACACAAATAGCAGCCGCATTTAAATTCTTCGTAGCGCCCAATTCGCTAAGTAAATCACCGGAATTATTATATTTTACAACAACCACTCCGGTTTCTCTAATCGCCAGAAAAACATAATCCATATCAAAATCAAATTGAACCAGGTTATCAATGCTAAAATAGCTTGGTCTGGAAAAATCCAAACCATTTTCTTGCTGATAACAGAATAACCCTTTCTCCGCATCAGCAACAAAAGCGTATTGATCGCTTTGTTTCATAGCGTAAGCTTCTCCAAAGGTCTCAATTGTTGAAATCTGAATCGGTTTGCTTATCGAGTGTAGATCGAAAATAGAGACGCCTGAATTTGTTGATATATATGCATATGAATCTGTCATCCAAACATGTCTCGCTGTGCTGTCAGTTGGCACTTGTGAAACAACAAAAATATGTTTGGGATTGGATGTATCAAAAATTGAAAGCCCGCCCTCACCACATGCAGCAAGTAAGTAATTATGGGTATAAAAGAAACTTTCAGGCTGATATGTCAATTGAATGCTCTGGGTGGTTGAAATAGCCAATGGATTGGAAATATCAAGGACATCGATACCATCAGCGGTTCCAGCAAATCCATATTTTTTTTGTGTATCTGCACAAAAAGAATTTATGGTTTTCGAAGTCCAATCTGCAATGGGAAACACATTATTACGAACATAAACCGGTTGGCTATATTGAAAAGCATCGTTCATTGCAAAAATTGTAAGCGTTACATAAAAAGTACCAGTCGTTTCGAATACATGCAATGGTTCACTTTCCATGCTCGTGTGGCCATCACCAAAATCCCAGTGAACTGATGTATAGCATCCGGATGACTTTTGAATAAATTTAATATAAAGGGGGCAGACCCGCGATTGAATATCCATTTCAAAACTGGCGCTTGGGAGTGTTTGATATACAGATATATAATTGGTTTTGGTTTCAGTATACCATTTTGTTCCACTACTGACAGTCAGGGTAACAGTATACTGACCCGGCTGTGTATAAGTATGATTTGGCTGATTTGTTGTGCTTGTGTAACCATCACCAAAGTCCCATTTACATGTAAGAATGTCTCCGGAAGAAGTATTGGAAAAAAATACGTTGAGAGGCAAATAACCAAATCTGGGATTTGCATGAAATTGTGGCTCTGGAAATCCCTGAGTCAACTGATATATATACATGTGAGAAAAACTTGAAACAAAAATATGATCATTTCCTGCATGAATCCGGTATGCTTCGTAATCCAGAGGGCATTCATCAATCACTTTAATATCGTTTGGATTTTCAATGTTCATTACCCATATGCGTTGCGTCTCATGTGTAGCAACATAGGCATATTGTTCAACAATCGCAGATCCAATCGCAGATTGGATCTTATCAATACAGGCAAATTCCTGATACATTTCAGGATTGGTAAAATCAATTATGGAAAATCCAGTATCTCTATCAGAAATATATCCAATCTGATCCTTAAACAAGAGATGCTTCAAGTCCGAATGATTGTCAAACTGACCTATAGGCTGGACAAAATTATCTAGCAAGTCCGCCAAACTGTAAATAATGATTCCTTCAAGATGGTCTACAACGTACACATATTGCTCGTGAATGAATACACTCTCAATTTCTGTTAAATCGGGTAGTTGAATCCGAGATATCAGTTGTATTGCGCTAGGGGATTCAATCTGGTAAATAGACAGGTTACTATCAAATGAATCAGTAAATACGATCATATACAATTTATTGGCATGTAACGCTTTCGCGAACAGACAGGCCTGATCCCTGTAAACAACTGATGGCTGGCTAATATCGATGATATCATATACAAATATACCAAAATCGTCATTGCAGATATACAAAAAACCATCAGCGTATAAAAGATCGTAAACATTAGCTTCAAAAGGAATGGTGCAAATTGGTCTGGCATTATCAGTGAGATCGTTTGCATCATGTATACGAATTTCATCACCAACACCAATAAACAATATGTTATGTTCAACATCAATATCAAAAGCAGAACTATATGGATAATCCTTCCATATCGCCACATGTTTCAAATATCTATCTTGTATTGCATATGCTGCCATATTGCAAATAAACAAGCAGAAAAATAACCCCCACAACACCTTTTGTTTCATGTTGCTCCTTTTCAATTCACAAGCAGGATAACTTTAATTCAGACGACTCATAATGCCATCAAGTTGTGCCAATGTATTGATCCACTGCTTTTCATTTTGTTTTAAAAGATCATACAGCGTTTTAATTGTATTTTTACTTTTTAAGAGGACGCTATTTTCCAAATTAGCCATAATGACACATGCATTGTAAATACCATTCTGATGATTTTCAGAAATCATGGTGTTCATACGTTTGAGATAAAATTGAAGGATTTCATCCTGATTGTTTGCATTGATTTTGTCAATCAGTCGTTGTACTGATCCCTGACGAATCGCATCTTTTGTTGATATGGTTGCTGTCAGATAAGGATACAGATCAGTAGGAATAACAGTTTCAATATTATGCATCGTTAGTTTTCGATTCATCTCCTGTTTTTTAAAAAGAATAACTTCTGCTGGAAAAACATCAAAAGCAACATCAACACAATATTTTTCAGCAGTCGCTGAAAAACCAGTGTGATCATACGAAATATTATGTGCAAGTCCTAACAAATCTTCAGTTTTTTTTCCGCGTAAATGTTCGTCATAATCATAGAGCGCTTGCAGAATTGCCTGTTGTTTGGTTTTCAATTTCAGCGTTTTGAGGGTGATATTATCATCAAAAAAGCAATAGCTTTTTTTGATATTAAATGGCTGAAACTGAAGAAGCATTTCGTTAGATACATACCCTTGTAAGGTAACACAAACTTCGCCAAACTGGCTTCCATTTTTATATTCCAGATCTTTAGATATAACAATATTGTCTGCGAAATATTGGCGAAGCGCCACGCGCTGCATGCTTATTGCTTGTTGATTGTTCTCTAAAACAATCTGAGCGAATAAGTCATCTATTACAGCATTTCTAGCCCGATCACGTAAAAGCGATTTGATTTCAGAAATGTCTGTAAACGATTTACCGATCAGGGAGATGCACCAGGTTTTTATTTTTTCTATTTTATTTGAATCTTGCGCTTGTGTTTGCATCCCTGTGAATACGATACTTAATAAAACGATGAAAAAAATTGTTCGCCTCATATAAACCTCCATCAATGAAGTGCTCGCTTTGAAAGCACATCCCCTTGCTTTGTTTGACCATATTGGTTCAGCATTTCATCAGGGGGCGCTTTCAAAAAAAGTCTTTAAAAGACTTAAGTTGAAGCGCTTCACAGAATTTTAATGTTTTTATTTTTTGATCGCAATAATAAACAAACTCATAGGATTGTGTCAAGGACGCATTAATCAAAATGCATATTTATGCGGTAAGATTATACAAATTTTTTAATTTTAATTCTTTTGTTGTTCATCATAGCCGCTTTATTTGATCAAGAATAAATATATAATTTTTTTTATATTTATACAAAATTAAACATTGACTTTTTATTTGTATTGATTCATAACTCAATCAATTCATATGTATTTTAATGTATATGTATCAGAAAAATAAAATGTTCCCATGCACATTTAATTATCTGCACTTGATTAATATCTTGCATTCATTTATAATATTCAAAGTATTAATTAAATTAAATACATGTGGGCTAATTTCTATTTATCATGATAGGGATTGTTTATACTTGATGTTCAAGTTTTTTTCAGAAAGCTATCGCTGCTCGTTCCCACGCTCTGCGTGGGAACGCATCCTGGACGCTCTGCGTCCAGTTTTTTGTACATCTGAAACATAAGTGCAAGGGACGCAGAGCGTCCCAGATGCATTCCCACGCAGAGCGTGGGAACGAGCTCCGGCGCTAGTTTGTAAGAAAAACTTGAATATCAAGTTATATGGTAAGGAATTCTCGTAATATAAGTTCCCCATTTAATATATTGAATTCCCATTTTTGAACATGGATTACGCTGAAGAAAATGAATAAGATGAATTAAAAGTGTTTGATTTCATCTTATTCATCTTCTTCAGCGTAATCCATGTTCAAAATGAATAGAATTGACTCTTTCAGAAATGAGGAACTTATTATTTAAGGATTCCTAAGGAACTCTCTGAAAATAAGTTCCTCATTATTGATAGTGTTCGTTTTGAGGTAATTGTACTGTAGAGACGTAGCATGCTACGTCTCTACACGACCTTTTTTTTTTGAACGATCAAGAAAAATGGGTATGTTATTTTCAGAGCCTTCCTAAGGAAATCTCTGAAAGATTTGTGATCTCATAGTCAGGTAACCAATCAGAAAATTTTTTAGAATATATTTAGAATATATAAGGATACTATTAATAAATAAATATTAACAATTAAAAAAATTATTTTGTAAGGAGTCGCTATGATAAAACGAATTTTATTTTGTTTATTATTTGTATTGATTGCCACCCAGGTTTATGCAAGAGAATACGTTGTAGGGGTAAAGCCAACTCCGCCATTTATCAACATTTCTGCAAACAATGAGGTCACAGGGTTTTCAATAGACCTTCTGGATCAGCTTATGCTGCTGATGGAACCTACTGCAAAAATCAGGTATCATATTGATCCGGATATGAAATCACATTTGCAAAGTGTTGTTCAGGGCAAGGTGGATTTTGGAATTGCGGCAACGACAATCACTGCTGAACGAGAAAAAATTCTGGATTTTACACAGCCCTTTTATCAAGCAGATCTTGCAATTCTTGTTCCCAGAAGTGATACACAACGATGGGCGTTTGTTGATATATTTCTGTCAAAGGAATTGCTGATCACCTTATTTGGAATTTTCATTTACGTTTTATTTATCTCTCATTTGATCTGGCTGGTCGAACGAAATGGTCATGAAAGCCATTTTTCCGGGGCATATTCTGAAGGAATAGTACAGGCACTATGGTGGACTGTGGTAACCATTTCCACTGTTGGTTATGGAGATTTGCATTTAAAGCGTCCCATTGGCCGATTTTTAGGTGTGTTTGTCATATTCAGCGGTATCATGTTGTTTGGCGTTGCTATTGCGTCATTGACTTCTGCACTGACAGTGCAACAGCTCAAGCCAACAATTACCGGTCCTAAAGACTTGCCAGGTCATACCATTGCTGTGATCGAAAATACCTTTACTGCAAAAGCCACTGCCAATATGGGCGTATATCAAAAAACCATCAGAACATTATATGAAGGTCTGGTGGCCCTTGATAGTCGTAAGGTTGATGCAGTTGTTCATGATCGTCCCCTCTTGCAGTACCTTATCAAGGATTTTACAGATCAGCGATTTCTTATTGTTGACAAAGGTTTTGCTCCTTCAACTTATGGAATTACTTTGCCGCAAGAAAGTAAATTAACTGAAAAGCTAAATATCGCATTGTTAAAATTACTGGAAGGCGGAAAAGATTCTTTGTATAATGATATTCACAAAAAATGGTTTGGTGAATGAAATTTGATTAAAGATTAAGGGTATTTTTTTATACTGTAGAGACGTAGCATGCTGCGTCTCTACGATCTTATTTTCTTGTACGTCAAGATAAATTGCGCATTTAATTTTCATGTTATTTTCAGAGCATTCCTTACGAATCTGACAGGAGATCAAAATGAACAAGTTAATTGTACTAATGCTCGCCTTACTCATGTTTCAATCATGCAGTTATTTGACAGTCAACATCGTAACGACAGACAATAAACCAACATCATCAAAAGACCTCTTCAACAATGGCTATAAATTGTTCTCACAAAATAAATTTAAGGATGCCCTGCCTCTATTTCATGCCTATTTAGAAAAACATACGTCTGACGCAGATAACTACGAATGGGCCCTTTTTTTTTATGGAATTTGTTTGAAAAAAAACAGCTTGGATTATGCCGCATTTGATATCTTTGCCCGCCTGATTGATCAAAGCCCCAATGCCAAAATCGTAACCCATGCAATTGGTTTGTTTGAACATGCAATCAATCAGGGGCAAATCCCTGAATCCCTGATTAGAAAGACTTCGCTTTGCACGAAGAATCTGGGATTTGTGGAAGCGCCATTATCTCATTTCATTGATTATCATCAGGGAATGTGTAATTGGGAAAAAGGTTACATTAATTGGGGAAACGTTCAATTTTCAATGATTCCAAAAGACTCCCCATATTATTTAAAATATCGTTTTGAACTGGCAAGATTGCGAATTCAACAAAAACAAATTGATGAGGCAATCCGCATTTTGTCTGACATTATGGCATCAAAACGCATTGATCAATCCATGCAAAACAGATGTCATATTACGCTGGCGCGTTTGTATTTTGAAAAACAGAATTATGAGCAGGCAGATCTCCTCTATAAAACCATTGCAAAATTTCAAAAAGATCAGTCCCGATTTTTATTGGAACGTGCCTGGACACAATTTCATTTAAACCATCCCAATGAGGCAATGGGATTGCTCATTGCACACAACGCACCTGATTTCAATAGTGTCGTGATGCCTGAATATTTCTTGCTGAAGTCCTTGATTTATAAACACATTTGCAATTATCAAAAAGCATTGGCCATTGTTGATGACTGGAATGGTGCATACCAGGCAATAATTCATGAAATCAAAAACAGACAACCTCTAACCAGACAGCCGAATATTTTGCCACTTCTTTTACACAAAAAGTCAATAAAAGATACCCTTTCAATTATTGATCGCCTCACTTATGAACAAAAGCTTTCGGAAAATATTCAAGACAAAAAAATGGCTGATGACCTTGCAACTGTTTATGAATTGTTTATTCAAAAATATGTCCATGAATTGAAAAAACGCTCTTATAATGCCTATGTTGAAATATCTGATCAATTGCTGACTTTTGAAGAAAACATGCGTTTGATGCATTATGAAATTGGTCTATCCATGTATCAACGTGTGAAACAATCCAGATCTGAACAACAAACTCAGCCTCTGGCAGAAAAAACTTTTGAGCAACCAGTGATATATCCATTTATTGGTGAATATTGGAATGATGAATTGGATCACCTTCGGGTATCCCTTACAGATAAATGTCAAACACCTGAACAATGGGACGTTTTTTTCAAATGAAACCAGAAAATTTTATCCAATTATGTTTTCTTTTGTTCATTCTATTGGCATCGGCCGTGTATGCAGACATGAATGCAGATCGCTATACATCAGATTTTTCCGGTGAAGCACAAAAAGAAAAAGCTTTTTTAAAAAAACTTCGCCAGGATGAAACCAAGATTGATCTTGCCATTAAAAATACCAAATCATTAATTGATAAATCGCGTAACAAACCCTATTTGCCAGAATTATATCTTCGCCTGGCAGACTTATATGTTGAAAAATCCAGAGTGACCTATTTTATTCGGAAATCCATAAAAAAAGATCCCCTTTCAAAACTGGAGGCCTTACCTGCGGATGCCTTGAAAAATCAGGCCATTGAAATTTATCAGCGGATTCTGGACCATTTTCCCAATTTTGAACAAACCGATAAAGTCCATTTTTTTATGGCCCATGAATTTCGGGAAATGGGAAAAATAAAGGAAATGGTTTTTCATTATCGCCAAATTATTAAGGCATATCCTGACAGTTCCTACGTTCCTGAAACATATTTGCTCTTAGGAGACCATTACTTTAAGTCTCAAAATCTGGATATGGCGCAAACGCATTATACAAAAATCATTCAGTACCCCCAAAGCCCGGCTTATGCCATCGCGCAATATAAACTCGGTTGGTGTTATATCAATCGAGCAGATTTTTTATCTGCGATCAATCGCTTTGAGGAGGCATTGACGTCATCGAAAAATCAACAAACCACTGATATCGATACTTACAGACATGTTGATATCCGACTGGAATCATTGGTAGATATGGCATATTGTTATGTTGATTGCTATAAAGAACATTCGCCACAAACAGCCATTGCTTATTTTGAATCCTATGCCTGGTCTCTGGCATCGTATATGGCATCATTGGAAAAACTGGCCAGACGTTACTTTATCAAAAAGAAATGGATTCATAGTGCAGCAATTTATCGAAAATTATCCGATTTATGTGATGATGCAGATAAACTGCTTGAATATGCACAAAAAATTTTCGAATGTGTGCGAGAAACCCATGTTTATGAGCAGGTGGCATTTGATGTTCAAATGATTGTCAAAGCTTTGCATAAACAACGTTATACCAGTCATATCCCTGCTGATGACAAATTTGAAAAAGAAAAAGAATATGAAGTCTTTGCGCGAGAAATGATTACACAACTCCATGATACAGCGCGTAAAAATAAAAATATGGATGCGTTTAAGGAAGCATCAGATGCTTACATGGCCTATCTGGACTTTTTTTATCTGAGTCCGGTTTTTTGGGATATGAAAAATAATTGTGCGGAATCTCTGTTTGCATCAGAACAATATATGCAGGCCGGGAAATACTATGAAACGCTATATCATGAAGCACCTCCCGAAAAAATTAACAAACAGGATATTTTGTATGCAGCAATCACATCGTATTATCATGCGTTGAAAAACAAGGATAATTTCAATGCATATGAAATAAACTATTGTCGTCAGGGACTGCTTGCTACTGGAAAAATTTATGTCAACGAATACCCCACCACCGAACATGTTCAGGATGTTCAATTCAACATGGCCTGGATTATTTTTGATGAAGGGCATTACGATATCGCAATAAATGAATTTAAAACATTTGTCTCGGCGTATCCCAATGGGCGCGCTTCACGAGCTGCCATACATTTGCTTCTGGATGCATATTACATGAAAGAGGATTTCAAGTCTTTGGTCAATTTTGGCAATGAAATTATCGCCAACCCTGAAATAACCAATATGCAATTAAAAAAGGAAGTCTCAGAGATCGTTTCATCTGCTGAACAAAAAATTGTATATTCTCTCTCCCTTTCCGCAATTGATGACTGGGAAAAAGGACGATCTCAGATGTTTACCATGGCTCAAAATCATTCTAACACGGCCTTGGGAGAAAAAGCACTTGTCGCACTTTTGGGCACCGCACTTGAAAAGAATGATTTGCACACATTTTTTTCCGCAGGAAAAACACTTATTCAAAAATTTTCACAATCCAATCAACATGAAAATCATTTAAACCTGTTGATCCAAACAGCAATGACTATTGGTGATTACAAATTGCTCGTTCAATATCTTGATATTTTCTGCAAAACCTTTCCAAATCATGCGGATACCCCTATATTTATTGAACAGGCTGCCAATATTTATCAGATTCTTGGAGATCATACTGCAGCGAACAGTCTGTATCAAAAACAGATTTATGGCGGGCAGAAAATGACAAATATCGATAGCATTCTCTTTCAATGGTTGGATAATCTGATTGAAAATAAACAATTGACAGAAGCCCTGAACGTTTTGGAAAATACCCAATTACTGCTTTCTGGAAAAGCCCAGGTCGTTGCTCAGGCAAAGCTTGCGAGTATCTACTATCAACTTGATCAAACTCAAAATGCGCAAAAAATATATTCACAATTATCTCCCTTGTTAAAAACCCAAAATGATTCAGGCATTCGGGATGCCCTTTTGGAAATGATTTATTACAGTACCATGAAAGATTTCACAGCCTATCTTTCATGTCAGATGTCAGAGAAACTTGACCCCGCACTTTTTAAGCAAAAACAGACACAATTTGTAAAACTTCAGAAGGCGTTCGATCCATTCATAAAATATCCATCACCCCGATGGGTTCTTGCTGCCTGTGCACATCTATATACGATATATACAGATTTTGCACAATTTCTTCGTAAATCACCTGCACCTGAAATGACTGAAACAGAAAGAAAACAATATCAGGCTTTAATTGAAAAAAAAGCACAGGCTTATGAACAAAGTGCTGCGCAATTCAAACAAACATTTATTGAGCGCTCTCAAAAATGGTCTATGTGCGATCCAGTTTTAATTGCGTGGATGCAAATGATTGATCCAAATAATGCAGCCAAAGGGCCTTTTTCTAAAAAAATGAATACCCCTGGGCAATCAATAGACTTGATGCCATCAACTGAATTGCTATCCTTGTATGAAAAACGTGCAACGTCACCCAAAGCATTGACACCTTTGCTGTCATTGGCACAAGCATATATGCATAATAATGAATGGGGGCAGGCTTTTTTATTGTGTGCTGATGGACTTAGAATGGAGGCCTCTTCTGATAAGCAAAAATCAGATTTATTAACAATTCAAGGGTATATCTGTTTGTTTCAACAAAAAGACATAATCGCGCAGTCTCTGTTTCAAAAGGCTTTGGATATCAATGCCAAAAATATGGATGCACGAACTGCGCTTGAGAAACTAATGAAACATTATGGATATGATTTGTCTGCTCAACACGCCCGATAAATGCATAGGAATGCTCGGTAAATAAGTTCCCCATTTAAAAATGCTTGACTGTTCAACAATATAAAATCAAGCATATGCGTACCAAACTTTTCATTTTTGTTTTTGAACCAGGATTACACTGAAGAAGATGAATAAGATGAAATAA
>Ga0272440_1002359_pt1 | contig 14794 bp, 3 predicted proteins | sample SSMMMBAug17_FD_192440 | JGI IMG/M metagenome (GOLD analysis project Ga0272440, IMG submission 192440) | Marine sediment archaeal communities from Little Sippewissett salt marsh, Falmouth, MA, United States - SSM-MMB-Aug17 | ecosystem: Environmental > Aquatic > Marine > Wetlands > Sediment ... | reverse complement strand
TTGACTGTCAAATTGTTGATTCAAAATTGAGGAATCAATAACTTTGATATCTAATTCAAACTCTCCACATTGAGAGGGGGTGCCTTCAAAATATAAATGATTATCTTCTTCAAAAAAATCAAGACCCTGCGGGAGATAGTCATTCAATACTTTCCATTGATATGGCTTGACGCCAGCATGTGCTTCCAGTTTTTGTGTAAAAAACTGATATTGAATTTGTTCTGCTATATGTCCAGTTGTTATGATTAAGGATGGATCTTCTAATACAACAATTACAAAACATTTGCGATCAAATCCATAATAAATGTTAAATTTTGAAGAAACAGCACTTTCAGAAGGTACCCCTAATATTGAATTATCTTTCAGTTTAAGACCACTAGGCAAACCAAATGTTTGTATAGAAATATTTACATTTTTGGTTTCAATTGTTTGTGAATAGAATTTGCCACGGGATGCGGCAGCCAAATTTTCATTTAAAATGGATAGAGGGTCCCGAACAACAATTGTTAATGATTTAAAGACTGGTTCATTATAAAGATTATAAACCTCTACGGAGAATGGAAAAACACCTTTTCTTTCCGGTCTTCCTTTTATACTCCCATAATCGAACTCTAATCCCTTTGGTAAGTTACCTTTTGAGAGGTTTATTTTTGTAAGCGACGTGTATGGATAAAGAACTATTTTTTCACTGAAAAATACCCCAGCGGTCGATTCAAAAAAATCCTGATTTGTAATACTATAGTCAAATGGTGAAGATGCTATATTTAAATTTAATACATTAAGATCATATGTAGCAGTTTCAGTTTGCGGTAAAGTAGGATGACTATCCACTATTTTTAAATATATTGCTGCGCTTTCTTTGCTTTCAATTGGTATACCTGAAATTGAAAATACACCTTTATCATTGACTAGTTCAAGACCTTTTGGAAGGCTGCCATTATAAGACCACGTCAAGGGAGGTGTACCGCCTTTAGCTAATAATCTACAATAATAAGGCTCATTAATCATAGCGTCCGGTAATGATTTGGTTATAATATTCATTTCTTCGATTATATGCCAATAAAAGGTTTTACGAGCAATATTTCCTTTTGAATCAGTTGCCTGAAGTGTAAATGAAAAATCACCATGTATTAAAAGATTGCCATACCATTCAAAATAATAAGAACCATTATAATTACTTTCACCACCAAAAGGCAAATTACCTTCAATAATCTCAAAGGAGTAAGGCCATTTGCCACCATTAACTGAAATCAAACGATAATAAATATCACTTAATCCTGCATTTTGAAGTGCATCTGGTAAAACACTATTAGTTCTAAAACTAAAATTTTCATTAATGTAAATCTTAATCTTTTCTTCAACATATTGTGGCATTTCAAGAAAGTTGTCTTGCACTGTTATAGTTGGGTGCATACCGCAAGCTTCAGCCGCAACCCCTTCAATAATACCAGTCACAGGATCTAACGAAAGCCCCTCTGGAAGATTATCCGAACAGCGAAACGAATATGGTCCCACACCACCAGATATTTGAATCAACTCGCTGTATTCCTCACCCAGAAGACCTGATGGCATTACAAGACTTTTGAATTTCAATGGTTCAATAATTCGGAAGGAAAAAGGTTTGGTTGATGTATGCCCATCAGGATCCTGAACCACAACAGTAATTATATATTTCCCACTATTTTGTGGAATACCTGAAAATATTCCACTTTGGGGGTCAAGCTGCATACCTTCAGGAATATTATTGGAAACAATTTTCCAGTTATATTCTCCTTGAGATCCACCTGTGGCAAGCATTTGATAACTGTATGCTTTACCTGCAATAGCATTATCTACATCATTGGTTTGAATCATTAATTGTTCTACAAAATCAATAATAAATGTTTCTTGAACAGTCTGTCCACTTTGTTCATTTACCCTGATTGTAAAAGTTGCCCTACTGATTGTTTGCGCGGTTCCTGAAAGAATACCTTCATCAGATAGTGTAATACCTTTCGGTAAGTGACTATCCAAAATTGTAAAAGCATATGGAGGAAGACCGCCTGAAACAGCAATCTTTTTTTCAATTGGGAAACCAACAAAATGGCTCCTCAAAGGGGTTTCTGTTTGAAAGTGTAGTTCATTTTCTGTGTTTAATAATTCACTGTTTTTTTGTATTTGCGCATGAGAGATTCCAATAAGAATAATGAATATCATTATAGTTAAAATAACAGCTGTTTTTTTTGTTTTGTATATCATGCGTTGATTCCTTTTGAAGTTTTAGCTAATAAACATCAGATATAGAGATGCAGGTTTAAGATTTATAGATTTGTTTATTCTTTTTTTTGCTTGCCTGGGATATTTTAAATGAAACATCATTTAATTATCAACAACTTCATCAACTGTTCCAGATAGTATTGGTCAGATATTGGCTAATTTTGCATTAATATTTGATGTAATTGTATTCATAAGATTTTTAGGTTGAACATTTATACCTTAAATATAAGACGTAATTGCCATTAATGACGAACTTTCAATACCATGAAGTTCTACAGCGATTTCAAGAGAATATTTAAGTGCATTGACCTGACCTTTTATAATTGATTACCAGCTAAAGACTGCATCAAATGAACAACATCTGACAGAACGACATTTTCTATTTTTTTCATTCCACTTAATGATTTCATGACAATAATAACATCTTCTATATTAATTAAACCATCCTGATTAAAATCCTTTTTACGACCAATATTTATTGCACGAACGATGAATTGCTTGGACTCTGATACCTGGTTTAACTTATTTTGTGCATAAAATATAACAATATAAGTTCCATCATGTGAAAAACCAGTTACATTACCTGAATAGAGAGTTCCTTGTTCATGATTTAATCGGGTTTCTTTAAATTGAATGATGCCATCGCTGGAAGTAATCATATCATCTGGTGCTATCACTTGTGCCCAAACTTTAGTTATATTTTCTGGTTTACTTTCTATCGTTAAGCTCACGTCTAATGTATTTTTGCCATCTAAAATAGGATACAGATTAACTTGTGAAATATCTGACTCAAACCAGATTAACTCTTTTGGAAGATATATTGATGCGGCATTTTTACCATCATCATTGTTTGCCTGTCTATCCCCATTATCATCTAAAAGGGGTGATGGATAATTCGCGCCTGATAACTTGTATTGTGCAAAATTAAAGGCTTGTTTTAAGCTATCACCATTGCATAATCTTGGAAATAGATATCTGGATAGGGAAATGCGGCCAGTTGCGTCTGTTTTATATTGTTCATTGCCAGCACTTGTAATGATCACACGCTTTGGATGGCTTAATTCCTTTATAAACTCACCAGAGTAACAGCACTCTATAATGATAACTACTGAACATTGGGTCTTTTCTTGAAGCTTATCCAGGGCAGCATTTATTTGTTTACTGCTAATATATTGATCTTCCCCATTTACCTTAAACATAGCGTTATCTGTACCATGGCCCATCATATAGAGATACAATGTTTGATCTTCATTTAAATACGTTGTCATATAATTTGATATCGTATCTGTTAAGCTTGCGGCAGTTGGGGATATTTGATCAACAATATTATCTGCAATTTCATCATTATTGATATCAATCATTTTAGAGTTAATCATTAAATATATCATATCATCTTTGAATCCCATGTTTTTAAAATCAATATAGGCATCAGTAACAAGCTTTTTGGTAACTTTCCATTTTGTATTATGGGGGTTTGCGTTACCACCACCAACAATGATCGCACAGCCTGTGTGACCTACCATAACTTCATATTTATTGCTTTCACATCCAATGCTTGTTTCATTGCCCATAAAATAGGCTTTAAATGTATATTTTCCTTTTTCCTCAAAAAATTGATGGGATAAATAAAATTGACCCTCTTTATTTGTATACATATCAAACATATTTACTTGTGTGTTATCTGGATCTAAAACAACTAACTGTATCAGTTCTGATTCATAGATTGGGTCAATTTGACCTTTGATTTTGAATTCTTTATCAATTGTTGGAACCTGATTTTCTAATGATACTAGAATTATTTCTGGATGTATTTTTTCAATGACTAAACCTTTCTTTTCTGAAATTAAAGGAAGTGAAACAATACCAGACCATGTGGCTTTAATATCATATATACCTGGAAGAAAGGACTTCACCCATTGAGAATTTTCAAACCATCCGCTCAATTGGGTTTTTAATCGTTTTGATAAATACTTTTCATTACCATGCCAGGCTTCAAGAAATATCGACTGATTCTCTTTTGGTGGATAAATATAGCCAAATACAGAAACTTCTTCATTTTTATACGTTCTTTCTGGATCAAAATCCACAAAAATGCCACCTGTTCTTGGAACGACTGTTAAATTTAAACTATACGATTTTTGTTGATTTCCATTTTTATTGTCTACGTTCAGGCATTGCAAAATAAATTGATAATTACCTGGATCTGTTGCACTGTCAGTAAATAGTGATAATTCTAATACAGCTGGAAGCAACTGAATATTTTCTACTTTATCAGCGCCTGGCTCATGATCTACAGATATTTCATATTTTATGTGCTTAGGTAAGTCCGTACACCATATGTCAAGGTAGCCTTGAAACACTTGATTTTTATCCAAAAACATTTGGTAATCTATTTTACTTCCAGAAGATACAATTTGATGCTTTTTAGATTTAAATATAATATCAAAATTTTTCTTGTTATCCGATACTGTTGCACTAACAGTATTTGAAAATTCAGATGATTCAAACCCAGATTGACTGATGGATTTTATTTTATAAAAATATGTTGAATTGGGTTGAATACGTGTGTCCCAAAAACCATGCATGATGGTATCATGATAGTCAACAGGTTTTGAATGAATGGGATAAAACAAACCTTGTTCACTCTGGCTTTTATATATAGTGTAGCAGGTAAGTTTATCATCAGGAATCCATTTTAATTGAATGCCTTTTTCAGTATTCTGCTCAATGAACAAATGTTCAGGTGAAGGCGGTAAGGGGGTCTCATTATAAATGCCTGAAAATGAAATATTACCCCACCAGGTTAATACCTTACTCTCTTTTGCCGGTGTTTGATAATAGTCTATGGGCGCATATGAAACTGTATATTCACCAGGATATGCATTATCAATTGTCATGGCGTTTCCTGTACCTGTATAGTTTTTAGGTCCTGTAATGGAAAAAACTGTGTGAAGATTTGAATGAATATGAATATCTGAATGCTTGATTGTAAACAATCCTTGTTGAGTAAATTTTTCTTTTGAAGACAATGATTCAATTTTTAATACGCAATTAGCCGATGGAAGACCTGTCACCGCCCATTCATAGAGGCCATCATTTTCTGTATCATTGATCAATGTTTCAAATGTGTCTGGCTTGCCTCCATGACGTGAAAGGTAAATGGATATATTTCCATTAATATCAGATGATTGCCAGGAGATGTATGTCATCTTTCCTGTAATTAGTATTGAGGACTGATTTGGATATAAAATATATAAATGATCCACTTGTTGAATCTGTCCTCCTCGAACACAGCAAACACTATTTTCTGTTGTTTTATCAATAAAATCATCAGATCCATTATTTAAATTTAAGGCCCATGCGTAATAGGGTATGTTTTGATAACTTGTTGATGACCAATAAATGTCGGGTTCAGATGATTGTTTTGTAAAATCAACAATAGACATTAGCTCGTTTCTATCTGGAAGTCTCCAATCAGAATAATCGTTAATACTTAAACTGACGCAATAGGCTAATGCATTTTTCCAATTCTTTTTATCTTCAGGTATTTCTAACTGCCACAAAAGCCCTGTTTGTGTATCTGTGAAGGTTTTGTCATCATTGAAAACTTGATGATCAAATGGGCGTTTCTGATTTCCACGAACAGCCCGTACATAGTTTTGATTTGATGTGCGTTTATAGCAACAATCACCATTATTTAGTTGAATACACCAGGCATTATTTTCATGATCAGCGTAGCTTGTGGATGACCAATATACTTCTGAGATATTAGTATTAAAAAACTCTATATCCATTGCTGGATATTTTTTTCCGAGATTTGAAAGGGATGCCAATTCTTTTATGGATGGCAATCTCCAGTCATTAAAACCACCATATTGATTGCGATTCATTTTATCAATAAAATCTTTTGTATTATTGCCTTTATTAAATGTTTCTGTGTAGTTGTCGGAGTTTATTGAAAGGGATGAATACCAGGTATAAGTATTGTCATAATCATTGGGATTGTTGTAATCAACTGTTTTATCTTTTGAGTGTTTTACTTCCCAAACCAATCCAGTAATATTATCTCGTACCATCTGCCATTGTTCTGCATCATCAGGTAACTCATTTGCATTAAAATCAAGTTTTGTGAAGGATCTGGGATTAATCACAAAATGGCCTGACTGACCATAAAAAGGATGATAATGATCAGAGCATTCAATTTCATTTTCTGAGTTATAACATTGTGTCTGTCCTGAATGAGGAATAGGCATGGAGTATAACAAACTTGTGTTAAATATAAATAAAAACGTAATAATAGCTGTTAAATGTTTCATATTTTCTTTGCTCCAGTGGTTAAAGGCCTTGCTAATTTTTATCAGCCTCACTTAAATCATGCAGTACATACATAATTTCAGGTAAACCAATACATAATTTTTGATGATTAAGACTGGCATTTTTTTGCAGTTTAAATGATAGTTTCTTATCACACATCATTTGTAATCCAATAATGGCATCTTGAAGTGTAATATTTTGATCATCATTTATATCACCTTTGATTGGCATTTGGTTAATGAGTGGATAAATTTTTGGATCAGAAATGTATCCAAGTTTATTTCTGGCACTAAAAACCAATTTATATGTTCCATTCTGAAGAAAATTGGGAATATTGCAACGATATGTTGTATTCGTTAATATTGGATTTAAGGTAATCAGTGGAAACCCATGAACCTCACAATTATTAGTCATTACAGGTGGAACAACCTGAACAAAGACATCCTGTATATTCATTTCAGAGGTATATAATGTAAGATCTGATTGATACGTAAAAGCTTCTGACCCTTCTATGACATTAAGATTAATGAATTCAGGTTTTTGGGTTAAATGGTTAATAGTTGCCAGTCTTATGTCAGACTTGCCGTTGATTTGAGGTTCAGGAAATCCTAATTGAAACATACATGTTCTTGCAAAATCAAAAGAGTCTTTTAAAGTTTTGTTTTCTAAAAGTTTTGTTAATAGATACCTGGAAAAAGAAATATTTCCATAACTGTCAAAAGAATATGTCGTGTTTTCTGTGCTTGTTATTATTGTTCGATTCAGACCAGCAAGTTCCTGGATAAATGTGCCAGAAAAACAGGATTCAACAATAACAACAATCTGACACTGTGTCTTAGATTGAAGCCAGTCAAGACCAACATTAATCTCTTGGGCTAAGATATATTCATTAGAATCTGACAATTTTAGCATGCCATTTTCAGAATTTGTTGCCATCAAAAATAGAATAAAACGATTGTGTTCATCCACATTATGTTCAGCAATTTTGATAGCAGTAACAATCTCGTGTGCAGTAAGGCTGTTGTCGTCAATAACATCATCAGGTATCTCATCCTCATCTGCAAAAAACAGCTGTGATTGAATATGAAGGATGATCTGGTCATCAGTAAAGCCCATGACGCGAAAGTCATGATATGCTTTTTCTGTCAATTTTTTAGATATTTTCCATGATTGAGATGTAGGATCTCCAGCGCAAACAACCAGGACTTGACCCTTTGCATGAACGACTTTAAAAGGACCAATATGAATACTTTCACTCATATTCCCTGCATTATCTACTGAAGCTACATGGAGAAAATAATGATCGCCATCAGATAGCAAAGGGCTAACAATATGAGTCTCAGTTGTTTCAACAGTATTATCTACTATTGATGTTTCAAGGGTATTCCATTCATAAGAGTAACCATTGATACCACTTTTCTGATCTTGACCAGGTGTCAGTAAAACAGTAATCATACCATTGCTTGATTCATCTAATTCAGGTATTGAATGGGCGATACCAGGTGGTGATGGGGGGGCTGTATCACGTTCATCGTCTTCACATCTAACATTAAACACAAAAAATTTACTAGCAATCTTTGTATCCCTTGAAGCATCCATCACTTTAACGCCAATTTCAAAAACGCCACATTGGGTTGGTTTTCCAGAACAGGAATAGTCATTGATGTTTGATTCACAAGAAACACCTTCAGGTAAATGACCTGTAGAAATATACCATTTATAGGGTTTTATACCTCCTGAGGCTTTTATTAGAAAATGATAATCATCAAATTGATTACCATTTGAAAGAAAACTATTCTCTATCTTAATGGGTTCACCTTCAATAACATAGAGAACAAAACATCTTTCAGTTGATGACCCAAAATCACCTGTTTTTTCTGCCTTGATACAAAAACTTTTAGATGTTGCATTGATACTTGGATAACCTGAAATTATACAAGCCTGAGGATCTAATTGAATGCCTTCAGGTAAATTACCGCTTGATAATTGACAGTGGACTGAATCATCAATGTTTTTAATTTCTATGACTTGTGTATAATTTTTTTCTTTGTCTGCTTCACTTAGATCTTCAGTCAATATAGTAATAACATCATGGACAACAATCGTTAAAGATTTTATATCAGAATTAACATATATGTCAGAAACTTCTAAAGTAATAGAAAAAACACCTGCTTGTTCTGGTTTACCTTCAATTAATACGGTTTCATCACTTTGAAAATCAATTAAAAGACCTTCTGGTAGATCATTTAAAAGTCTCCAATATAGTGGAGATTGACCTATGGCCTCAATTCTGGCTTGATATGACATACCAACTTTTACTTCAGGTAGATTTTCCGATATAATTTTTGGACCCTCTCCAATTATGCAGAATGAATATGTTTGATATTTAACATTAGGTAATTTACTAAAACTATCCATAACCATAAATTTTACTATTTTATTGAAGGTTTCTTCAGTTGGAATACCAGTGATAACCCCTATATCATTGTTTAATTCAAGTCCATTTGGTAGGTTTCCTTCAACAATAAACCAGGTATAGGGTGCGACACCACCCTTTATTTTCAGCTTTTCATGATAAGGGACATCAATTGATCCATCAGGTAAAATATAAGAGACAATTTTCATTTCCTCTATAACGTGTAAATAAAACTTTTTCTGAGTAACTGCATTATTATTATCAATTGCTTGCAGAGTAAATGTAAAATTTCCATACTCTTCAGGTGTACCATAAAGTTCAGCAGATTGGCCGGAATGAATGGCTACTCCATAGGGTAAGGCCCCATCAATAATTTTGTATGTGTAAGGTGCGAGTCCGCCTGCTACGTTAATTCTGTAATCATCAATTTTTTCTAATGCTGTGTTTTGCATGGCATCAGGTAAGACTTCGTCTGTAATAATTTCAAAACTACCATTAATAGAAATGGTTAAATGCTCTATATCAATTAAAGATTTTGGGAAAAAACTGTCTTCAACCCACACTTCAACATTCGACTGCACAGATTCAATTGGCGTTCCTTTTATAATGCCAGTGTTAGGCTCGATATAGAGGTTTTCAGGTAAGTTTGTTGAGCAATGAAACGTATAGGGAGAGATACCTCCATTAATCATAATACTTTCTGAATACTCTTGACCTTTGATCCCTGGAGGCAAATCAAGATTTATTATTCTTAAAGGATCAGCCACTCTAAAGAGTAATGTTTTTGTTGCAGAATGTTCATCATTATTTTTCACCTGAAAGATAATGTTTACTTTTCCAGAATCTTTTGGAATACCAGAAAGAACACCGTTTTCATTATCAAGACTCATTCCTCTTGGAATACTGGATTTGAGATCCCATTGATATGAATCAACAGAGCCTCCACTGGCTTGTAAGCGAAAATAATACACTTGTCCGACAATAGCATCGTATAATTTTTCTGTTTCAATCACAAGTGTTTCAACAGCTTCCATATTAAATGTTTTATTCACTGAGCTTTCGTTTTTATCAGTTACTTTTATTTCAAAACTTTTTTTACCGAATTTTTTGCAAGTTCCCATAAGCGCTAAAGATTCTGTTAAGAATATCCCCTCAGGCAAATTTCCATATAATATTTCATTGGAATAAGGTCGCTTTCCTCCTTCTACAAAAATTTGTTGAAAAAATGGATACCCTATCATACAGCTTTTTAGTGATTGTGTTATGAAAATTAGTTTTTCAAATATTTCTATTGAATATGATTGCTGGTAAATCTTATTGTTTTGATCTGTTACTTTTAAAATAAATGGGAAATTACCAATATTCTGACTATTTTTTTCAATATAACCAGAAATAATTCCTTCATCCGGATCTAAGACCAGGTTCGCGGGTAATAGACCTTCATAAGAATATGTATAAGGTGGGCAGCCCCTTTCAATTTCAAATCTTAAAAGATAATTATCCTCATGATAGGCAGGGGGAAGGATTGACTCTGTTATAAAAACTAAGTCATTTTCTGAACATCTTGTTTGTTCATTTGTTATTTTTCCCTCAACATTAGTTAAAAAAAATATTGTTAAAAACGTAAACAATAGCATTATTTTTCTCATATCTAAATCCTTTACATGCAACAACCACAGTAATATATTTGCTTTAGGATGTATGACTAATTTATTAAGAAATATAAATATCTCAATTTCATTTCAAAAATTGAATATTTGTTATATGTAAATAACGTTAAAAAATCAAGGCTGTAAAAATAACATAATTATAAAAAAATACAATAAAACTCTTGATCAATGTGTTTGCTTAAAATATATCAACACCTGATAATCATATTATATTAAATGAAAGGAGTTATTATGTTTGGTATAAATTTAGATATCAACGTAGAATATGTAACAAACAATATTGTTCCTATACTTATTGGATTCTTTATTGGTTCAATCTGTTGTTATTTTGTATTATCATATACAGTCATTCATTCAAAAAATGAAAAATATGAATCATTAGATACTCAAAATAAACAGTTAAATCGTGAGATAGAAAAGATTGAAGGTCAACAAAAAGAAGCCCAAAAACAGTTAGATGAATGCTCAAAAGAAAAAAAGAACTTCGATTACTTTAAAGATATTCAAAACAAAATTAGTGCATTAGAACGTCAAAAGGAAGAACTCAGGTATTATAAGCGTGATACAACAGATATTGATAAAAAAATTCAGAATTTATATGACCTATTAAAAAAGCCTGAACGATGAGTGATGGGTGTATCTAATAGATGCGGGAAGCAGTGTTCAGGCGGGCGCATCCAATGGATGGGGGATAAAATAGTCCATTCATTTTTGAACCAGGATTACATTGAAAAAGATGAATAAGATGAAAAAAACACTTTAAAATCATTTTATTCATCTTCTTCAGTGTAATCCTGGTTCAAAAAATTGTGAATGAACTACTTTGATCCCCCATTCACTTGGATACGATCATGAGTGATTAATAGAAAGCGTAAAAATTATTATTCAGACAAAGGACACGATCAAAAATGCAAAAACAAGCTACTTATATCATCATATTCATAGCCTTAATCATATTTTTATCCCAAACATATTCCCATGCCTGGCCCATCCCCCATTCTGGCGTAACAAAATGCTATGACAACGAAAAAGAAATTCCCTGCCCCAAACCTGGCGAGCCTTTTTATGGCCAGAGTGGCAATTATATCATTAACCCCAAATCATTCACCAAATTAGATGAACATGGCAATGATTTGCCCGATGATGCAGAAGACTGGCTGATGGTTCGTGACAATGTAACCGGATTAATATGGGAGGTTAAACAGGCAAAAGATGGTATTCAGGTTTATAATAATCCACATGATTCAGATAATACATATTCCTGGCAAGATACCAATCCGGAAACAAATTATGGATACACAGGATATTATAATGAAGGTAGAAATACTGAAATGCTTATCAAGGAAATGAATGAATCTCGTTTTGGTGGTTTTGGGGATTGGCGGTTGCCTTCAATAAATGAATTGGCATCTCTTGCTAATTTAGGAAAATGGGAGCCCGCTATTGATGAAAATCATTTTTATGTAAATCAGTCTGCGTTATATTGGTCGTCAACGTCCAATGATCCCAATATAATCTGCGCGTGGGGCGTCTATATCGGCTCCAAAGCTCACATCAGCACTAAAGGTACGTCCAATTACGTCTGTGCCGTTCGCGATGGACAGTGTCGGTCATTTGATCATTCGGTTATTAATGGTGACAAATCTATTACCGATACAAAAACAGGTTTGATATGGTCGATAGATTCATCTGGTACAAAAATGAATTGGGAAGGTGCTTTGAATTATTGCAAAGCTTATTCAATTGCAGGCTATTCTGATTGGCGGCTTCCTGAAAGAGAGGAATTGAGAAGCATTGTTGATTATACTAGATGGGGTCCAGCAATTGAAACAAACCTATTTGATGTATGGTCTACGCTCTATTGGTCGTCTACGTCCTATGTCTACGATGCAGGCCACGCGTGGGGTGTCAATTTCAAAGGAGGCTATGACTTCAACGAAGATAAAAATTCAACCTATTACGTCCGTGCCGTACGCGGAGGACAGTATCGATCCTTTGGTCATTTGTTCATTTGGTCGCCCATGCAGGCGGCAATTTTGATCACTGGCAAAACAATTTCAATCATTTGGGATACTGCGAACATAGAAGGCAATGTCAAAATAACCCTTTCCAGGCAGGGCGGCAAAGCAGACACATTTGAAAACATCACCCAAGACACCGAAAATGATGGCCACTACGAATGGACAATCACCGGCCCATCTTCCCCAAACTGCATGTTAAAAATAGAACCCATATCATTCCCCTATTCCGGCACACAGCAAAGCTTTTTTACAATCAAAAATCCAGATATGATCGTCAATACTAATATCCAATCAAGTTTCTCCATTTCAGGCCCAGAAAGATTCACTGGTACAGGCCATTCATATATAATTGATAATGCACTACCTGGCACTTACACAATCAACTATGCCCCTGATGCATGCTGGCAAACACCAGCCAAAGAAAGTCAATCATTGACCTATTGGGGAACGCTAACATTTGATGGCGTTTATGGCGAGATACCCGCAGATCCCATACAAAATTTAAGGGCTGATCGAAAAATCAAAACCTGGACAGGTAATAACCAGATTCACATGCAATGGAAACCAATCAAACAGTGCTTAAAAGGATATGCCTTTGTTTGGGATCAGTCTGACAATACGATTCCTGGGGATGTCATTACAGGAAACAGCCATCAAACAACCAGCCCGCCACTTGGTAATGAAAGTGATCACTGGTTTCATATCAAATCCATCAATATTCATGGAAATGCTTCAGAAACTGCACATTTAGGCCCATTTTATATCGATACATCCATGCTTCCCAAAGCACCTGATAATCTTGTGATCGCACAAAAAACATCAACAGGCATCCAACTCAAATGGATTCCCATAGATACAGATGCATCTTACACGATATATCGCAGCCAGCGAGAAGAAGGTGTCTTTTACCCCATTCATTCAGCGCCTGTTGATTATTATGATGCCTTTATCAATGGATTTTGGGATACCGGTATTATGCCGGGTAAGGGCTATTATTACAAAATCAAATCCTGGCAATCCGGCCTTGAATCTCTGGACTTTTCAAATACAGTTGCTGTTACTACACCTGAGGGAAATTCAGGCTTTGATATTCGTTTTATTGGTCAAAAACATGATATTGTTCCTGCTGGCACCCGGGTGGTTTATGATTTGCTTGTGATCAAAACAGAAGCCTTTGATGGCTACCTGGATATGTGGTGTTCTGACTTACCCGACCAGGTGAGCTGTGAACTATCCGTGGATCATCAAACCACAGCCACGCGCCTTGAAAATATCCAATTGCTGCCAACAGCAATGACCCTGGCCATATCCACAGGAAGTGCAGCACAGCCTGGAAATCATCAGTTTAATTTGCAATGCCTGAATGTTAGCAGCGGTTATCAGCTAAAAACATTTCCCATTGATCTGACAATTGTTCCTTTGCAAGGGGGGCTTTTTGTGGACCTGGGTTCATATCGCATGCATAAAAATGACACTGTTTCTGTGTTTGGGCGAATTCATCCGCCTAAAGGTGAACAAACCATCAAACTGGAAGCCTGGTGTGGGGATGACAAATATTCATCCTTCACAGTGTCAACAAAACCAGGCGGGTGGTTTGAAAACAACCAGTGGATCAAAACATTTACTCCAGGAATGTATACCATCAAGGCCATCTGGGCAGATACTGGCAGCATTGACTTTACTGATGAAACACAAAGCCTGATCATTGAAAAGATTATTCCTCAATTGAGTCTGTCATCAGAGGACAATCAAGTGCCAATGATCCATGAAAATTTTACAATAAAGATTGAACTGGAACCGGTTTGTCCCTATGAAGCCATCAGTCTGAGGGTGTTTAACCCGGATAATACCCAACAACATTTTACTGACTGCTATTTCGATCAACATGGTCAGTTTCAACTGTCCAAAAATTTCTTTAACAAAAAAGGAAAATATACCTTTAAAGCCTATTTTATGGGTAATGATTCAAGCATTGGTTGTGAAAGCAATGACTATCCTGTGATGGTGGGCAATACCGGATATGCCATTCTGGTTGGTGGTGGCAGGGCATCGACGTCGACCTATTGGAAAGTCACCCAAAAATTGCTCACTGATGCGTATCTGGATTTCAAACGCAT
>Ga0272440_1002357_pt1 | contig 14801 bp, 12 predicted proteins | sample SSMMMBAug17_FD_192440 | JGI IMG/M metagenome (GOLD analysis project Ga0272440, IMG submission 192440) | Marine sediment archaeal communities from Little Sippewissett salt marsh, Falmouth, MA, United States - SSM-MMB-Aug17 | ecosystem: Environmental > Aquatic > Marine > Wetlands > Sediment ... | reverse complement strand
ATAATGCAATTTTTAAGTATTGATACATTTGGATATATGATTGTATCATCGCCGATTATTACATTATCTTCTAAAACTACATTAGGATGTAATACAACACCATTTCCAATTGTAACATTATCTAATACAACAACTCCAGGGTATATAATATTGTTTTGACCACATTTAAAATTTTGGCCCAAAAATGCAGAGGAACTAATATTTGATTTATCTGGTCTGGCATGTCCATGAAAAAGATTGCTGACTTTTGCAAATGCGAGATATGGATTATTAACGCCAATAAGAGCTTTATCTGTTTCTTCAGATTCTAAAAGTTCATTTGAAACAATAATAGCGGATGCTTTAGTTGAGTTAAGGCTGTGTTTGAATTTTTTAGCTATTGCAAATGTAATAGTATCATTTACAGCATGGTCAAATGGAGCGATATCTTTGACAATGATTGATGAGTCTCCTTTGATTTTACCTTCTATTAATTTTGCAATATGCTCTATTGTATAAGATTGATTATTTTGAAAGTGTTGCATTGTAATCTTTTATTACCTTTTCTGTAATATCTATTTTATTTGGACAATATAAAACACCAGCTTGATTTTTTTCAATAATCAAAAGATAGCCATCGCTTTTTCCAATATTATTAATAATATTATCAAGTTGTTTTCTTATTCGTTCAATCATTCTTGCTTCGAGATCTCTAAAATCAGCCACATATTTTTTTTGTAAAGCTTTTAAATCATTAATTTTTATTCTAATTTCTCTTTCTCTGTCAGATCGTGCTTCCCTGTCTATTACTAAGGCTTCTCTTTCAAGCTTTTTTTTGAGATTTTCAATCTCTTCACCTTTATCCTTTAAAGTTACCTCCATTTTTTCACCCTGAGATTTTATCTCATTTTGTGCAGCCTGACCTACTTTTGATGTTTCAAGAATTTTTTGGAAATCTACAACGCCAATCTTAGCTACATCTGCAGCATAAGAAAATCCACAAAAAATGAAAATAAAAAATGCAATCTTTAAAAACAATTTCATAAAAATAAACCTCCCTTTATTTAAAATAATGAATAGTCATATTAATTTTTAGATATACAGATTTAGTCATATAGATTTTGGACTACGTTCCCAGATCAAAATTCGTCCTCAACGTACTATTTTGTAAGCCTGCGGATAATCTTGATCTGGCTCCCTGCCAAAATCTTTATGACTAAATCTGTATATAATTAAATGATACTATCTTATAACAATTGTTGATAATTTTGTAACAATACACTGTCCTTATTTTTTTATAATTGATACAAATAAATGATTAAGGAATGCTCGAAAAATAACTTCCCCATTAATTGGAGTCCCAAATTTTTAGATTTGGGAGGAAAAGAGCGTGGAGCCCAAATCTAAAGATTTGGGCTCCAGCCAAAATGGGGAACTTATTTTCAGATCATTCCTAATTGATTATATATAAATTAAAAAACAGAACCCATTGAGAATTCCCATCTACCACTTGTTTCGCCCTCTTTTCTATCAAGGATATAACCATGTTCAAGGCGAATTGGACCTATTGGAGAATACCATCTGAAACCAAATCCTGCACTTTTACGAAGCTCGCTAAAATCAATATGTACATTTTTCTTATAAACGTTTCCTGTATCATAAAAAATAACACCCATTAGACCGACATCTTTAACAATTGGAACAATTAATTCAGCATTAAATTGTACAAATTTATTACCACCTATTAGTCGTTCAACTTCACTTAAAACACCGTGTTTATTACTTATAATTTGAACTTTTTCAATAGGGCATAAATCTTCCCACTCAAAACCTCTGAGAGAATTTATCCCCCCTAAATGGAATAATTCATAATCAGGAACAATTTTGTCAGAATGACCTTTTACATAACCAGCTTCAGAATGTAATAAAAAAACAAAATTCCAAAAAAGTGGAAAATATTTTCCTGCTCTTGCAACATATTTATTAAAACCTATATCGCCTCCTAATATATCACCTGCATATTCATAAGTAAAGCTATGATCTGAGCCTTCAGTTGGATTGAATAATCTGTCTCTTGAATCATATCTAATTGTAAATGAAGAAGAACTTGTAACATTTTCTCCCTGAAGCTCAATTATTGAGTTGGGGGCATCACCTACATCGATATTATCAATTTTTGAAATGTCATAAGAATATGAAATATAAAATTTTGTATACCGCCATATTGGATAGCCAAGACTTAATCTGCCGCCAACACTATCCTTATCATATTCATCATATTCACGAGTCCAATTATATGCGTCAATTCCAGTAGAAAGTAAAGTATCAAAAAGATAAGGTTCTGTAAAGCTAATATTAAACTGATTTGTTGAACCTCCTAACTGTCCTTTAGCTTCTAAAGTCTGTCCCCTGCCAAATAAATTTCTTTGCGTTATTGATCCCACTATAAATGCATCGTCAACACTACTATATCCACCGCCAAAACTAAACATTCCTGTTGGTTTTTCTTTTACTTCAATTTTTAGATTCATTTTGTCAGATGAGGAACCAGGAATAGTGTCCACTTGAACATCTTCAAAATAATCGAGTCTGTGAAGATTTCTAATACTTTGCTTGACAAGGATTCCTCTATATAAGTCTTGCTCATAAACCCTTAGTTCTCTTCTTATTACTTTATCTCGGGTTTTAGAATTGCCATGAATTATAATTCTATCAAAATAAACCTGTTTTCCTTTTTCAATATTATATGTAATATTAACTGTAAGAAGAACATCATCTTTTTTAATTAAAGGAGAAATATCAGCATAAGCATATCCCTCATTCGAATATATATCAGTTAAAAACATTAAATCATTTCTTATGGTTTCACTATTATAAATACTGTTTTTTTCAAGTTTTAAATACTTTAATAAATCCTCTTTTGGTTTTATAAGATCTCCGGTTATATCAATTTTTCCAATTCTAAATTGCTTTCCTTCAATTATTTTAAATTCAATTTCAATCCATTGTTCTTTTATTACTATCTTTGGATCACTTACTCTTGAATCTATATAGCCATTATTATGATAATGAGCTCCGATTCTCATAGCATCCTGATTTAATTTTTCTGAATCCATTTCACCAGAAGATGTAAGAAATGAAAAAAAACCTTTTTCTTTTGTTGCAATTATTTTTTTTAATTCTTTGTCAGTATATGCATTATTACCTTCAAATTTAATTGTTTTTATAAGTATTTTTTTACCCTCTTTAATATTAAAAACAATATCAGATTGTTTATTTTTTTGAGGTACTAATTCATATAAAACTTCAACATTATGATAATTTTTTTCTTTGTATAGATGCTCAATTCTTTTAATATTTTCCTTAACTTTATATAAATTTAATATTGAACCCTTTGATATATCCATAACTTCTCGAATTTTTTCTTCATCATAAACTCTCATTCCTTTTAATATTACATTGCTGACTGTAGGTTTTTCTTTAACTGTAAAACAAACAATATATTTACCTTCACTTGAAATATCAGCCTCAACCTTAATGTCATCAAAATAGCCCATTTTAAATATTTTTTTTATATCATCAGTAAGCTGCTTTGGTAAGTATTGATCACCCGGCTTTGTTTTTATAAGTTTTAAAATAGCATCAGATTCAATTCTTTCATTACCTTTAATAATTATTTTTTCAACAAGCAAAACATCAAAAAGTTTACTTGATATTTTTTTGCTCAATTTTTGTACAACAGTATAAAGACTTTCAAGCTCAACTATTTCATCAGAAAATGAATTATAATAATTTGTATCATTCGATTTTATAATAAAAATATTTAATTGAAATTTATCATTATTTTTATTAAAATTGCCCCATATTACATAATCTGAATTATTATTAATACCTGTTTCTGCCATTGATTTTAAATTATCAGTATTATATTTATCTCCTTTATATTTAACAATATCAGCTCCTTCTTGTATTAGATGATTCTCTATTACTCTTGGCAGTTCATATTCTAAATATTTTAATTCTTGTGAAGCTGAGATTGAAAATGGAAGAATTAATACACTAATATTTTGCTTTGCGTAATTATTATTTGAAAAAATAATTAAAATAATTGAAAAAATATAAAATATACGCTTAATCATTTAATATATCTCTCTTTTTATTAAATAAATTCAAACTAAATAATATTGATCATCATTCCCTGTTAAAGATTATAATACCACCCAATTTTTGTATCTTCTTTAAATTTCGGGGTGAATAAGTGCTGAAAGCGAGAATTATTATAACCCATGGCGAAGCCATGAAAACTATGATTTTAGCCATGAAAGGGCGAATTAAAATATGAATTAATTATTAATTTGCCCTTTCATGGCTAAAATCATCATAGATTATTACACAGGGCTTTGCCCCAATGCTGTTGACTTAAGGAATGGAGTCCCAAATCTTTAGATTTGGGTGTGTAATAATACTGATTATTATATAAACAATATCATATTTTGGTATATATTTTCACTCCCAAATCTAAAGATTTGGGACTCCAACTCTTAAGTCAACAGCATTGGGGCTATGCCCTGGGCTATAATAATTCGCACCTTCGGTGCTTAAAATTTGTCAATTTATATCAATCAACCCCGAAATTTAAAGAAGATACGTTTTATTCAACAATTTTACCATCAATTAATGTAAGACGGCGATTCATAAAATTTGCAAGTTCCATGTTATGTGTAACAACAATCATAGTCATATTAAAATCCTGCTTTAATTCCATAAGCAGTTCATGTACTTTGTTACTATTTTTTATATCAAGATTTCCAGTAGGTTCATCTGCAAGCAGCAAATATGGTTCATTGACAATAGCTCTTGCAACAGCGACTCTTTGTTGCTCACCACCTGATAATTCTCCTGATCGATGTTGTAGTCGGTGTTTTAGGCCTACTTTTTCTAAATACATTTGAGCTTTTTCACTTGCAATTTTTTTTTTATATCCATTTATTATAAGAGGTATCATAACATTTTCAAGTGCATTAAATTCAGGAAGAAGATAATGAAACTGAAATATAAAACCAATAGATTTGTTGCGAAATTTAGCAAGTTCATCATCTTTTAAAGAAAAAACATCTTTTTTTAAAAAAGATATTTTTCCCTTATCAGGCCTATCTAATGTACCAATAATATTTAAAAAAGTGGATTTACCTATACCGGATTCACCGACTATAGAAATTGTTTCTCCAATATTAAAATTTATATCAATGCCTTTAAGAACATCTATCTTACCTGCTTTATTATGAAAACTTTTATAAAGCCCTTTAATAGTTATACAATTATCACCAACCTTATTCATACCTGATAGCCTCCAATGGATTAAGCTTAGATGCATGGTATGAGGGATAAATTGTTGCAATTAATGATAATAATAAAGTTGAAAATGATATTAATAATAAATCATTAAAATCCAGACGTACTGGAATTGTTGTAATATAATAAACATCACCTGGTAATTGTATAAATTTATAATACTTAAGTAAGTAACATAAAAACAGTCCTGATATAATACCAGCAATAGTTCCAACTAAACCAATAATCATACCATTTAACATAAATATTTTTCTGATAGTTTTATTTTTAGTGCCCATAGATTTTAATATTGCAATATCTCTTATTCTTTCCATAACCATCATTGTCAGTGTTGATGTAATATTAAAAGCAGCAACAATAATTATAAGTGTTAAAATTAAAAACATAGTTACTTTTTCTAATTTTAGTGCTGAAAATAAATTTTTATTCATATCTATCCAGTCTTTAACAATATATTTATCCCCAATATAATTTGTAATTTTCTTTGATAAATCATGAACATTATAAATATCATTAATCCACAAATCAATTCCTGTTACAGATTTACCCATTCTCAGTATCTTTTGAGCATTTTCAATATCTAAAATAGCCATTGAAGAATCATATTCATACATACCAGAATCAATAGTTCCTATTACTATAACTCTTTTCATTGAAGGGATATGCCCTATAGGAGATATCATACCTCTTGGTGATATAATATATATTGAATCATCTTTTTCAACCTCTAAACTTTTAGCAAGCTCCTTGCCTAAAATAATTCCTGGATATGCTAAAGATTTATTTTGTAAATCTTGTAATATACACTCTTTAAGACTTTTTTGCAAGTCTTTCATTTCTATATCAAATTCAGGATTAATGCCTTTAATAATTGCACCTTGCGAATTATTTATATTTCTTAAAATAACTTGTGAAGAAATATAAGGAGAAGCTCCAATTATTTTTTCAAATTTTAATAATTTTTGCCTTAAATTTTCATGTAAAATAAATTCATCGTCTTTTTTTAATATACGAATATGAGAATTAACTCCTAAAATTCTTGATTTTAATTCATCTTCAAAACCTGCCATAACACCTATTACAACAATAAGCGCCATAACTCCAATCATAACTCCTGTTATTGATATAAGAGTAATAACTGAAACAAATGCTTGCTTTCTTTTAGCTTTTAAATATCTTGAACCAATAAATAACTCTAAAGACATAATTAATAATCCCTGATAAGATAAAGCCCTTCGGCAATAAAAGTAATTGCTTTTAAATAAATAAAAATTTAATATTTTAAAAAAGATAAATTCCGCCTAAAGGCGAAATTACTTACTATTTAATTCATTTTTTTTAATTTATAAGTATGAAGTTACGCCTTTAGACGGAATCGGATTTTACAATTGATTTTTTATAATCTATTATTTATAAAACCTTTTTGTTTTTCCGGTACATTAAAAAAATGCCATTAGTCAATAATCTGTAATTGATTTTAATTCATGCATTTTCTTGTCGAATAATCTTCTCGTTAAAACTATAAAGTAATTTTATTTACATTAACACCAGTTTCAAGAATTTCTCTTACAAAAGGATTATCTGTTGTAAATTGTTTCGGGCTAAATGGCATTGGTTCTATATCTTCATTAATCTCTAATGTAATTTTTAATATTTTTTTTCTGTCTAGAAAACGTATACCTTCAAAAAAATCAGACACAAGTGCTATGTCAATATCACTGAACTTATTGTACTTACCACTAACATAACTTCCAAATAATATCGCGTGTTGTATTGGAATGTTATTCCTGTTAAGAGAATTTATGTATTCATTTACAATTTTTTTGATTCGATATGGGATTTTATCCATTTAAAAAGATCCTTAATCTTATTAAAGTATTCAATTGTAAAGTCTCTGGTACATAGTTTATAAAATTCATGCTTATATTGCGGATATCTCGCCTCAATATTAAAACTTGATATCTCTTTAATAAATAATTTTTGTTCATTAGACAAAGCTAAGTTCGAATTCTTAGCTAATTTTAAAAGATTATGAGTCTTTGGAGGAATTTTATTTTCATTATTTAATACAAAAACTGCCTTTAATGCTTTTTCTACTACAAGATGAGAAATGAATAAACACCAATCGTATCTGTTTGAGTGAAAGAGAATATTTGCAGTTTCTAAATCATTTTCTGCACTATCAATCCAATGTTGTATATGTTCAATAATTGTCATATCAATATTTATCAATTATTACATTGCTCTATATTTTTTTCAATATTTATGTTTACGTTTTTGTTTAATTTTAAATTAATAGTCTCGTAAAAAATCAATTTACAAAATTCTATATTGATAATTTCAAATTGTTACCCAGATAAAAATTTTATTTTTGACTTATTATGAGACCATCAATTTTAGTTTTGGAAATTCTTTCTCAATAATATATTATAGCAATGTATCAGTGATTATTTTTTGGTCTTGTTCTGACAAATATGGATGCATAGGCAAACTAAATATACGCTTAGCTATAGATTCACAAACTGGGAAATCCCCTTCATTATAACCTAAATTTTCAAATGCCTTTTGTAAATGAAGTGGAATAGGATAATATATTGCAGTTGGGATATTCTCATTTTTTAATTTATCCATTTTATCGGTTCGAATTGTTTCATCTTCACACAAAATAGAATATTGAGCCCATGCACTTAAATAATTTTCTGGTATAGATGGAGTAGTAAATATATTAGAATTTTTTAACATCTCATTATAACGATTTGCAACAATCTGCCGCATTTCAATTTCTTCAGGAAAAATATCAAATTTGCATAATAAAACAGCAGCCTGTAAAGTATCCAATCTGCCATTAATTCCTATTCGAATATTTTCATATTTTGTATTTCCCTGTCCATGAATGTAAAATGAGCGAATAAGGTTTTCATAATCATCATTGTTTGTAAAAACCATTCCCCCATCACCATAACCTCCAAGGGGTTTGGCAGGAAAAAAAGAAGTGGCTGATATATCTGCAAAAGAGCAGGCTTTTTTATTTTTATATTCAGCTCCAAAAGATTGAGCAGCATCTTCAATAAGAAATAAATTATGTTTTTTTGCAATATCTTGTAAAGCATTATAATCTGCAGGAAGTCCAAAAAGATCAACAGCAATTATTGCTTTTGGGATTAAATCTTTTGATTTATTACTAATAATCGTTTTTTCGAGACCTTCTGGATCAATATTATAAGTTACAGGATCAATATCAGAAAAAACTGGTGTTGCCCCTAACAAACTAATGACCTCTGCTGTTGCAATGAATGTAAATGGGCTAGTATAAACTATATCTCCCCTGCCAATGTTCAAAGCCATTAAAGCAAGTAAAAGGGCATCAGTGCCGGATGAACATGCTATTCCATGTTTTATGCCTACATAAGAAGCTAGTTTATTTTCAAGCTCTGAAATTTCAGGGCCTAAAATATACTGTCCATGATCCAAAACATTTAAAATTTTTGATTCAATATCTTGTCTTATTCTTTTCTGCTGTGTTTTTAAATCTATAAATTGCATTTTTTTCTCTTTATTTATTATTGTTTTTATATTTATGATTCTAATGGATTTTGTAGTTGGGCAGTAATTATAGAACAGCATAAATTTTTAGACTGGAGTCCCAAATCTTTAGATTTGGGCGTCATTTATCTTTTTAAATTGTAATTTTTTGACACCCAAATCTAAAGATTTGGGACTCCAGTCAAGGAATTTATATCATCCTAAACATGACTACATCCACCTCAAAATCTATTAGAAAGAGTTATATTTATTTTAAATCATCAATTAACCTTTGACAAATATTATCAAATCCACCATTTGACATAACAAGTATAATATCTTCTTTTGATGCATTTTTTTTAACAAAGTTAATAATCTCCTGACTTGTTTCAAAATAATACGCATCTTTATTTTTTTTCTTCAAGTCAATAGTTAATTGTTGGGAAGAAAAACGCTCATTTTCAGGAATTTTTTCTAATAATGGTGGTTTAATAGTACATATAATATCTGCATCATTAAAAGAATCTGGATAAATATTTTGAAAAACATTTCTGCGGCTGGAATTAGTTCTTGGCTCAAATACAGCAAAAATTTTTCCATTATAAAATGGACGAATAGCTTTTATAGTTTCTCTTACTGCTGTAGGATGATGGGCAAAATCGTCCATAACTGTAATTCCATTTACAACTCCATAAACTTCCTGCCTTCTTTTAACTCCCTTAAAATTTTTAAGCCCCTCATTAATATTTTTTTTATCAATTTTAAGATTATTCAAAACAGCTATAGCTGAAACTGTATTTAATAAATTATGATTACCCATCAAGGGTGTTTTGTAAGTATCAAACAACTCATTTTTGTAATATAACTCGAATTTTGTCCAGGGAGGCTCAATAATTTTTTTTGTAATTTTCCAAATTGAATCATCTGTACCATATGTTTCTATATTACATTTTTTATTATTAATTAATTTTTTTATGATTGGATCAGATATATTTGCAATTAAAAAAGAGTCTTGTTTAAGATTATTCAGCAGTCTTTCAAAAGAATTAATTATTTGTGAAATATCTTTATATATATCTGCATGATCAAATTCAATACTTGTAATAACAGTTTGGTCTGGTAAATAATGAAGAAATTTTGGATTTTTATCAAAAAATGCAGTATCGTATTCATCTCCTTCAACTACAAAGAAATTTCCAGAACCAATATTATAATTTCTTGAAAAATTTTTTAGGATACCGCCTATAAAAAAACCAGGTTCTAATTTTGAATTATATAATATCCATGAGATTAAGGATGAGGTTGTTGTTTTTCCATGTGTGCCTGTTATAAGAACTAAATTTTGAGTTTTTCCAAAAAAATGCTGAATTGCTTGAGGCATTGAGCAAAATGGAATTTTTTTTTCTAAAAAGGTTTTTACTTCTGGATTATCTTTTGAAACTGCATTTCCTACAATAATTAAATCTGGATTATGATCCAGATTTGAAGATGAAAAGCCATTAAATATATTAATACCTTTTTCTTGAAGAAAGGTACTCATAGGCGGATAAATATTTTTATCAGATCCAGTTATTGTAAACCCTTTATCTTTAAGCATTCCAGCCAGAGCACCCATACCTGTTCCGCAAATTGCAATCAGGTGAATTTTATTTACAATATCGGGTATTGAATTATTATTCAACATTTATAAATTAACAATACTTTATAATTATATTATTATATTTCAATTTTGTTTTAATATTTTGACATGGACAAATACTGATTTACAAAAGTTCAGGTGATTGAAAAAAACAAAATTGGATTATATTTATTATCTTTAAAGTTTTGTTCATAGTCGAAAAGGACTATCTCATACTAACAATAAGCCGCACTATATCAAAGATAATAAAAAAAAGATTGATAAGTTAATTATGGAGCTTTTCCTTCATGTATTATCTTCCATTGCGAATTGATCTTTTTCATAATAATGAGTTTATTTGTATAATCTTTATAACCATCTGACTCATATTTTTGATTAAAAATTACATTGGCATTATTACAACTGGTGAATGTGATTTTTGGCCTTCTTACAGTGACTTTAATAAAATTTTTATTTAATCTTTGTTTTCTTAAATCTTTCCATTCCTGAAAAGACATTCCTTTAGAGGGTTTAAATTCTTCAGCATAAAAAGATATGTATGAGTCAACATCCATTTCTGACCATTTTTTTGCCCATTCATCTAATGTTTTCAAAATATTTTCTTGTTCTTGAATTTGTTTTGCTTTATCAGTATCCCAATTTTGACATGGGTCAGTTGTCATGTTTACAGTTTTTTCTTCATTTTTTGACCTTGCCATTTTTTGAACTTCTTCAGTAACAACAGCTTCTGCAATTTTTTTAGCCTCAACTTTTGAGATACTGCCTTCATCAACATTTTTAACTATTTGCTCTTTTGGTGTTTCATGAACTGGCTTTAATTGTTCGCTTTTATTAGAATCATCTTTTTTCGAAATAATATTCTTTTTTGGCTGTCCTTGCATTATAGGAAGATTATTTATATGATCCAATTTTGATTGTAAGGTTTTCTTTTCAGGGTCTAACTGCAAAGCTTTTTCATAAGCATTTCGAGCAATATTCATATAAATATCACCTAAATTTTCATGAGCTTTAGTATAACCGGGATAAATTTCAATTGCTTTTTGCAAAGCATCTTTTGCTTTTAAATAATCCCCCTGCACTGCATAAGCTACTGCTAAATTATTATAAAGCTCTGGTTTAGATGGATATTCCTGGGTTAATATTTTAAAAACATCAATTGAATCTGAAATACTTCCAGATTCAAATAAAATGAGTCCTCTTAAGAAAAGAGCTTCTGGTTGCTTAGGATTATCATTTAAAAATTTATCAACCATTGATAGAGCAGTATCAAGCTCTTTTTTTTCAAGTAATACTCTAATCTCATTAAGTTCTTTTTTACCAAATGCCATTAAAGGCATTAAAAGTATCAAAACAATACAAATTGAATTAATGACTTTTTTCATTAATCTACCTCCATCCAGTTCATATTTTTATCAGGAAGGTTTAAAATGATAATTTACTATGGCAATTAAAAAATTAAAATAGTTAATTTTGCTAAAAATTTAAATACAAGATAAAAATTAATATTAAAAAGTTTTAAACACCATCGTAATAATAAATTTAAAATTCAAAAATTTTTTCTTGTTATCAAAAAAAACTAATAATCAAATTAGACTTTTAAAATAAACAAAGAAAACACCTTAATACAATAACAAAATTATGTCAATCTTGAAACATAAAACAATAATCATTTATACTGGAATTGTAATAATAAAAGTAGCTCCATTTCCTTTTGTGCTTTTTACAGTAATAGTTCCGCTATGTAGTTCAACTATATGTCTTGAAATTGCAAGACTGAGTCCAAGTCCTTTTTGATGATGCATTACATCTTTTATTGCAAATTCATTAAATATTTTATCTATCCATTCAGGATCTATCCCCTTACCATTGTCTTTTATTAAAATTTTACAATAATTATCTTCCTTAGTAGTTTCAAAATAAATAGTAGAATTAATATTTGAAAATTTTATTGCATTTTCAAGTAGATAAACAAATACTTTTACCATCATACCCCAATCAGCATTTAATAAAATATCTGATTCGAGATTTAATGATAATTTTATATTTTTCCTTTTTAAATGTCTATCTACTTTAATTAATGAATTTTTTATATGCATTTCTAATGATTCATTAGTTAAATTTAATTCAATGCCGCTTTTCAAATCACAGAGAAATGTAGTTTTTTGTACAAAATCAAGTAAACGTTTTCCACTTTCATTAATAACATTAACATATTCTTTTGATTCAGAGCTTAATGCTTCATCATCCATAAGAAGTTCAGCAGAAAGAAGAATACCATTAAGAGGTGTTCTGGTTTCATGTGAAAAAACTCGTAGTAAATCACCTTTAATACGATCGACTTCTTCTGATCGTTTCAGCTTTAAAAAAACCTTTACTTTTGCCTCAAGTTCTTCATCAATGAATGGTTTTGTAATATAATCATCAGCACCAGCGTTATAGCCCTCAAGTCTTTCTTCAAGCATTGCTTTACCAGAAACCAATATGATTTTAATATAATTATATTTTTCTTCTGATCTAATTTTTTTACATACTTCATAACCATCCATTCCAGGCATCATTATATCAAGAAGAATTAAATCAGGCATAAAAGATGGAAGAACTTCAAATGCCTCAAAACCAGATTGTGCTGTTTTAACATTACAAAATTCTGTTAAAATTTCTTCTAAAATTTCTAAATTTAATATATCATCATCAACAATTAAAACTTTATTTAATGGTTGCATTTTTTTAATCCCAATATTATCTAATTATAAAATGATCAATATCTTTTTGTATAAATTTTAATAATAAATAGATAACTTAATTATTAAATGATTACATAATTTGTAAAAATATCAATTTACAACCATTGAATATAGAATCTGTTCAATATCAAATTCAGGAAGGATAAACCGAAAAGCTTATATATAATTTCAAAATCAAAATTACACAAAGGATATGTTTTCTTTATTTTTTTAATGAACTAGCAAGGGAAATTCCAATTTCAAGAGCTTCTTTGTTCATAGTAAGAAAATTTGAAGGTATTCTATTTTCTAAGACCTTCAAAATTGATTCTTTTTTAACCAGGCCTGTTAGTTGTATTATAACTCCAAGCATACATATATTAAAGACAATTGGCTTTCCAATTTTTTCAATTACAGTTTGATACATAGGAAGTTCAATTTGATAAGAATCAACTTTTTTTTGTGTTTTTACAAACCTTAAATCAGTAACAAGCAGACCACCTGGTCTAACAATAGAGAAAAATTTATTATATGCTTCCTGAGTCAGGCAAACAAGAATATTTGGCTGTGTTACCTTTGGATAAAAAATTTCATCATTATCAATAATAACATCTGAGCGTGTAGCACCACCTCTAGCTTCAGGACCATATGCCTGAGTTTGAACAGCAACTAATTCTTCATATAATACTGCTGCTTCAGCTAAAACTATAGCTGCTGTAATAACGCCCTGACCACCAGAGCCAGAAAAAACCATTCTGCATCTACTCATTGAAAAATTCCTCCATTTTTTATTCTTTAAATGAAATGGACAGATTTAACCTGCACCGAAAGCAAAATAATTTGCTTTGTTGTAATAAAAAATTACAACATCTAATGACTAAACCTTATTAATAATTACGTCTTTCGCTTATTTTTCTACTTTAGGTATTTCCGGAAATCACCTTAATAATCATATCTTTAGATTTCTTTAATCTATGAGAAGATAAATCCCTTGAATAATTTTGACTCATAAATCACAACTTAATTCCAGCTTTAGCAATTTCTTGATAAAATAATGTGTTATATTGTTTGTTCTTTTCCCACAGTTCAAAATCTTTTAGAATTGGTGAAATATATACTCCATAATTTATTGAATAATCAGATGCCAATTCACTCAATTTGTATTGGAATTCAATATTGTAATTATTAATTATAATCAAAATATCAATATCTGACTCAGGTGTATATTGGTTTTTAGCGTATGACCCAAACAGGTACTTTTCTATAACATTATCTTGAAGAATATAATGAGCGTCTTTAGTAAAATTAGATATTATCTTTGATAAATGTTCATTCATTTTTTATAAAATTAGACCTTTAACAAAAATTTGAGTCTTAACAACTCTTTGAAGCTCAGAGTAAGTAATTTATTAATTGATTAAAGTTTCCAATTTCACATTGTTAAATCACCTGGCGCCCTAATATTATAAATTTTAGTCAAAAATAAAAAAAGTATAATAAATTAAAAATCATTTGCTGTTGTTTTCATTTTTAATATCTTCAATTATTTTACTATATTCATTGCAATATTCAGGTAAATCTTCTTT
>Ga0272440_1002356_pt1 | contig 14802 bp, 7 predicted proteins | sample SSMMMBAug17_FD_192440 | JGI IMG/M metagenome (GOLD analysis project Ga0272440, IMG submission 192440) | Marine sediment archaeal communities from Little Sippewissett salt marsh, Falmouth, MA, United States - SSM-MMB-Aug17 | ecosystem: Environmental > Aquatic > Marine > Wetlands > Sediment ... | reverse complement strand
CAGGACGCCATTGAATTACTAAATTAAGGAATAGTGTCAAAGCATTCCTTATCAAATAATCTAAGGAGGATTTTTGGAAACACCTGTATTAGAAAGGGTCAAAAACCTAATTAATCAAATGACCCTTGAGGAAAAAATTAAATATCTCGGTGGCACCGGCTTTGTCGAAGGCCAAAAAATTGGCGAAACCCAACCTTTACATCACCTTGGCATTCCATCTGTTAAAATGACAGATGCGACATCTGGCAGTAAACTCACAAAAGATCATATCCTTTTTCCAGCCTTTATATGTCTGGCATCAACATTCAATCCTGAACTGTCAGCATTATACGGCCAGGCTGTTGCCGAACAGGCGAAGGCTGATGGTTATCGAATTCTTCTGGGGCCTGGTGTCAATATGTATCGTGTGCCGCATTGTGGACGAAATTTTGAATATCTGGGTGAGGATCCATATCTGGCATGCAAAATGCTAATACCCTATATCAAGTCTGTACAAAATGCGGGCGTTATTGCGACTGTTAAACATTTTGTAGCAAATAATTCCGAGCATTATCGAAAAAATAGCAATTCGGTCGTCAGGGAACGAACATTGCATGAAATATATTTTCCTGCATTTAAAGCAGCCATTCAAGATGCTGGCGTAAAAGCTGTTATGACATCATATAATATGTTAAATGGTGAATGGGCTGGGCAGAATAAACATTTGATAACCAACATTTTAAGAAATGAATGGGGCTTTGATGGTATGGTCATGACTGACTGGTGGGCAATATATGATACTGAAAAAGCCATTCAATCAGGACTCGACTTAGAAATGCCTGAAGCATGTATTTTGAATTATAAAAGGATCAAAGCGCTTCTTGATAAAGACATTATTTCCGAAGACTTGATTGATCAGCGGATAATTCATATCTTAAAGACTATTTGTGAAATGGGATTGCTTGATGAAAAACATTCTGACCCATCGTTTCATAATAATTGGCCGGAACATGAACGTATTGCAATTGAAACTGCACGTCAAGGTATCGTTTTACTGAAAAACCAGGATAACATTTTACCCATTCAGGTCGAAACCACAAAAAAAATCGCGATTATCGGAGAAAATGCTGTGATTACAACTGCAAGTGGCGGTGGCGCAGGTGGTTTTGATCCAGGTGAAAGGCTTGTGACGTATCTGGATGCAGTAAATAAAATTGCCAGTACGTATGAAATTGAAGTAACATTTTATGAAATACTCGATAATAATGTTGCAAATTCAGATGTCGCTGTGATATTTTTGACAATGGTTGAACATGAGTTTATGGATCGTCCATTTACGCTCTCAGAATCGCAATATGACTTAATCAAACAGACATCATCAATCAATCAAAATACAATTGTCGTGATGTCAGTTGGCAGTGGGGTTGAGATGGCTTCCTGGATAAATAATATCAAAGGGCTTATCTATGCATGGTTTCCAGGAACTTATGGCGCGCAGGCGCTGGCTGAAATACTGTTTGGTGAAATAAATCCTTCGGGTAAATTACCATTCTCAATTGCACATAATGAAAATGAAACACATTACTATGGCAACTATCTTCCTGAAAATACTGAACTTCCGCGTGAATTTCAAGGATGGAACAGGGGGGCACCAAACTTTGATATTAACTATCAAGAAGGAATATTTACAGGATATCGCTGGTATGACAAAAAGAATATTCAACCACTTTTTCCATTTGGATTTGGGCTTTCATATTCAACATTTAAACTTGACAACCTGTCTTTGTCTTCAGAAACAATTATTGGTGATGAAAAATTGATAATATCCTGCGATATTACAAACACGAGCGATATTTATGGTACTGAAATTGTTCAACTATACATTCGTGATATTGTTTTTTCAGAAATCCGCCCGGAAAAGGAATTGAAAGGGTTTAAACGAATTTCGCTGAAATCTCACGAATCAAAACAGATTGAAATGACAATTGATAAGACCGATTTGTCTTTTTGGAGCGAAATAAAAAAAGATTGGCAGGTTGAGACTGGCTCTTTTGATGTGCTGATTGGGACATCATCAAACAATATCTGTTTAAAGGCTTCGTTTATGTATTTTATTGAAAGTGATTTAGTCAATATCCCCATTTCAATCAGTCAATAAGACGTGCCCTATCGAATGTTGCTGAACTAAAGAATACCGAAATATGTTCTAAGGAATACTCTGAAAATAACATACCCATTTTTCTTGATCGTCCAAAAAAATAAGGTCGTGTAGAGACGTAGCATGCTACGTCTCTACAGATAGATTGTAAAGTTATGCAAAAAAACATTATTTATACAGTCATAGCAATTGTGGTAACAAATTGTTCAGTCCTGGCATTTGATACTATCAAATTCAGTAAATTATCAACAAAGCATGGCCTTTCTCAGAGTAATGTCTTGTGCATACTACAAGATACTAAAGGCTATATGTGGTTTGGTACACAAAATGGATTGAATGTATTCAATGGATATGAATTAAAAGTATATACAAATATTGAAGGCAATCCTGATACTCTTGGCAGTAATGTTGTCCACGCATTGTGTGAAGATTCTGATGGCAACCTCTGGATAGGCACTGAAGGCGGCGGATTGAACTTATTTAACAGGGATACAGAAACATTTAAGCAATTCTCATTAGAACAAAATCCAGGTATTGTCAGCCATCAGATTATCAGAACCATTTTTGAAGATCAGAACCATATTCTATGGATTGGGACTTATGGCGGCGGAATTGATACTTATGACAGAAAAAATGGCCATGTTAAGCACTATTCACATATTGAAGCAAACATTCACAGTTTGTCCTGTAATTTTATCAATGTGATATATGGAGATTCAAAAGGAAATATCTGGATTGGTACTGAAAGAAATGGGCTTCATAAATATGATCATGAAAATGACAACTTTATCAGATATCCATTTCAACCCATTGGCAAAAAGAGCGTTAAGACCTCAAAATATCTGTCTGGCGACACTGTGAATACAATTTATGAGGATCAGCGAAACAATATCTGGATTGGTACCTGGGGCGGTGGATTAAATCTGTTGAATCCCAAGACAGATGAATTTGTTTACTTTTTAAATGATAAAAATTATTTTAATAATTCTGATGAAATCGTTGTCAGAGGAATATCTGAAGACAAAGATGGCAATATCTGGGTTGGATTCTGGAACCAGGGATTGATAAAAATAAATCATGCATCAGGACAAATTGAAAGATTTAAACACAACCCAAACAGAGCTGACAGCCTGGGAAGTGATATTATATGGACTTTATACACAGATCAATCTGACATTTTATGGATTGGCACCTGGGGCGATGGACTCAATAAGTATGTCTGGGAAGACAATCGTTTTTTTCATGTCCAACACGAACCTAAAGATAACAACTCATTAAACAACAATAAAGTCAATTGTTTATTTGAAGATCGCCAGGGAACATTCTGGATTGGCACCTTAGGCGGGGGATTAAATCGATTTGACAAAAATACAGGTGCTTTTACGTTTTATAGAAATGATCCATTAAAACCTGAAAGCATACCCAATAATTTTGTCAGAGCCATATATGAAACGAAAAAAGGTGATTTATGGATTGGCACTGATGGCGGCTTGAGCTGTCTGGATCGAGAGACTGATACCTTTTACACTTATAAAAAGAAGCCAGGCGATTTCAATAGCTTGAGAGACAATAGAGTGTATTCATTATATGAGGATGAACATGCAATGCTTTGGATTGGCTACTGGCATATGGGGATTTCGCTGTTTGACCCGATTTACAAAAATTTTTATCATTACGATCAACAAAAGAATGCACTCAGTTCCAATAATGTCTTTGTCATTTATGAGGACAGTCAAAAAGAGATGTGGTGCGGCACAACAAATGGCTTAAATAAGATTGTGAGATCGCGCAATCATTTCATTCAATACAAACATGATGCTCACTCTGGCAGCATATCCAATAATGGCATTTCTGATATTTTTGAAGATTCTCAAAAAAGACTTTGGATTGGTACACTTGGCGGCGGAATCAACTTGTATGATAGAAAAACAGATCGTTTTATTTCATACAAGAAAGCGGATGGCTTACCTGATAACAATATTAAAGGCATTCAGGAGGATAATAATGGTTATTTATGGATCAGCACAAATTTTGGCATTTCGAGATTTGATCCTGTAAATAAAAAGTTTCAAAATTTTACCACGAATGATGGGTTGCAGGATAATGAATTTACCATTGGTGCTGATATGAAATCTCAATCAGGAGAAATATTTTTTGGTGGAATCTATGGGTTTAACTATTTCAACCCAAATAATATTGAAATGAATAAGTACATACCGCCTGTTGTGTTAACATCCTTGAAACGACGCGGTGAAAATATCCTTGAAAATCAATCTTTTGATAACCTCAAACAAATAACATGCCACTGGCAGGATAACTCCTTTGAATTTGAATATGCGGCGTTGAACTATATTCAAACTGAAGAAGTTAAATATGCGTATCGACTTGAAGGCTTTGAAACAGACTGGAACTTTATGAACCATAAACGTTTTGGTCGATATACAAATATCCCTGATGGTAAATATTCGCTGCAAATTATAGCATCAAACAATGATGGTATCTGGAATCAAAGCGGGTTTCGTTTAGAGATCAATATTATTCCGCCTTTCTGGCGGTTACTGTGGTTCAGGATTGTCATGATTTTGCTTACTTTCTTGATATTCTATGCTGTATACATTATAAAAACGATTCGTATTAAAAATAGAAATAAATTGCTTGAATCATTGGTAAAACAAAGGTCCAGATCTCTGGCAGAAAAGAATCAGGAACTTGAAGCGGAAATAATTGAAAGAAAAAAAATTGAAGACAGCCTTCGCAAAGCAAATGCTGAAATTGAAAAAAACAACTTTAAATTGAAAATCACAATGGAAAAACTTCAGGTCATGTCCAGAACAGATCCGCTTACAAAGCTGCCTAATAGAAGGCACATGATAGAAAGAATCAAGGAAGAAATTAACCTGTTCAACACAAATCAAAGCCCTTTTTCCATTGTGATGACTGATATCGACTTCTTTAAGAAATTTAATGATACCTATGGCCATGATTGCGGTGATTATGTTTTAATTCAGGTATCCAAAATTATCAAAGAATCAACCAGACAGGAGGATTTTGCTTCAAGATGGGGGGGAGAAGAATTTTTACTGCTGCTGTGCGGGACAACCTCAACTCAGGCAAAAAATCTGACTGAAAGAATCCGAAAAAAAATTGAATCCACTAAATTTGTATTTGATGGCAGGCCAATGTATGTTACCATGACATTTGGTTTGGCTAATTTTGATGCAAACCTGGGCCTGGATGGTTCTATCCAAAATGCGGATAAAGCCCTGTATCTTGGTAAAAAACAAAGCAGAAATTGTTGTATTGTGTTTGAAGAAGAAGACATTGATACATAAGAAATATTGACGAATAATATTATTTAAGGAAGGATACTATGATTTATTTATTTAAAAAGATTGATTATTTTTTTACACTATGTTGTGCAGTTCTATTATTAATATCATGCATTTCATGTCATAGTAAAAATATCAGGTCAAACATGTCATCAGGTATAGAAAATAAAGAGTTTACACTGGATTTCACAAGAAATGCCTGTCATATGTCAGACGTTGACAAATATTTTTTTACAACATTTCCCCATGATGATCCCACAAAAGGTGATGTTGTCTATGATCGTTTAAAATGGATTAATAATAATTTGATCAAACTGATTCAAAATGATGGTCTGTATCTGTATATCAAGTACAGAAAGGGTGACAGTAAATATGATTCGGTCAGAATGACATCAAAATCATTTTACAATCTTACCAATAACACAAAAGGATTGTTATTTATATTCAAAGGAAACCTGCCATCAAACAAAGGCATCTGGCCTGCATGGTGGCTGAATGGCAGCAGGCAGGATCAATGGCTTTATAAAAATGATGGCAAAATCGCAAACAATATGGATCTGGATACCTATTCAGGCAAGGGGCATTTTTACGATACGCCCAGCCCTGTCAATTCAACAGATTGGCCGGGTGCTGGAGAAATTGATATTATTGAAACGATTAATGGAGATAACCTTGTCCATAATACCATTCATACCTGTCCGAATATGTGCGAATCAAAGTGGAATAACGAGGCGTCTATTATTAATTGTGCCAATGCCAGACCCGGCATTGATCCAAATTCAGGGTGCAGCGGCACACCTTTTTATTCAATTAATGCGAGTGGCACTTTTGTGTGTCTTTGGCAAACGCATACCATTGCGTATTATTACTGGGCGGCAGATGAAAATGTTCGTTTTGATGGCGGCCCTTTAAGCATGAATCCTGACCCGCTGCAATGGAAAGATCATTTAAAAAATGAGGTACTATTGATAGATTCAAGCTCAAAATGCGATACAGGAATTCATCAGAAATGGCAGTGCAAAACCTGTGCAGACACAAACAAATGTATATTCAAAAATATGAAAATGATATTTAATATCACATTATGCGGTATCTGGGCGGGCAATTTTTTTGATAACAGCAGTCAGGCAAGACAACACTGTCAGGATTATATCCTGGATGAAGGTATACGCAAGATTAATAATCAGTTTCTTAAAATTGAATATATTTCTGTCAAAAAATTATAAGTCATTAATTATTGGGAGGTTTAGTCAAATGTTAGATATTGAAAACAAGGTGAACCATTTAATATCACAGATGAATCTTGATCAAAAAGTAGGCCAGGTTCTTCAGGTTGAAAGAGAGTTTATCGTTCCTGAAGAAGTTAAAACATATCATATTGGCTCATTATTGAGTGGGGGCGGGTCAACCCCTGGTGACAATAGACCAGAAGATTGGATCCAGATGAATGATGAATTCTTTGCAGCATCAATGGAGGAAAACGAACATTATCTGGCTATTCCTGTCATTTATGGTGTTGATGCAATCCACGGCCATGGCAATGCAAAAGGTGCTGTTATATTTCCCCATAATATTGGATTGGGAGCTGCAAACGATCCAGACTTGATTGAGCGCATTGCATGCGCGACTGCTCGTGAAACTGCGGCCACTGGTGTTGATTGGACCTTTGCCCCCACACTGGCTGTTGTCCGAAATGATCATTGGGGGCGCACATATGAAAGCTATGCTGAATCACCTGAAATTGTTACCAGTTATGCAGGCCGATTTGTCAAAGGACTTCAGGGGAACTTTAGTGAAGAAAATGTCATTGCATGTGCCAAGCATTTTATTGCTGATGGCGCAACATTGCATGGTATAAATACTGGCGATGCGCCAATCAGCGAAGTAGAACTTAGAAAGATTCATTTACCACCTTATTTAGCCGCACTCAAAGCAGGTGTCTTAACAGTGATGATTTCTTTCAGCAGTTGGAATTATATTAAATGTCACGCCAATAAATATTTGATTACGCATCTTTTGAAAGAAGAGTTAGGTTTTGATGGAATTGTCATTACAGATTGGGATGGCATAAATTATTTATCAGATGATTATTTTGAAGCGGTTGCAATCGGCATAAATGCTGGTATGGATATGTTTATGGTAACAGAAAAGTGGAAACTTTTTTATCATCATTTGAAAACACATGTTCAATCAGGTCGGGTCCCTATGGCGCGACTGGATGATGCTGTTCGCCGCATATTAAGGGTAAAATATAAGGCTGGCATTTTTGATAAACCCAGACCTGCTCAACGAAAACTATCACAAAAACCCACATGTCTGGGATCAAAGCAACATCGGGACATTGCGCGTGAAGCTGTTCGCAAATCGTTAGTATTATTGAAAAATAACAATAATATTCTCCCAATAAATAAAAATGCTCGAATAATTGTTGCGGGAAAATCTGCCAACAGCCGTGGGATTCAATGCGGTGGTTTTACCATTGAATGGCAGGGGGTATTGGACAATGAATCCATTGTTGGCGGAACATCCATATGGGAAGGTATTTCGCAGATTGCACCAAATGCCGCATTAAGTCTAGACCTGATGGGCGACGATGCGGATGCCAATAAACACGATGTTGGAATTGTCGTAATCGGCGAAAAACCATATGCTGAAGGTTTTGGCGACATTTATCCCCTGGGTATCGGTCTTACCAAGGCAATCAGGCCAGATCATATGTCATCACAATATGCATCAGACCTTTTTGAAATCTTAAATGGTGAAGAAAGTTATGGCACAACATTAAATCTTTGCGAATTACATCCTGAAGATCTGGCGGCAATCGTAAATATTGCCGCAAAAGGAATTCCAGTAGTTGCTATCCTGATTTGTGGCCGCCCATTGGTTGTCAATAAAGAACTGGATACATCTGATGCCTTTGTTGTGGCCTGGCTGCCGGGTTCTGAGGGCGGGGGTGTTGCTGACGTATTGTTTGGTGATTATCCATTTCAAGGCAAATTAAGTTTTTCCTGGCCCAGATATGATGATGATAACCTGAACATTGGTGATGAAAACTATACTCCATTGTTTGGGTATGGGTATGGATTATGACAAAGGAAAAGAAAATGAATTATATATTAGCTGGAGATATTGGCGGCACAAAAACATTTCTACAATTGGTAGAAATTCCCAAGCATGGGAAACCCACAGAAATGAAAACAATCCATGAACAACGATATATCAGTGCCGAGTATAGAGATCTGGTGCCAATAATCAGACAATTTCTTTTAGAAATTGAAAAAAAAATTGGGACAAAACCGGTTCCCCAAAATGCTTGTTTTGCAATTGCCGGCCCTGTTGTCAATCATACTGTAAAATTGACCAATCTATCCTGGATGCTTGATGCCTCACATATGGCGCAGGAGTTGGGCATATCTCATATCAGTTTGATTAACGATTTTGAAGCCATTGGTTATGGCGTCATGGGTTTGACTGATAACGATATTTATACTCTGCAAACAGGTGAATATCAGGCCGATGCGCCTATGGCAGTAATAGGCGCAGGAACAGGGCTGGGAGAATGTTTTATTATTCGTCATAGCGACAAAATAAGAGTATTTCCATCAGAAGGCGGTCATACTGATTTTGCGCCGCAATCCGCATTAGAGTTCAATCTTTTGAAATATTTATTGGCAAAGCACAATATCAATCGTGTTTCTGTGGAACGTGTGGTGTCTGGATTGGGAATTATTTCTATATATCAATTTTTACGAGATTCAGATTTTACTGATGAATCTTCGGAAATTGCTGATGCTGTGAGAACCTGGGAAAAAGAACTGACTTCAAATAAAAGAACGATTGATCCTGGAGAATATATTGGCAAAGCTGCTTTAGAAAAAAAAGATCGTCTCAGTGAAGAAACCATGCAATTATTTGTTGGCGCCTATGGTTCTGAATCTGGCAATCTTGCGCTTAAAATTCTTCCATATGGTGGTTTATACATTGCAGGTGGAATCGCCTCAAAAATACTTCCCTTACTTCAATCAAACGCGTTTATGACTGCATTCAAAAATAAGGGACGAATGTCTTCTATTTTAAATAATATCCCTGTTAAGGTAATTGTCAATCCTAAGGTTGGCTTAATTGGAGCAGCAATTTATGCATCACAATCGTTTCTTTGCTAATACATTCCTTTTTGGGTATAAAGGTATAAATATTTATGCGACTTTTATCTGGTGTAAGGTTCCCTTGATCATTCAAAGATACTGGCCAATGTGGTGGAACGTAATGCACAAAATGCGTTGATTTCTCAGGATGCTGGAGTGTAAATTATTTATTTGATTATTTAGGACAAATTTATGAATGCGAAAGGACAATACATTCCAATTCCATTAATCAATAGTATGTCGTTTCAACTGGCAAAAAAAGGATTTATTGCTGCCATGTTGATGGCTATTATCCTGGGAATATCACAGGCTACATGGAGTTATTATCTTCAACAACAAATCAACAAAAACACCATTGACGAAATTTTATATGCCATAAAAGAATCATCAACCCAGGTTCTTTTCAATAAAAATACAAATCTGGCCAGAATCGTACTGGGTGGATTGATCAAAAAAGATTTTATTATTGGGGCCACAATTTTTAACGCGGATCAGTCTGTATTTTTATCCATAAAGAATTCTTCGGAGAAAATATCACCTTATCGGTTCATAACACGCATCATTTCTGATGAATTCATACATAAAAATATCCCGCTGATACATAACAGTCTGCATATTGGAGCTCTGGAATTGACTGTGGATCATCATGTCATGCTGGCACCACTCTACAAGCGTGCAATAATGTCGGTCTTGTTATCAACCATATTGATTTTAGTTGTTTGTGTGATAATGTTTGCTGTTTTTCAACGAAGTATAACCAATCCATTGGCCTTGATAATTCAGTCGATACGTTCAATCAATCCGCGTGAAATTGATAACGTGCAACTCAATCCATTGCTAGGCCATGAGCAAGATGAATTGGGCCTGTTAATAGAGATTTCCAATGAATTTATTCAGAGCAATTCATATCACATAAAAGAACGTATTACTGCGGAAAAAAAATTACGCGCCTTGAATGAGGAGCTTGAACAACGTGTTAAAGAAAGAACTGACAGGCTTTATCAAAAAATAATCCAATATGAAAAGGCTGAGAATCAGTTGCGAATGTATGAAAGAATAGTGGCATCAACCAGTGACATGATTGGACTGATTGATAGAGATTATCAATATGTTCTGCTCAATGCGTCATATGAGGTTGCATTCGGAAAAAAGGAATCCGAATTGATTGGAAAAAATATTGAGGCGCTTTTTGGCAGCGAGATGAAAGAACAGTTAGAACCCAGACTTGAAAGATGTTTTAATGGTGAAACCATTGTTTTTGAAGCATGGTATAATTATCCTGAAATTGGTGAACGTTTCATGAGTGTTCATTATACACCCTGGGTTCAGGATGATTTTATCGAGCATGTTGTTGTTTCTGGAAGAGATATTACCCGATTGAAACGTGCTGAAGAACAGCTTAATCTGGCAAGGGCTGAGGCTGAAGAAGCCAACAAGGCCAAAAGTGAATTCCTGGCACGTATGAGTCACGAAATCCGCACCCCTCTCAATGCCATTATCGGACTGACACATCTGGTTATACAGACCAATCTGTCCAATAAACAATATGAATATCTAAACAAAATAACAACTTCATCTCAATCCCTGTTATCTGTTATCAACGATATTCTGGATTTTTCAAAAATTGAAGCGGGCAAATTGACCATTGAGCATGTTAATTTCGATTTGGATGATGTTTTGGAAAAAATTTCGAGTATCCTGAGTATCAAAGCACATAAAAAAGGCCTTGAATTGATTTTTGAAATTGCGCCCGATGTTCCCAACTTACTATTAGGAGATCCCCTTCGATTGGGACAGGTGTTAACCAATTTGACCAACAATGCCATAAAATTCACTGATCATGGTGAAGTGATCATTCGGATTCAATCTCAAAAATCGGATGCACCTGATAAAGTAGTGCTGGAATTCTCTGTAATTGATACAGGAATAGGTATGAGTCAGATACAGATCAAAAAACTATTCAAATCATTCAGTCAGGCTGATCGTTACATCACCAGAAAATATGGGGGAACTGGTCTTGGGCTGTCCATTTGTAAAGGATTGATTGAGATTATGGGGGGCAGTATTGATGTCCAAAGCACCTTTGGAAAAGGAAGTGCTTTTTCTTTTAACTGTCCTTTTGATGTTCAATTGCTTCAAAATGTTCCTGAACAAAATAAAGATGAAACATCAGATATTCATATTTTGCTTGTGGATGACAACAAGGCTTCACGCATGGTTTTTAAAAGCACTCTTTTATCCTTTTCATTTCGTGTCACTGAAGCAGGGAGCGGACAAGAAGCTTTGCACATCTTATTATCTAATCATAACGACCCTTTTTCATTGGTATTGGTAGACTGGAAAATGCCTGGAATGGATGGTATTGAATTGATACGACGAATCAGAACCCTGTCAAAATATAGAGAAATACCTTCAATTCTGATGGTTACTGCATTGCGAGACGACAGTGTTATCAAAGATATTAAATCTGCTGGAATTGATGCTGTTTTGAGCAAGCCTATCAAACCCTCAGCACTTTTAGACAGTATCATGTCCAGTTTAAACAAAATCGAACTGCACGCAATTATTGAAAGTAAAATCGAACCCCAATTTAAAGACAGATATCAACTTAGCGGTAACATATTGCTGGTAGAAGATAATAGTATTAATCAGGAAGTTGCTGATGAATTACTTCGATATTGTGGTTTTAACGTTCAAATTGCGAATCATGGTAAACAGGCCTTAGACTTTTATACAGGGCAGTCGTTAAATATTGATGCAATATTAATGGATATTCAGATGCCAGTGATGGATGGTTACGAAGCGACAAAGCAGATTCGTCAGCATGAATCGGCGAATTCACTGAAATCTGTTCCAATTATTGCAATGACTGCACATGCAATGATTGGTGAAAAAGAACGTTGTTTGTCTGCTGGAATGAATGACTATACCACCAAGCCAATCGATCCAGATATATTGATCCAGACGCTTTGTCGATGGATTCCACATTTAAAGAATAAGAAATACCAGACAGTGATCATAGAAAAAAATCTTTACAGATCAATAAAAACATCATACTCTGGCTTGAATATTGCTGATGGCCTGTCGCGTGTTTCCAATCAGGAAAAAATATATCTGGCAATACTCAAAACTTTTATCAGAGATTTTTCAGACTGCGCAAGTCAAATCATAAACCTCTATGAGAATGGATTATTCGAGCAGATGAAAAGAACTGTTCATAATCTCAAAGGAGTTTCAGGAAATATTGGGGCCAGGCATGTTTTTGATAATTGCTGTTTGATTGAAAAATTATTTCAGAATGATAATTTTCAAAATATCCAAAAAGAACTGGACATCCTTGCTCTGAATTTAACCGAAACCATAAATGCCATTCAGACCATTCTTAAATCAGATACCAAATTTATTGGCAATGAAAATAGTGACGATAATAAAATAACGATGAGTCTTGAAGATATTCAAAATTTATTGCAAGATTTTGATCAATTATTGCAACAACATCATCTTGATGCCGAAATTGCCCTGAAAAAATTAATACATGCAATGAAAAGAAAAAATGATCGTGTCGATTTGTCCAAGATTGCTGATCATATGGCAAGATATGATTATGTTGCAGCACATAATCACTTAATGACAATTAAGGAAAAAATTCAGGAGGTCTTTGATGACGCAGGAAGAAGAAAAAAGGAAGATATTAATCGTTGATGATATCCCTTCAAATATACAAATTCTGGCTGAAGCCATGCGCAATGACTATCAAATTATTTTTGCAACAAAGGGAGAGGAAGCCCTTAAAATTGCATTGGCCGATCAACCACCAGATTTGATATTACTTGATATTATGCTGCCTGATATTGATGGTTACACTGTTTGCCAGCATCTAAAAAATGAGGACAAAACCAGAGATATCCCCATTATTTTCATTACTGCCAAATCCGAGGAAACAGATGAAACAAAAGGATTTGAATATGGCGGCGTGGATTATATTATCAAGCCATTCAGTATTCCCATTGTCAAAGCACGTGTTCAAACACATATAGAGCTTAAAAGAAAAAGGGACATGCTGAAAGAAATGGCTGATCGCTTGGAACAGCTCAATCAGACAAAAAATAAATTTTTAGGCATCGCAGCACATGATTTACGAAGCCCATTGGGATCACTTCGGGGTTTTTCAAGCCTATTAATTGAAGAATTATCGGGGCAGCTTTCGTCAGATCAACAAGAATTTTTGAATATTATCTATCAGCAAAGTAAACACATGTTGGCATTGGTTGATGACTTACTGGATGTGGCTGTCATTGAAAGCGGAAAACTGGATCTTCTCCTCCGCAAAGCCAGTGTCATTGAAATGATCGAAAAACGCATTCGCTTATTCCAACACAAATTAAATAAAAAGGATATTGAAATAACAACGAATTTTGATAATATCCCGGTTATTTCTTTTGATTCCACAAGAATTGCTCAAGTCATGGATAATCTGTTGAGCAATGCGATTAAATTCTCACAGGAAAAAGGTAAAATAAGTGTTTGTGTGCATAAACTTGAAGACAAAATTCGTATTGATGTTATTGATGAAGGCCCTGGTATCCCCCTTGAGCATCAACCCCATATATTTGGCGCTTTCCAAAAATTCAGAAAAAAACAGGCAGGCAGCGAAAAAAGCACTGGCCTGGGTTTATCTATTGTTAAGCGAATTATTGAAGCCCACGATGGCTCCATACGCGTTTTTAGCGAACCAGGTAGAGGGACCACAATGAGTTTTACCTTGCCCATTCGTTATGATGAATCAGCATAAAACAAAAAAGGCTTCTCTTGACTCTTTTTTATTGGTAAGATTAAATTTATAATTCAAGTAAGTTTGCCCCATGAATCCATATCCGCAGTCAACACATGATGCTCAAACAAGTATTTTTCGATATCCGGTTCAAAACCATTGGCGCTAAAATAGATTGGACACAGCATAATTCGTTCACGCCCTTGTCGTTTCAGTGAATGGGTGAATAATTCCAGTTTTTGAACAAATAGCTGGATTTCTTTTTCTGTTGGCAGATTGGCGTCATCTCTATTTTTAATTTCAAATACAATGCCTTGAAACATATTATCTGAAACACCTTCAACCAGAACATCCAATTCTTGCACAACACTTTCTGGAGACTGAATATAATAGTTAATATAAATATTGCCAATGGTCATG
>Ga0272440_1002355_pt1 | contig 14808 bp, 11 predicted proteins | sample SSMMMBAug17_FD_192440 | JGI IMG/M metagenome (GOLD analysis project Ga0272440, IMG submission 192440) | Marine sediment archaeal communities from Little Sippewissett salt marsh, Falmouth, MA, United States - SSM-MMB-Aug17 | ecosystem: Environmental > Aquatic > Marine > Wetlands > Sediment ... | reverse complement strand
TATCATGATTTTCTGGTACAGGAATCGGTTTATCCTGAACACTCAATATTGCTTCCTGATTGGTGGTTGTTTTGGGATGACATCTGTCGTTGATTGGGATATCATTCATCTTTTCATAAAGATTTTGCATATTTTCTGACTGAATATATTCTGTAATCAATTTTCCCTCAATCGTCGTCATCCAAATACGATCCGTGCAACAGTCTGAACATGTTCTTTTACAAGCGATTTCCCAGGAATCAGCCACCTGGTCAAAAAGGGCATACAAAATTTTCAGCAATTCTATTTTATTGATGGGTTTTTTCATTATTCTTTTCCCCTCTGGATGACGTTTTTGTAAATATCAATCATGTTCAGTTCAAGGTCTAAGAGTTGAATGGTTGATTCCTTGTCTTTATATTCAGAAAAAATCCATTTCCCACTATCCTGACGTATGAATTGTTCGACATGATATTTGGATTGTGAGACGAGCACATATTCCATGAGAGAATCCAGCTCACGATACATTTCAAATTTATTGCCTCTATCATATAATTCTGTTGACTGAGAAAGGACTTCAACAATCAAAATGGGATTTAGCAATGTATCCAAATGGTTATCATCGGAAAAGTGCTCAAGTCCACAGGTAACCATTATATCCGGATAGGTATACAAGCCATTTTTTAAAATATTCAAACGCATATCGCTGCTATAGATTCTGTAATCTTTATTCTTAATTTGAGAACCGATTTCAACAACCATATTACTGACGATAAGGTTGTGACATGCGCTTGCGCCTGCCATAGCAAATATTTCACCCTGGTAATACTCACTTTTGCTCTCAGCAGTTCTTTCTATTGACAAATATTCTTCTGAGGTCAATAGAGATGGTTTTTGTAGTGGAATTCCCATTCATTATTCCTTTTGTTTATTTTTCCAATTTTTCCAAAGCCCTGTAGCTCGGGCAATTGAGGAATAACCTTTTTCGCGGTCATAATAAGCCGCGGTTGCACTGATTCTTGCCCGATTGCGATCCAATTCTGCCTCAAGATATCGGGTTATGTTTGCAGATCCACCTTCATACTGTTTTTTAACTTGCTGAAATGACTCCTGAGCACTGTTCACGCTACTTTCTGCAACAACAAGACGTGCATTGGCAGCATCCAGGTTTAAATAGGCATTTTTAACATCCAGGCGAATATCTAAAATTACCTTTCGATACGCTTCGGTTAATTCGCTCAAAATAGCTTCCGCTTTGGTAACCTGTGCACTGGTTCGCATCCCGTCATAGATGTTCCAATTCATCATGGCACCAGCAGACCAGTTTCGCCTTTTTGAATGATAGCCCATATCCCAGGCATCGTAATAATGTTTGGTAAATAAGTTGACTTGTGGGAGATAACCGGTCATCGCAGCATCGACGCCAAGACGGCTTTGGGATATTTGAGTATGGACTTTTTGAATTTCAGGTCGATTTTCAATGGCCAGCTGAAATCCATCAAAATAGTTTCCAGGAACATCTAACAGTCGATTATCTATTTTTTTCAGAATAATGGATGTGTCTGGATCTTCACCAATGAGATTGGCCAGAATTAAAAGTGATATTTTGCGCTGATTATTACTTCGAACCAAAGATTCTTTTGCCTGAGCAAGGCGGACCTGAAGACTGAGGACATCAGAGTGTAGTGCACCGCCTGCATCAAATCTGACTTTCATCAATCGCAGTTGTTCTTCAACAGCTGTAACCGATTCTTTGGCAATTTGGACATAATCCTCTGCTGCTAACGCATCGTAATATGCATTGACCACTGATGAAAGGAGTTGGTTTTCAATGGCAGATTTATCAAAACGAGAAATCTTTTCCCCTTTTTGGGCGATTTTTTGATTCAATAACTGTCGGCCACCACTAAAAAGTGTATAATTGACATTCACCCCAGTTTCATAATTTTCAAACCAGCCAGGATTGTTAAAATTAGTATTGGGGGGAAGTTTTCGTTGGTCAATGGTTTTAAACAAGTATCCAGATGGTGTTTCACCGCTGACAAATTCTGTATAAAAGCCGACAGTTGGAAAGAAATCAGCATTCGCAGCGCGGATATCTGCGCGCGCCTGATTGATTCTTGCTTTAGCCATTCGTGTTTCAGGGTTATTTTTTTGAGCCAATTCCAGTGCTTTGGCAATGGAAAGCGGGAGTTTTCGATTCCAATCTTGTTTGGCCGTTTTTGTCGATTGTGTGATTGATACCTCATCCCCCGGGTCATCGATGAGCATTGTACTGGAATATTCAATGGAAACGCATGATGTTAACATTGCAATAATGATGAATACAATTGATTGCTTGATTGATACATTCATGTTCTATCCTTTCTGTCTTTTGTAAAAAATTTTCCCTACACGTTTGATATGGTCAATAAGTTTTTGATTGTTGATTTGATGATATATTGATAGATCAACAATATAAGGTAAAAATAAATCATCAAGGTTATTTGTAATTTTGTTTAATCGTTGTAAATTCAAACGATCTCCCTTTAATGTAATATCAATATCTGATCCAGGGTGATAATTACCTTTGGCACGTGATCCAAAAATCAATCCCTCTTGAACATCATCGAATTTTGAAAAGATATTTTGAATGTCTGCGATCACATTTTTTTTCAAGCCATATTGGAGTGTATCTGACATTTATTAAACTTTCAGAGCATTTTTTTCAATTTTTTTCATTTTAGTATTGAATGTCTCAAATAGCAAAAAATAGATATTTTTAATAGAATCGACAACTTCTTCAGCAGTATCCTCATTGTACGTATGAGATGTTTTGTTTCTGCTTTGAAGCATATTCATCCAACTTTCACCATCTTGAATTAACTCCAGTTGAAATGAACGAAGAATCGTATCTCTTGATCCATAAATATCTTTTTCACCCTGATAATTTAAAAAATCTTTTAAGGTATTCCACGCCAATTCAAATGTATATTCAAATGCTTTAATAATTCCCTGTTTTTCCAGGTCTGATAATTCATTTTTATCAATAAATTTTCTTAATTGATTTAAAGCTTTTTTAAAGTTATCGAAACGTTGAATCCATCGAATATCGTTTTGGGTTTCCACTGTTTTATTCCTTAGGAATGCTCTGAAAATACATTCCCCATTCTTAATTTACATTTTCGGTTCTTGTTGTAGGGACAAGGCATGCCTTTTCTCTACGATCCATAGCTACGAAACGCACAATTGTAAATGGTGAGCTTATTTTTCAATTATTCCTTATAATATAATTGATAACAAAACAATTTTACGTTAATCAGTTAGTTGTTTTACAAAGAATTGTCAATTGTCAATTTTCAATAATCAATATGGAGACCAAAATTGAAACCAATACCAAAACTCAAAATTGCAGCCTTAGGCGGTTGCGGTGGAATGGGCGCTATTGCTATCCAGACATTGCTGAAAAATGATCATTTTTTTGATGAAATAACGGTTGTAGACATTGATTTTGATCGTGCCAATCACTTTGTTCAACGCTGTAATGATCAGCGCTTGCATGCCAAACAAATGGATATCACTGATAAAAAAGCATTGTATAATCTATTGAAACCTATAGATATTGTGATAAACACTGTGGGGCCTTACTATCGACTTGGACTTCCGGTTTTAAAAACCGCTATTGATGCAAAATGTAATTATATTGATTTGAATGATGACTGGAAACCAACTGTGGATATGCTATCATTGGATTCAGAAGCAAAACAAGCAGGAATTACAGCTGTTATTGGCGTTGGTGCAAGTCCTGGAATTAGCAACATGCTGGCTGTTAAAGCAATGAATAGATTGGATGAGGTTGAAAACCTCATTACAGGCTGGGGGTCAGGCGGAAAACGTCTTCCTTATTTATTTTGGGCAAACCAGGCATCGAGCGGCGGATCTTATGGTGCAGCAATTGATCATTTACTTAAACAATTAACCGGTAAAATTTGTATTCGAAAAGACAATCAATTTCAGGATTGTACGCCTTTTCAAAAACAATCCATACATTATCCTGAATCAGGTCTTATTCATGCATACACAGTTGGTCATCCTGAACCTGTCACGCTTCCACGATTTCGGCCAGAAATTCGTAATAGTATCAATGTAATGAATTTGCCCGATTTTTTAATCAAAACACTTCAGTGGACAGTCAGTCAGATACAAGATGGTCAGTTAACTCATACAACCGGTGCAGAATTACTGACAAAAATAGAATCTGATTTGAAGGTCATTTTTTTGAATGCCAAAGGCCGTCAATTTGCGATGAATATGATTCAAAATGGCTTAAATATTTCAAATCAATTGTTATGGCGAACGCTTAGGGATATTATCTATCCTGGCACTTATTTACCGGAATTATTTGCTATTGCAAAAGGGATAAAGGAAGGACAACCATTGACCGTTTATAGCAGATTGACATCTGGCATTGCTGGAAATTCGGGTCTGGAAACTATGGCAGCATTAACCGGTGTTCCTTTGGCTGTTGGTCTTTCGATAATTGCTAATCACAATTGTAAAAAAGGGGTTTTAACACCTGAAATGGCTTTTCATCCGGATATTTTTTTTGATCGTCTGGCGCCATTGTGTCATCCAAAACGTAACTCCAAAGACGATTTATTGAAAATTGATACCTGAAAAAATTACAACTCAACCTGGCGTCGGGCTTCATAGATACCAACTGCAGCAGCGGCTGCCAGGTTTAAACTGCGAACATGCTTACCAGGCATAGGAATAAACAGCTGAGCATGGCATAATTTTCGAACACTTTCCGGTAGTCCATGTATTTCACTACCAAACAAGAGCCAGTCATCTGTTTGGAATTTAAAATGTGTATAGTTGATCGAGCCCATTTTACTGAACCCGATCCATCGTCCTTGTTGAAACTGTTTTTCTTTAAATATCTCTTCAGATTCATAATACTGTACATCTACATAAGGCCAGTAATCAAGACCTGCTCGTTTAAGGGCTTTATCTGAGATATCAAACCCTAAAGGTCCCACAAGATGGAGCTTTGTCTCTGTTGCAGCACAGGTTCGCGCGATGTTGCCCGTGTTGGGTGGTATTTGAGGATGTACCAGTACCAAATTAAGAGCAGTTTGTTTTTTTCGATCATTCACGCGAGATTTCCTTCAGCATTTTTTCATAATCCGGAAGACTCTTGTTCTGTTTTGCAATTTTGGGTGAATGGTCGGGCTGCGTCATTTTCAATGCTTTGCTTAAAGCCATTTGATTTTCCTGACTGGCAATCACAAGATTATCCACACTGTTTTGAACAACCATATTTCGGGATGAAGTCATCATACAAAAGGGAATAATCAGTGATATTAAAGCAAAAATAATAATTAACGTCATTGTTTCTTTATATTGTATTGTCATATTAGCCTCCATTGATGTTCAGAATTTATTTCCTGAATATTAACTTGTTTTTAAAATAACGCACTGCGGCATATAAGTCAATAAAATTTTTACCGCAGTGCGGCAAAATGGTTTTAAGGAACCACAATTTAAATTGTGGTTCTTTAGTCTGTTCAGCAATAGATGGCTATTCCAATTTATTACAAAAGAATTCGCTGCTCAATAATTTATTTTTCAATGTTGTTAATAATCTATTCGGTAATTTATGCTGTTTCCCTAAGGAACAATTGAGAAATAAGTTCCCCATTTACTATTTTACGTTTCGTGGCTATAGATCGTAAAGACAAGGTATGCCTTGTCTCTTCAAACAAGAACCGAAAATGTAAATTAAAAATGGGAATTTATTTTCAGAGCATTCCTAAGCTGATTTCCGAAAAAGGGGTGCAACACAAAAAAGTTGCACTTAATTGAATAAGATTAGTGCCATTTTTAGCCCTGAAAGGGATTTACATACCAGCCCAGGGCTACGCCCTGGGAAAAGAATTAACAAGGTTTAGCCCTGAAAGGCCTGAAAGGGCGTTACATAATTTTATGAAAAGTTGTAATATGTGCCGCCCTTTCAGGGCTAAAATACCTTTATACCATTACCCAGGGCGTTGCCCTGGGTTGGTATGTAAAGCCCTTTCAGGGCTAAGAAAAAAGTGCAACTTTTTTGTGTTGCCCCCCCGAAAAAGAATATACCTAAATTCAAAAAAATGGCAACTTAACTTTTTTTGTGTGGAAAATAATAGTTGTAAAACGCTAAAGATACTATTATAATACTTCTATTTGACGCATATTCAAAATTGTTATATACTATTTCAATCTTTGTTAATTACTGAGAACTGTGATTCATAACTCACAAAAATTTTATTATGATTAAGATTTGAATTTATGAAAAACGTGATGAAAAAAAATTCTTTCAAACTGTTCACTGGAATAATTCTCACCATTATTCCATACATAATATTTGCGTTTCCTTTAATCGCAAAGTCAGATAACAAACGACTATTAATTGGACTTGAATTATTTCCCAGCTTTTTAGCATCAGACCATAATATAAAAAATAAAAAAGAAAATGATCAACTAACGATAGTTGTTGTCTATCAATACAACAAACAAATTGCAGATGATATGGCTTCCCGCTTACAGTCTCTAAAAAAAATACGCGGCATTCCATTTCATGTGATGGTAAAATCGGTTTATGAAATACAATCTATTCACAACCAGATTATTGCAGGCGTTTTTGTTTCCGAATCAATGATATCTCTTGAAGCTATTATAAAGCAAAGCATTGTCAATCAATTCATTGTTTTTTCTCCCTTTGAAGGTGATATTGAAAAAGGGGCCACTGGTGGAATTTATATTACAGAGAAAATTGTCCCCTACCTGAATATGTCGACACTTCACAAAGCCAATATTCAAATGAAATCTTTTTTTTTAAGAGTGGCAAAAAAATATGAGTAAAAAAAAGAAAAAATACATACCGCTTAGAGGCTCTATCCTTATTATGTTCATTGGACTGGGATTATTATTTTCAGGCCTGGCTATTTATTTTTGGTATATTGTTTTACTTCCCCATATTCAAATCAATACAACTTCGACGATAAAAGCATTATCTCAAGCACAGGCTTATCGATTAGAAACTTATATTGATGCTAATCGTAAACACCTTACGCCAAAGCAATTGAAAGAATATATGTCTAAAATGCTTTTACTGAAAGATGAATATACAGGTTATCATTTTTTAGTGGGGATTTCGGTTGAAATGGATTACGAGACCATTGATCTGGCAGGCCATAATCAGGCCGCTACTGATTTTGATATCTCAGTTTCTAGTTTTTTATGTAATAATTGTGCTAAATCTGAAGTTCCTTTATATTCAATATCTACAAGAGATTTAATCGGATTAGCCACTTTTAAAATCAATGGCCAATTTATGAAATATATTGAAAAAAAAATTCAAATCAGCTTCATCATTGGCTCATTGACGAGTATTGGAATTATTATTGTGTTTTGGTGGATCATTTCCTTAATGCTAAAACCCTTTACTCAACTGGCTTTCCACCTTCAGATTCAAAATATTCAATCCCTGAAACAGCTTCCCAAATTAAGTTCACCCAAAACAAAAGAAATTATGGCGGTTAAAGATGCCATGGATCTCATGTTAAGTAAAATCAGGAAAAATCAGGAAAATCTGGAACAAACTGTTCTGGATCGAACCATCAAGCTACGAGAAACCATAGCGCAATTGGAAAATGAAATTGAAACACGTCAACGCGCAGAGCAAGAGGCCATTACAGCCAATCTTACCAAATCACAGTTTTTAGCCAATATGAGCCATGAAATCAGAACTCCTCTTAACGCCATTATTGGTTTTTCTGAACTGTTGAACAAAGAATTGACTCAAAGAAAACACATCAACTACGTTCAAACGATTGTCAGTAGCGGCAAAACATTGCTTGGTTTAATTAACGACATCCTTGATCTTTCTAAAATTGAAGCCGGAAAATTAGACTTTCAACTGACCAATGTTTCGCTCAGAGCCGTTTTTCAGGAATTAAGCTATACCTTTTCGCCCAATTTGAAAGCCAAAGGTCTGACGTTTTCCATTGAAATTGACCCTGATTTACCTGAAACCCTTCTTCTTGATGAAATACGTATTCGTCAGATTCTTTTCAATTTAATTGGCAACGCAATTAAGTTTACAGAACAAGGATCTATATCCACATTTGTTAAAAAAAATCCTCAAAAAGATAATCAAAGCTCTGTTGAACTTATTATTGGGGTTCAGGACACGGGTATTGGTATTCCCGAAGATCAGCAAGACATTATTTTTGACTCATTCAGACAAAAAGATGGTCAAAAACTATCTGAGTACGGTGGAACGGGGCTTGGATTGGCTATTACCAAAAAACTTATTGAAATGATGAACGGCAAAATTTTTGTTGAAAGTCATGTCAATCAGGGGACTTTGTTTCAGTTTGAAATACCTGATGTTAAGGTTGCATCTTTAACATCCAAAACAAACGATATAATAGAGAATCTTGATTATTCTTCATATGAAACGATTGACTTCGATCCAGCAACAATTTTAATCGTTGATGACGTTCTGAATAATCAAATACTGATGGAAAGTTTTTTATGTGAGTTCAATTTTAATACCTTAATCGCCAATAATGGCATAGAAGCCATTGAAATGGCTTCTAAATACCAGCCGGATGTAATATTCATGGATGTAAAAATGCCTGTCATGGATGGCTTTGAAGCTACCTCCAGGCTTAAATCCAATGAGAACACTCGTCATATTCCTGTTATCATTATTTCAGCATCTGTCATGAAAGAGAATTCAGCGGAATTAGAAACAATTGATTACGATTCGTATCTCATTAAACCAGTCAGCCAGAAATCTGTCGTTGAAACGTTGAAAAAATTTATTTCGTACCAAAAGGTAAATGTTTCTCTTACGGATAAAGATAACAAAGAAAATCATGAGGTTACTGCCATAAAGGAAGACGCCATTGATATTATTCATCCTGAATTGATCCAACAAATTCTCGGCTTTAAATCCCAACTTATGCTTCAGATCGATGAAGGTATTTTAGTTGATGATGTGGAAGCGATTGCAATTGAAATAAAACAATTGAGTGAAAATTACGATTGCAAGGAAATTATGGATTGGGCAGAAGAAGTGTTGGCTTTGGTAGAAATGTTTGACATCGAAAACTTAACACATAAATTGGAACAATTTTTTGTATTATTAGAAAAATTTTAATCAAATAATTTTTTAAGGAGTTTTGAATGGAATCATCACTAATTGTTATTGTAGATGATGTTCCCCGCAATATTCAGCTACTGGGACAGGTTCTCAAAAATGAAGGTTATCGTGTTTTGGCCTTAACTGACAGTAAAAAGGCAGTTCGCACAATCGAAAAAAATCAACCTTCTTTGGTTCTTTTAGACATCATGATGCCTGATATTGATGGTTACGCCGTTTGTAGCGCCTTAAAATCTAATCTAAAAACAGTACATATTCCCATTATTTTTTTAACAGCAAAATCTCAAACCGGCGATATTGTCAAGGGTTTTGAAGTTGGTGGGGTAGATTATATTACCAAACCGTTTAACAACAACGAATTGCTCATGCGAGTTCAGACACAAATCGAACTTCAAGATGCTATCCAGCGTGCTGAAAGAGCCAATGCTGCAAAAAGTGATTTTTTAGCCAACATCAGCCATGATATCCGATCTCCCATGAACGGAATCATGAATGTCATGGCACTGTTACTAAAGACAGAACTTACTCCCGAACAAAAAGCGTTTATCGAAATGGCAAAACAGGCGGGTACATCATTGCTTTGCCTGGTCAATGATATCCTTGATTTATCTAAAATTGAAGCCGGACAATTGATATTGGATCATATTCAGTTTGATATCAGAGAGCTTCTTGAAAATATTTCTGACATCTATGCCATTGAGGCCTATAAAAAACAAATAGAGTATTCCTGCATTATTTCCTATGATATTCAGACGAAAGTTGTCGGTGACCCCAACAGATTACGACAAATTATTATTAATCTGATTAACAATGCCATTAAGTTTACCCATGAAGGTGAGGTCAGCATTTTAGTCCATCAACAATCAGATGACACCTTATCTTTTGCCATACGGGATACAGGTATTGGCATTGCACCTCATCGGATACATCAATTGTTTAAACAATACTCACAACTTGAACCATCTACGACCCGAAAATATGGTGGAACAGGACTGGGCTTATCCATATCAAAGCAATTGGTAAAACTAATGGATGGTGATATTCATGTTCAAAGTGAGGAAGGGAAAGGTTCCACATTTACATTTACAATTGTCCTTCCACAACAAAAAATACCTGAACCTCATCAACCTTTCCAATACGATGAAGGATCAATGGATGTCCTGATTATTCATCGGCATGAAAAATCCAGACAGGCTTTTCAAAACCTGCTCAAATCATTTCATTGCCAATGCTATGAAGCCAGTAATATTGAGACAACCTTTTCTATACTTTTGGAGATCAATAAAAACAATAACCATTGCCAGATTGTATTTATTGATAAAGAAACCTATGATGAAGACATTTGTCTGATTCACGACACATTAAAAGGCAACCCTGCAATTATTGATGCCAGATGGGTTGTTTTGAAAAAAATTGGTACCGCCAGCAATTCTGGTTTTGAAGAAACGCTAACCCAACCGGTTCATTCTGAATCATTACGGTCATGTTTACGAAAGACCTTTCACATTCATGAAACAAAAGAACATTCCTCCCACATTCAATCGCCATTGGGTGAGGTATTGGTTATTGATGATGACAAAATCAACCAATTAATTGCACAAAAATTTCTTGAACAACTTGGCTATTCTGCGGATTGTCTTGACAACTGTGAAGACGCATTGAAAAAACTGGCTCAAAAAAACTATTTATTTATTTTAACGGATTTATATTTGCCGGACATGAACGCAATTGAATTTGTAAACATTATCCGAAACCATGAATCTTCAGTCATTAATCATGCCATCAAAATTTTTGTAGCCACTGCATCTGATATTAAAAGTGATAGGGACTTGTGCATAGAAAATGGAGTGGATTACTTTTTCACAAAACCCTATACAGGAGAACATTTAGAAAATGCTATCGATACTTTCATATCCAAACCAGAATAGTAGAGATGTTTTTAAAAATATGAACAATAACACTTGAGAATAGTGATATTGAAGATTATTCATCAAAATTCGTAAGCAATATCAAACCACATGATCCTGCCTTTTCGTGGATAGTCTCCTATATATGTTTGGTCCTTAAAGTATATATGTGCAACGGGTGTCGGTACTCGAATATCTTCATTCAGGACATTATCGATTCCCAAACGAATTTTTGTTGAAATCTTTGTTGCATGAATTCGCATGCTCATATCCAGATTATGGTATCCTGCCAATTCATTTCTATTATCCCCAACTTCGCGGGTTCTATTTCCCATATATCGATACCGTGTAGATATATTCACAATTGGTATAGGACTATATATTATGCCGGCATTGCCAATAAAATTCGTTTGTAAAGGCATACTTTCATTGGTGTCAATATTTTTGGTGTACATATAGGTAGCATTTGTATTGATTTTTAATTGATCAAAGAGCTGATGTTCCAGTTCCAGTTCAATACCATGTGATCGAATTTTATTTGCGTTAAAGTAAATAAATAGTTCATATGGACCAGGAACCGTTGTATCAATAACATTTTTTAAAATTGACTGGTACAGATTTATTCTTCCCCTTGTAAATGGTGATTTATAAGTGTAGCTGAGTTCATATGTATCTATGGTTGGCGGCTTAATATCTGTAATATAGACTAATTCTGAGGTTGTTGCCGGCCGAAACGCTTCCTGATACTGAAATTTGAGAATGTTCTTTGAATTGAAATGATACACGGCTGCAATTCTTGGGGAAATATTATGATCAATATCATCATAGTTGTCATACTTATCTTCATAATTGTCATATCTTGCCCCCAGCGTTAATGAAAAATTATCAAAGGGTTGACATTCGTATTGAGATAGCATCGAATAAATATGCCGATACATTTCTATACCATAGGTCTTAAATAGTGATTTTATAGAAGTATATTCCATACTGAATAATAAATGATGATCTTCGAAATGATATGAAACATCTAAATTAGCATAATTTTTTCTTTCCACTGTCTCTGAGGATAATTTAAGACCGTCCGGAAAAAGTGGATATCCGGGAGGATACATATAATAGTTATCATCAAGTAAGAATTGATATTTTTGAGAACCACCGTTAAAAGTTAAGTTCAGTTGTGGACTAAAACGAATGCTGTGTGATAACTGAAGTGCATGATGTTTGAATTTATGTGGAGTATCTTCTCTTAAATTATATAGATAATGATAATACCCCATGAAATCGCCACGATAAAGATTCCCCATATGCCCTGTAAAAGAAGTGTCGTTATGCTTGAGAGATAATAAAACAGAATTGCCCTTTTGTGTTTCATTTGTTGAGCCTGGTGCTAATGATACTGCTTTCATATCAGGTCCCTGAGCATAATAAGCATCCGGACCAGTGATTGCATCTGATCCATCAGTTTTGAACTGATGCGCCATAAGACCGAGATGAGTGGACTGATCCTGTGAATAATAGTTTAACAATGCACTACAGGATCTTGACGCTAAGCTGGCAATTTCCATAGACACCATAGAATCATCTTTTCGTGTCATAATATTGATAACACCGGTGTATGCATATTCACCATATATGGCAGAACCCGGCCCCCTGACAATCTCGATACGTTCCATCAGTGAAATTGGAAAATTCAGTAAAAAATCGCTCAAAGAAGCAACTGCGTCCACCATTGGTATGTTGTTCAGCATCATTTTTACATTACCTGATGCAACAGTTCCACCAATGCCTCTGATAGATACTGTACGAACCCCTACAGAATCTATGTATACATTTATTCCGGCCATAGATCTCAAAACATCCTCAAGCGTTTTAAAACCGGACATTTCCATCTCACTGCGAGTGATCACTGACAATATGCCTGGCACAAAATCAGAATTCATTCGCGTTTTTGTTGCAAGGTCAGAATATTTATCAATAACGCGCATCAGTTTTTCAAATTCTGCCATATCTTCTGAACTGGCTATCATATCCAGACTATTGGCGAAGACGCTGCCGGTAATGACACAAATACAAATAAATACATAAAATAGTTTCATCAATTGATTACTCCATGAAATAGTTTTATCGGCTAAAGCACAACGCTGAATTAAAAAAAGGACGCTAAAGTGTTCTCAGGGTGAAATTCTTATTCTTACACCTATAAAATTTGACTAATCAAAAAAGCATGTTTAGAGACGTTTAACAAAAACCCAATATTCTCCTCTGACCATGCCTTTTTTCATATGTATTTTAACACGAGTCGGCGCCATTTTATAATCAAATTGATAATCAAACATTACATTTAAATTATTATTTTTAACACCACTATCAAATTTTCCTCTAAACTCTGGTGTATTGGTACAAGGCGCTACATCGGTGAAAAAGCTTTTACCTTTCATTTCTTTTGGATCTCTTCCAACAATATCGCCTTCAGCAGCATTGTAATTGATAATTCTTCCACTGGAGTCAAGTTTCACAACACCGAATGCCAGTTTATCTAAATCATCTTCTTTCATATCTGAAAGTGTATTTTCAATATCGCTGCCACCAAAAGAAACCAGATCAAGCGAAGCAACGCTACCTGCTGTTCCTGTTTGATCAGAATCTGATTGTTCTGTTAAGTCTGTTGTTAAGGATGAAATTTCAGATTGTTGTGAACTAATGTTTTGAACAACAGATACAATCTTTTGCATATCTAAAAATGATTCACGTGAAGATCTGGCAATATCTGCAGAACTTTTGGTCATACCTCCTAAATGCATTGTCAATTCAGTCGCCGTGTTTGCAACTTCATCTGTAGATATGGCTATCTTTTTTACAAGCATTGACGATTCCTGAGATTTCTCAGCAACCAATTGACTTTCCTGCTCTGTTTCAGCGATTAAACCAACAATCTCTTCTGATAATAATGCCTGTTCTTCAACAGATTCAGTAATAATGCTATTGATGTTATCAATCTCATTTATGATCGATATAATCTGTTTGATAGAATCGACAGCTTTTTCTACGCTTTCTTGAATATTTTTGACTTGATCTGATATTTTATCTGAGGATTCAGCAGACTGTCTTGCCAATTCCTTAACCTCACCAGCAACAACGGCAAATCCTTTACCAGCATCACCTGCACGAGCGGCTTCGATCGTTGCATTTAACGATAATAAATTCGTTTGATCGGCTATTTCTTTAATAATGGCAACAACATTACCGATTTGTTTTGAGGTTTCCACCAATGTTTCCATTCGTTGTGTAATTTCTTTGGCTTGTTCATTGGATTCTTTTGATATTGCACTGGCTTTTTTAGTATTTGTCACAACCCTGGTCAAGGATTTATTCATTCTTTGAACAGCATCTGACATCTGATCTACCTTTGATGTCATTTCTAAGCCAGATTGAGCCATATCCTGTGCATTATCAGATGTTTTTTGTGCATTGTTTACAAGATCTTTAAAAACAGATGAGATCTCGTGAGACATGCCTCCCAGACTTGTGATGAGATTGTTCAGTTCCGAAGACGTTGATGCAATGATTTGAACTTTTTTGGTAACCTTATCAGATTGTTCTAAAACATTGTCTGCGTGTTTTCGATTCCTCTCAAGCTGTTGATATGGTGTACCATTAATTAGAAGTAATTTGTTGGTGATTAACATATAAGAAATTATCCATAAACCTACTGCAGAAATAAGACTTAAC
>Ga0272440_1002354_pt1 | contig 14812 bp, 8 predicted proteins | sample SSMMMBAug17_FD_192440 | JGI IMG/M metagenome (GOLD analysis project Ga0272440, IMG submission 192440) | Marine sediment archaeal communities from Little Sippewissett salt marsh, Falmouth, MA, United States - SSM-MMB-Aug17 | ecosystem: Environmental > Aquatic > Marine > Wetlands > Sediment ... | reverse complement strand
AAGGATACCTTGTTGGGTAGAATAGCTGTCGATGCCCCCCCTGGATCACGTCAATTCTCAATTGCATCCGGAAACAGTAATAATGCTTTTACCCTAAATCCCGACACCGGTGATCTGACTGTCAACAAACCAACAGAATTAGATTATGAAACCATGGATACATATATATTAAAAGTGATCGCAATAATTAATGGCACTGTATATCAGCCTACTTTTACAATCAATATCAAGGATGCCAACGAATACCCTCCGGTATTTGAATCAGATACATATCATTTTTATGTGAATGAAAACAGTGCTGATGGCACACCTGTCGGCATTATTCAGGCCAATGATCTGGATACAGATGATATTCTCAACTTTGAAATCCTACAATGTGAACCTTATAATCCTTTTAATATTGGAACCGGTACGGGTCAGCTTACAGTGAATGGAAATTATCTGCTTAATTATGAACATGTACCAGAATTTACACTTAAAATTAGTGTTACAGACGGCAAATATATCAGAGAAACTCTGGCCTCTGTATCATTAATTGATCGCAATGAATTTCCACCAACTTTTTCAAGTGAAACATATGCATATACCATTGTCGAAAATATTGCGACGGGCAGCTATATTGGCAAGGTTGAAGCCAGTGACGAGGACCCCGGCAGCACAATGATCTATTACATTACTGCCGGAAATGATCAGAAAATTTTTCAAATTGATAATACCGGTACATTCTCAATCGATGATGCTGATGGTTTGGATTTTGAAACGCAAGCTGCTTATACATTAACAGTACAAATTTCTGATGGTACATACAACGATACCGCACAGATTTTTGTCACAGTTAAAGATATCAATGATCCGCCAGAAATAATCCTGTCCCTTTATCCGCGAATTCCTGCAATTCGAGGCGGTAGTCTTCATTCACTTGTGCTGAATAACTCAGGTCAGGTTTTCACATTTGGTGAAAACCAACATGGTCAACTTGGCGACGATACAATGATTAACAAGTCAATTCCTGCGCCCATTTATGGTTCCCACGATTTTGTTAAAATTGACAGCAGTTATCTTCATACCATCGCTCTTCAAAATGATAGCAGTGTATGGACATGGGGATGGAATAACAAAGGACAGTTAGGAAATGGTCAAACAACCGATTTGTTTGCACCGACGCGCGTTGAAGGACTGACACGTGTAAAAAGTATTGCTGCCGGGGCCTATCACACCATGGTGCTTCTGCATGATGGTAATATCAAGATTTGGGGAAGCAACTCTTATGGTCAACTGGGTGATGGTACATTAACAGAACGATATCGACCGGTTGCTGTTAATCATATTAACAATGTCAAGGACATTGCTGCAGGCTATAATCACAGTCTGGCAATTATGGCGGATAATACTGTCATGGCCTGGGGTCAAAACAATGCTGGACAGGTGGGGGATAATACATCCAATAATAAAAAACTAACACCCGTTAAAGTTTCAGATCTCGTCAATGTTGTTATGTTGGCTGCGGGTAAAGAACATAGTATGGCCCTGAAAAAAAATGGCACTGTCTGGACATGGGGTTCTAATGAAAAAGGACAGCTTGGCATTGGTACAACACAAAATCAGAACCATCCGGTTTTAATTGAATCGCTTTCAGATATTGTCGCAATAGCTGCTGGTGGACAACATAGTCTTGCCTTGGAAGAGAATGGCACAATCTGGATATGGGGCCTTAATAATCAAGGTCAACTGGGCACTGGCACTATGCCGTCTGATGATATTATGAACTACCAAACCAGTCCCATAGAAGTTAAATCCAATGAAACTTTTATCGCCATTGCTGCCGGAGAAAATCATTCTATGGCATTGAGCACTGATGGTACAGTCTGGGCATGGGGGGACAATAGTAAGGGGCAATTGGGAAACAATTCCATTCAAAACTCACTTGAGCCACAAAAAGTGAATGCACCCAATAATCTTGAACCATTAAACATTGGTCAACAGGAGCCTCCCAAAATAACCATTCAAGAAGATAACCAATCGGAATATCTTTTCTTTGAAATTCGTGATTCTGAAACACCTGTTCAGGATCTGGCTGTAACTGCTGATGCTGATGATCCTGTTTTGGTGCCAATGGATCAGATCTATATTGAGTGCACTGATGGCCAATGTCAGGCCATGATTTCACCCAGCCAAAATGACAATGGTGAGACCCTGGTAAATTTTCGTGTTAATGATGGTGAAAAAACAACAGTTTCGAGTATTAAACTGGTTGTAGAAGCCACAAACGATCCCCCATTCATATCTGACATTGAGGATCAAAGGACGGATGAAAGTATCACATCAAGTGCAATCTCCTTTAAAATTGATGATCTTGAATCCGCAGCAGATAGTTTAATTCTTTCAGCACGATCCAGTAATTTATCCCTTGTGCCTGATGATCAAATTGATTTTGGCGGTACTGGCAAAAACCGATTTTTAACCATTACACCTGGAAACAATCAATCCGGCCTGGCTGTTATTACACTGACAGTTCAGGATCAAAGCGAGGCCTCATCAACATCATTTACTTTAACTGTCAATGCAGCTCCTGATATTTCTGATATTGGCGATATCACCATTGCAGAAGATCAATCAACCGGATTTATTGATTTTGAGGTACATGATTCAGAAAGCGATTTTACAGAATTAACCATTGTAGGGTTTGCATCAGATCCCAATATGGTTCCCAATCAAAATATACAGGTCAATTGCTCAAGCATTGGCTGTACATTGTTGGTAAAGCCCTATACTGATGTCTCTGGAAAAACTTTAATTACACTCAGGGTTTCAGATGGTCATGCTGTGTCAGAAGACACATTCCTGCTTACAATAGAGCCTGGAAATGATCCGCCTATAGTAGAGCTTGATCTTGAAGCGGGTAATCCTGCCATTGCTGCCGGTGCTTATCACAGCCTGGCTGTTCGGGGTGGAAATGAAGTTATGGTCTGGGGAAGAAACGATATGGGCCAGCTTGGCATTGGTATTAGCGGCGAAAATAATGGCAAAACCTTTCCCACTATTGTAAATGGAATGGATAAAATTGTGGATCTGGCTGCTGGTGAAAATCACAGCCTTGCACTTTCAAATGATGGCAACGTCTGGGCATGGGGAAATAACAGTCATGGTCAATTGGGAATCGGAGATTTTGATACCACCCAGGAGGATACACCGCAGAATGTACTGCTTTTAACAGATATTGTTGCAATTGATGCCGGATATGCGCACTCTCTGGCATTACAGAACAATGGGAATGTATGGAGTTGGGGAAGCAATACCAACGGTCAGTTGGGAAATGGTAAATCAGGTCAGGAAACATCGGAAAGCAAGCCCTTTCTTATTCAGTCTCTGGATAGTTGTGTTGCCATAGCTGCCGGTTACGCCCATTCTGTAGCCTTAAAAAAAGATGGTACAGTCTGGACATGGGGTTTCAACAGTTCCGGACAATTGGGGGATCAATCTGAAACAGATACAACACAACCTGCCATTGTACCTGGTCTGGCCAATGTCATTGCCATTGCTGCTGGAGACTATCATACTGTGGCCTTAAAAAATGATGGCACTGTCTGGACATGGGGAGACAATCCTTTTGGGCAATTGGGTGATGGCACCACTGTCATGAAAAATTTACCCGTACGTGTATTGGATATTTCCAATGTTACAGGTATTGCTGCCGGTTATGTGCATACATTGGCACTTCGAAACGATGGCACAGTGTGGGCTTGGGGCGGTAATGAATATGGCCAGCTTGGTGATAACAGCGTTATCCAAATGCAGGCACGACCTGTGAAGGCAGACATTTTTCCACAGGGCATTGCTGTTGAAGCCGGTCATTACCATAGTCTGGTTCTTAAAAGTGATGGTTCGGTCTGGAGTTTTGGCGGCAATGGTTTTGGACAGTTGGGTGATAATACCCTTCAAGGAACGGCCCTGCCCCTGCAGGTGAATGGACCTGACAATTTTGACAAACTAAACATCGGAACCCCTTATACCATTGATGAAGATGCTCAAACCGGTGCGATACTATTTTCTGTCACTGATGAAGAAACCCCTTCAGAAGATCTGATTGTCAGTGTATCATCATCAAATCCGCGTCTGGTTCCGGAATCTTCTTTTATCAAAGAAGGCACTGGAAAAATTCAAAGTCTGACCATTCGTCCGGCAAAGAATCAATTTGGTTGGGCCACCATTACAATCAAAGCCAGTGATGGCATTTCTTTTTCTACAGACAGCTTTACCTTGTGGGTCAATGAAATTAATGACAGCCCTAAAATTTCAGATATTGGATATCAAAGTATTGATGAAGACACTCAGTCTCCCAATATTCCATTTCAGATCAGTGATATGGAAACACCGGCTGATAAATTACTGGTATCAGCCACTTCATCCAATGCAGATCTGATACCCAATGCCAATATTCAAATTATTGGCACCAGTCAGGCACGAACAGTAGTGATAACGCCTGCAAAAGACATGTATGGTATTGCCACCATCACCATTGAAGTAAGTGATGGCATTGCTGTAGCATCTGATACATTTACTGTTCGGGTCAAGGATGTTAATGATGCACCTGTCATTTCCCAGATTGAGCCGCAATTGATTGATGAAGACAATCCTTCTCAAGCCATTACATTTAATATTTCAGATATGGAAACACCTTCAGCAAATCTAATTGTATCGGCATCAACTTCAGATCCTTCAAAAGTACCTGAATCAAACCTGGATTTTTCTGGAACAGATCAAGAGCGAAGTGTTGTCATTACACCATTAAAAGATCAGAATGGTACTGTTCAACTCACAATAAAAGTCAGTGATGGCAGCCTTAGCTCACAAATTACTTTTGATCTTACCATTGCGCCGGTGAATGATGCTCCGCGTATTTCCTCAATTGAAAATCAGGAAACCTGGGAATATGTCGTGAATATTCCCATTGCATTCACTGTGACTGATGCTGAAACACCGGCACAGGATTTAACATTAATTGCGGAATCCAGTGATACATTGATTGTCAGCAATGATCATATCACCTTTGGTGGATCAGGAAGTGAAAGAACAATTATTCTGGAACCATCAGAAGATCAATTTGGCACAACAGATATTACCATTGCTGTGAGTGATGGAAATAAAACAGAAATGGAAACATTTTCATTGACAGTCAACCCCAAACGCGACTGGGATAAAAATGAAGACATTGTCACATACAGCGATTTGGAAGATATTTGGGGACGTTCTCCCAACGATATCTATGCTGTTGGAAATGGCGGGGCCATATTTCACTATAATGGTATTTTATGGTCAAAGGTCGTGACAACCTATGATTACGATTTGAAAGCAATTTGGGGTGATATTGGTATGGTGTACGTTGTGGGTAATAATGGTGTGATATTGCAATATGATGGTCATAGCTGGTCAAAAATGTTTTCTGGTACGTCTGAGCATTTGAATGGCATTTGGGGAAATGGCCGTTCTATTTTTGCTGTCGGTACATATGGCACAATTCTGAAATACAATGGTGTGAGTTGGAACGATATGTCCAGTGGTACCACGACAACACTGGATATCTGGGGCAATGAAAATAAAATGTATGCTGTGGGTAATGGCGGGATGGTGCTTCAATTCAATGGTTTTACCTGGGACACCATGTCTAAAGTTACAGCCTATTCACTGCGAGGTGTCTGGGGAAGTTCTGAAAATGACGTATTTGCTGTAGGAGATGGTGGTACAATTATTCATTACAATGGTACTGAATGGCTTGAACAGGAAAGGGGAAATTTTTCTTCCCTTAAAGGAATATGGGGCCTTTCAGGCAGTATTATCTTTGCAACAGGTCTACAAGGAACAATTGTACAATACGATGGCAATGCGTGGTCTGAAACTGAAAGTGGTATTGCCTATCCTTTGATGGGCATATGGGGATCTTCAATCACAGACATTTATGTTGTGGGTGAAAATGGTACGATATTGAGACGTTCTACCGGGCAAATCAGTGGAAAAATCACAACCACAATTACGGGTGGTAATTCCATTGTGGTAGGGGCTTCAGTCAGTATTGTAGAAACCGGCCAACAAACAACAACGGATGAAAATGGTCAGTATGTATTTAGTAATGTGCCTATAGGGGCGTATACTTTAAAGGTATCATCAGAGTATTTTGACGAGATTACAATTTCTGATATTCGTGTGCCTGGCGGTGAAATTGCCATTCCTGATATTGATTTGTCTGATTTGAAAACAGGTATTTATTCTCAGGCAGAACTGGATAATGCTATATATAAAGAGCGTATTAAATATGATCCAGATGGTGATGGCATCATAACTACTGAAAATGTAATCTATTTCTTACAGTGGTTGGGAGGGTTTTAGTAAATTGAAACATAAAATATGCATTGCGCTGGATGTTCATCAAAAGATTACCGCATTGAATTTGGTAGATTTGTTGAAAGATCATGTTGGATATTTTAAGATAGGGATGCAGCTTTTTTACCAACATGGTCCGGACCTGGTTCATCAGATTCGTGAAAAAGGTGTAAAAATATTTCTGGATTTAAAATTTTATGATATTCCCAATACAGTTAGAAATGCAGCCATTGCATCAGTTCGAATGAATGTGAATATATTTAATGTTCATGCGAGCGGCGGTTTTTCAATGATGCAGCAGGCTGTTGAAGGAGCGAAAGAAATATCTCAAAAAGAAAATCGCTTGATGCCTGAAATTCTTGGCGTAACGATTCTAACCAGTATGACAGCACATACCTTGACACAGGAACTGAATTGGCCAGGAACAATTCAAACGAGAGTATGTGAGCTGGCTCAACTATCCCAAAAAGCTGGTTTGGATGGCGTTGTGGCATCACCCCTTGAAATTGGGTGGATTCGATCTGTCTGTGGAAATAAGTTTAAAATTATTACACCTGGTATACGCCCAACATGGGCTGTATCCAACGATCAAAAAAGAGTGATGTCACCTGCTCAGGCTGTTGAAGCAGGCGCTGATATTATTGTTGTCGGGCGTCCGGTTATTCAGGCAGATGATCCGGTTGAGGCGGTTTTTCGGCTGTTTGAATAATGATTAATATGCGTCAACGCCTGATTAGATAAAATGAATTAAAACTATGCATAACGATAAAACACAATCCGATACAGAAAAAAGCATTAAAATTTTAATGCAAAAAATCCAAACAGAACCCTATAATATTGAGAATGATTATAAATTAGGCGCCTTATTAAAATCCATTGGACAGTTTGAGGATGCAAAAAAATGTTATCATCGCATTCTTCAGAAGTTTCCATCAGATGTAGATACCCTGTTTGATATGGCATTTGCATATCAGCATTTGGGTCAGAATGATGAAGCGATCAAATGGTATGAAAAGCTCTTTCAAATTGATCCCAAGCATACACAAGCTCATGTTAATACAGGGCATATTTATCGTATCCAGGGGCAGATTCAACAGGCATGCCAACATTTTATGCTCGCAGAATCAACAATGAAAAACGCCGGACTTGAAGTCTTGCGTCATGTTTCATTGCCAGTACTCTATCATTCAAAAGACGAAATTTTGTTCTACAGACAACGACTCATTGATTATGTTTCAAACAATCAAGTAGACTTACAAGATCCTTTCAAACAGGTCGGTATTACTCAATTTTTATTGGCCTATCATGGTTTGGATGATACATTCATTCAAAAATCAATTGCTGATTTTTATTATCGTTCGTGTCCATCATTGAATTATATTTCTCCCTATTTGAATCAGAAAAAAGCCCAAAGAAGGATTTCGATTGGTTTTGTTTCGACCTTTTTTTGGGAATTACATCCGGTGGGTAAAGTTTTTCAGGGATTAATTAAATATTTGAATTCGGAAATATTTCGCGTTGTTTTGTTTCATACATCAAATAAAGTGTTTGTTCAGTCAAAAATTCATGAATTACATAAAGAAAAAATAAAGTATCTACCAAGAGATTTATCACAATGTCGCAACATCATTGCCAATGAAAAACTTGACATCCTTTTCTATCCTGAAATTGGGATGGACCCTTTAATTTATTTTTTGGCTTTTTCACGTCTGGCCAAAGTTCAATGTGTGGGATGGGGGCACCCTGTTACAAGCGGTATTAAAAATATTGATTATTATATTTCTACAGTGGATATGGAACCGAACAATGGCATGATGCATTACACAGAAAAACTGGTCATGCTAAAAACTTTTATTTCATGTTTTTATCGCCCGCAAATACAAACGCATCACTTAAAAAGATCAGATTTTAATATTCCTGATGGTCATTGGTATGTTTGCCCACAGAATATTCAAAAAATGCACCCGGATATGGACACGCTATTTTCAGAAATTCTAAAGAATGATCCCAAAGGATTGCTAATTTTGTATGCAGGAAAATATCCTGTATTAACGCAACAGTTAAAAAATCGAATGAAACAAAGTATGCCCGGATTGATGAAGCGGATCATATTTGAAAAAAGTATGCCCTTTGATACATTTTTACAATTTTTAAATTTATGTGATGCGGTCCTTGATGTGCCTTATTTCAGCAGTGGGACAACAAGCCTTGAAGCCTTTTCAGTAGGTGTGCCCATCGTAACAATGCCAGGTGACTTCTTTCGAAATCGCCTGGCATATGGCTGTTTGAACCGAATCAATGTTTTTGACACCATCGCAAAAAGCCTGAGCCACTATGTTACATTGGCCAATCAACTCGCATGCGATAAGGATTTTAGACGGAATGTGTCGGATAAAATATTGACAAACAGTGATGTTTTATTTAATAATCAAGAAGTCATACGTGCGTATGAACAGTTTTTTATTCATAGCTCCCAATAATGGGAAAAAAAGGAAAATAATGAAAATTGAAAAAAAATTAATCCAGGAATTGGGTCAATTAAATGTTTTAAGTCAAGAAAACAATGAAACCCCATTGGCGTCACTTTGGGAGAACCAAAAAACAGTCCTGATTTTTGTACGTCATTTTGGATGAATGATTTGTCGCCGCCAGGTGGTGGACATTAAAGAACAGATGGAAACATTCAATAAGCTAAATGTGCGTATTGTTGTCATTGGTAATGGTACACCCAATTTTATTGAAGGCTTTCGAAATGATACGGGTTATTCGGGGGATTTATTTACAGATCCATCCTTAAAGTCATATCAATTGCTCAATTTTAAAAAAAGTGTCAAGTCACTTTTGGGCTTAAAGACCATGAAATCTGCCTTACACGCTCTTTCTACGGGTTATATGCAAAAGGGAATTCAGGGGGATGCATTACAACAGGGTGGTGTTGTTGTGGTTGATTCCGGAGGGGATCCGTTCTATTTTTATGCGAATACTGAAGCCGGTGACCATGCACCTTTAGATGAAATTATTAAAGCCTGTCAATGATCTCGTACAACATGCATGATTGGCACTCACATCAATAAAGGAGTAATATAAGATGCGAAAAGTTTTTTTTATCAATTTGGTTTTAATGAAAATATTTTTTTTGATTTCTTATACACATGCTGTTCAATTGAAGCAGATAAATGTGAATAGATTTGATATTTCCGGCACATTGCAAACAATTGTTACTAAAAGTGAAATCGATATTTTGGATGAGGATGTTGATATTCATCGCTTTCGATTAAATTTAAACGGGGAACTCAATGAAAATGTTTCCTTTTACAGCGAATTTGAGATAGGTGGGAATATGTCGCCTGACTCACTGTGGCAGGCAACGCCAGCATCTCGCATGCGAATACTTGATGAAACGCAAGGAGATTCAGAGATGCCAGCAGGAGCAAGGTATGCACAAAAAGATTTTGGCTCAGATAGCCAAATTGTTCAGGCATATGTTGATTTAAAATATTTTAAAAAAATTAAATTGCGTATCGGCCAGATGCCCAGAGGATCCAGCTATGAATTGAATACGCCTGTCAATAAACTTGAGACAATTAATTATTCAACGACTGTTGGACAGTTTGGCAAATTTGTGAGAGGTGTTCAGCTTAAAATTGCTCCGCTTAAATTTTTAAGAATTGGCATTGGTATTGATGATAGTGTGGGTGGTATCACAGGCGGAATAAACAAGCCAAAAGCTAAGTTTAGCACTGGCGGAAAAGTTGTGATTATTCCCTGGCCCAAACACCTTTCATTAATGCTCTGTGCCCGGCATGTATCTGAAACAAATGATATGCCTGATGCCAATGCAGGCATTATCGGAGCAGATTTTAAATTCAAAGGCTTTCATTTTCAGGGACAAGCCTACCACCTTCATGTAAACCCAGTCAACACAGGTAAGCAAAAGGGACTGAAAGGTAATATTTGCAGTTGGTATTTACACACATCCTATATCATTCCAAAAACAAAGCTGCAGATTGTATCTCGCTATAATTATTTTGAAAAAAGAATCAGGGATCGAAAAACAGATAACTTAAAAGCACCCGCCAATTACCATATGGAAATCATTACTGCCGGCGTTAATTGGATTTTTTCACCCTATTCTCGTCTTCAGGTAATGTACGACATTGTTGATGGCGATGATAACGATAGTTTGGATATTCAGTTGGAACTGTCCTTTTAATTCAACTAAGGAATGCTCGGAAAATAATTTCCCCATTCGGTAAGTCAGTCTGACCTGTCCGAATTTTTGAAAATGGGGAACTTATTTTCCGAGAGTTCCTAAGTACATTTTTAAAAAAAAGGTGTTTTTCGTTGATTTCTTAACGCATTTATATTTCTTTTAATCGCTTTTACCACATCATTTACCATTGATTTTTCTCGTGCTGTTGAAGCGATCATTTTTTTCTTTTCATCACAAGGATAGAGTGTTTCAATAAAGCGTGTTTGTTGTTCCAATGCGCTTTCTTCGATACTTCCTTTTTTTTCATAATCATTGGGATAAATTGCTTTGCCAAAATGAACTTTCCATTTCGATGGCAGCGGTACGGCACCCAACAATCCGAATAATGGAAATGTAAAAGTGATCGGGAGAAAGGGAAACCCTAAAAGCTCACCCAGTTTGTAATTCTTATATACAACCGGGTATATTTCTTCAGATCCAACCACTGATGTTGGAATTATCGGCGTGTTCGTATGAATGGCTAATCGTGCAAATCCACCTGTGCCAAAAGATTCCAGTTGATATCGACGTGTATAATTTTTACCCACTCCTTTTGTACCCTCAGGGCATACAATGATAATTTGTTCTTCAGTCAACAAGCGCTTTGCATTCACCCAACTGGCCAAAACATTGCCTGTTCGCCAGTAAATATCACCGACAAATGGTGTCCATGTCAGAAAATCTGCCATTAAAGCCCATGAAATGCGATTTTTTCGTGACTGCCTGTAAATAGCCTGTTTGATCATTAAAACATCCAGCGCAATCGTTCCGGCATGGTTCATCACAATCATCGCACTACCTTTATCTGGAATATTTTCAATACCTTCAATATCCATTCGCCAATAATAATTGGCAAAGAAATCCAGTACCTTCATTGCGCGTTCATGATATGTCGGGTCGAAACCATAACCATCAATCATATTGCCTCCCTTTTGGAATCTTTGAATGATAAATCACATATTTTATCTGACAGGTCAAGTCTAAACAAAAATTTTACATAAAGATATATTTTACATCATTTACAATGTATTTTATATTTTTTACACACAAACTTACACTTTTTTATGAATAAATATACCGATAATACAACAATAAATTCAAACAATCTAAATACTTATGAAAAATTATTATTTATGGCATCTTGCTTGCTCTGTAAAGATAGCAAGATAATAAATTTTACAAGTAATTAACAACTTATTCGACAATCCATTACAAAACCTGAAAACGGGAAAGGAGGTCAGCGATGAAACAATTATATATCATAATCATTTTTAGTATACTTACGTGTCAGTCATCTCAGGCTATTAATTATTATGTAGACACAAATATTTCACATTCAGGCAATGGGCTGAGCTGGTCCACTGCCCTCAAATCTATTAAAGAAGCCACGAATAAACAATTAATGCCTGATGATATGGTGTACATAAAATCCAATACAATTAATAATCGTTCTGACAATTCTAAAGAAGGATCTCAAAAAATTTCCTTGACAACATGTGTGTATATTACACGAGCTGAAGGAACAAACGATGTGAATATTGTTACGAATTACAGTATCAATAGCTATCCATCAATGGATATTCCAAAAATTATCAATGATAGCAAACAAAGTTTTGATCCAGTTTTAGATAATCTGCAATTATATGCAGGCAATAAATTCATTGATATTTCAACACTGGATTATTATGATAACAATTTAAAAATTATTACAGAAATGGATATTGCCGATCAAGAAGCCATTCATAATTTTTTAGATGAAATCCACGAACAGTTTATGAATGCATTACGTTATAGTATTGTTCAACGTTCAGTATCATCCGTTCATGCAAATCTTGAATTGAACACCGCGAAAAAAGTAACAATCAGTCGAAAATATCCGGATCTGGTATGGCAGCATATTGGGCCAGAATTTAGTTATCGTCTAATTATTGATGGTCAATATTATGAAATTTCGGTAGATAAGCATGCATCATTTGTAAGATTTACAACTTCGGAACTGGAAAGTGGTCCACATAAGTATATGGTTCAAGTATTAAAAGATGGTCAAGTGGTATATCATCCACTCAAATCCCATACACTTTATGTTTTGTCTGATAAGGAACAAGATGATCTTCTTGAAGAAAAACAGTTTATCGAAAAAATTAATCCTGAAAACAGATTCTTACTGGGTAATTACATGGAAGAAAAAGGATTGATTGTGGTTGCAATGGATGAATATCGACGTTTTTTTGAAAAATACCCTGATGAAAACCAGATGCGCCCCTATCTTATTAAAATTTATAATCAACTGAATTTGAGTGATTTGAAACTGGCTGAAATAGAAAGATACAATACAGTTATGTAACGATGATGCTCCAATTTTGATTTCTCATATCATCATTATTGCTTGAAATCTCTATACATGTCTAAAAAAATTCTGTCGAGTTTGCCAACTCACTCTCTTATCAATAGACAATTAACGAGCAATAAATCTGGCTTTCACGAATATCTTGAGAAAAACCCAGGTTGGATAGATACTGCCCGCCAACATTATTTCCATAGCGAAATTGATATGCAATATCGATAGAAAACAGATCCATAACTGTCCAACCTGTTCCAAGGCTGAATCCATAAATATCATGTCCATTATTTTCAGAGGGCATTGGATCATAAAAGCATCCAAATCGAAATGGAATTAATCGGCGCTTAATTGGATCTATCCATATGTATTCAAGACCAAGCCTAAGTTGATAGGTGCGATCAAGTTGAAATTCTTTTCTGCTCTGACCAGACAATGGGCAATAATCATGACCTTCAGTTCGAATTAAAAAATGCTGCCACTGTGTCTCATAAAAATCAGCTGCCAAATAAAAATTATCATGAAATCGATATAAAAGACCAAAACCCCATGTCAAAGGCATTTCCAAACTGGACTCTTGGGAAGTAAAATCTGTTGGTCGATCTTCTGTTTTTATTGGAGATTGGAAATAGTAATCAAAGCGGGTTTTTTCATAAACAGTTGCATTAAAAGGCGTTTTTAAAACTGTTCCCAAGCGCCATTGATCGTTAATATCCCAAATCATACCCAATATGACATTCCAGCCCTCGAAAGAATAGGATTTTGTAATGTTTTGATTTTCAATATATGGATGATTATCAAAAATACCCTGTGTATAGACATCATTGCTTTGTGACCATTCATCCCCTAATAATCCATCTGACCATTTATTAAGCGTCAGACCAATACTTAATCGCGGCTGAATAATTTCCATACACCAGGAAAGGCCTAGTGCATATAGATCACCTTCTTGTTCATAGGTGTATTGTGAGTGATAGGATTCAATATCAGTGTTTTCCTGAAATGGAAAGTGCCATCGTCGGGAAAGTGAATACAGTCGCTGCGCTGATGCTGCCACAACCATATTTTTATCTGAAAAAGCAATCGGATAGGCAGCGCTTAAATAATTGATTGACATTTTTGAAACAGGTTGTTGGCCGGAGGATTTTGGATATGATTTAAAACGATTTTTTTCTTGTAAATGATCATGGGAAAACACGAATGATAATTCGGGCTTTTTTAAATGAATCAAAGCGGCAGGATTCCATGATGATGCAGTGGCATCATCCGCAATTCCTATAAACGCTCCTCCCATACCAATGGCTCTTGCTCCTGAACCTACGGGGTTAAAAGAACCGGGTATTTCAATAAGGGGTACGGCTTCACACCATGAATTGATGTTTACCAGTATCATACTGACAAACAATAATACGATAGTATTTTGATGTTTTACGAACATATTTTATTATACAGTATTTTGAAAAAAAAATTTCACAAATCTCCTATTTTTTATGCTGAGCCGCGTTGTCCATTAGTATTATTTTTTTTATTTTAATGGTTTTCTATAAACAGAAACATCAACCGGAACAAAACGATCATTAATACCATGAAGCGTTTCTGAATGTCCAATAAACAAAAATCCACCGGGATACAATTGATTGTAATACTTATTAAATAATTTTACCTGCGTTTCCCTGTCAAAATAAATGATCACATTACGACAAAAAATGATATCCATCATCGTTTTAATACCAAAACTGGGACCTTCATTTAAATTAATTCGTCGAAAAGTCAAATGATTTCGAAGTTCAGGTACAATACGATTCTGTCCTTTACTCTTGCCCTTTCCCAGCATTAAGTATTTTCGG
>Ga0272440_1002353_pt1 | contig 14813 bp, 10 predicted proteins | sample SSMMMBAug17_FD_192440 | JGI IMG/M metagenome (GOLD analysis project Ga0272440, IMG submission 192440) | Marine sediment archaeal communities from Little Sippewissett salt marsh, Falmouth, MA, United States - SSM-MMB-Aug17 | ecosystem: Environmental > Aquatic > Marine > Wetlands > Sediment ... | reverse complement strand
GGTTGTAGTTCGGAGGGCGAACATAAGGTTCGCCCCTACATTGGTTTCGGACATTGGTTGGATTCTGGTTCTTGTGAGTGAAATTGATGAAATTGAACTTTTTCCCCTAACTTGTACATACGCCCGTTTTCACGTTAGACGATCATATTATGTATAGTCCTACATTTAACAATTGACAAAGCAATCTGATTCTGGGCATAAGGTAATTTTTAATTTTTTTGGGGAGGTTATTGTAATGGGACAAATGTCCGAACATATCAAACAAGTCAATGATATCAAGTCAAGTGTACTGGAAGTGGTCGCATATAATTACTGCGGAAAAAGAGACATTGATATCCAAATAGAACAGCCAGAGTTTACATCATTATGCCCAATGACCGGGTTGCCTGATTTTGCAAAGATTCAAATTCAATATACGCCCAATCAAACCATTGTCGAGCTTAAATCATTGAAATATTATTTACTTCAATATAGAAATGTCGGCGTATTCTATGAACATCTAGTGAATGTCATGCTAGATCATCTCGTTGAAAGGGTACGCCCCAAAACAATGACGATTACTGGTAATTTTACACCGCGTGGTGGCATTCAAACGCGCGTTGTCGCAACTTATAATTCAGGTGAATAAAGGAATTTGAAAGAAAAGAAGAAATGCCCACCCTTACTACCAAAGAAATAGAATTGGATTCTGTCCCAAATTCATCAGGCGTTTACTTGATGAAAAATGCCAAAGATGAAATTATCTACGTGGGCAAAGCCAAAAACCTACGAAAAAGACTGGCATCCTATTTCCAAAAAAAAGATCATATTGATCCAAAAACAGAGATTCTCATTCGTAAAATTCATACCTTCGATACCATTGTTACTGCCCACGAAGATGAAGCCTTGTTGTTGGAATCTACGTTAATCAAGCAGCACCGCCCCCGCTATAATATTCAATTAAAAGATGACAAACGCTATCCATTGATTCGCTTAGATACAACAAGCGATTATCCTTATCTATCAATTGTTCGGAAAAGTAAATCAGATGGTTCTATTTATTTTGGTCCTTTTGCATCAGCCCAATCTGTTCGTCAAACCATACAACTCATCAATAAGTTGTTCAAGCTTCGGAAATGCAGGCATAAGGAAGTAAAAAAACGTACACGTCCCTGTTTGAACTATCAAATTAAAACCTGCCTGGGGCCCTGTTGTTATCCAGTTGATACAAAAGATTACCAACAAATTGTTCAGGAAATCATGCTGTTTTTAAAGGGAAGAACACCCGCTTTAATCAAACAACTCAAACGAAAAATGTTAGACTATGCTGCGCATCAGGATTATGAAAATGCCGCTGTTGTTCGGGATCGCATGCAGGCCATTGAAAAAATTCTTGAAAAACAGGTGGCAGTGTCAACATCACCTGTAGATTGGGATATTATCGGCTATGCTGAAAATGACCAGGGCGTTGTTTTTACCATGATGGCTGTTCGTAGGGGACGTCTTGCAGATACGCGGCATTATTATTTTTCAAAAGGTCTTGCGACAATTACTGAAATGATGGAATCATTCATTCGTGAGTATTACGAAAAATTGCCTCTTATTCCAAATACTGTAATTACATCACTCAAGCTGTCACATACAGAGAGCCTGGAAAGGTATCTTGCAAAATTAAAAAATAAAAAAGTGATTGTCATTTATCCTGTTCGCGGTGAAAAGCGACGCCTGGCTTCATTGTCTGATGAAAACGCAAAAAATGAACTGACCGAGCATGAAGCCAAACAAAATAAACGATTACGTGCCCTGGTCAGCATTCAAAAAGCCTTAAAACTCAAACAAATTCCTGGCAGAATCGAATGTTTTGACAATTCTAATATTGGCGGAAGCTCACCGGTTGCAAGCCGTGTTGTCTTTATTGATGGCGAACCAGATACATCACAGTATCGACGTTATAATATCAAGACAGTTATTGGTGCTGATGACTATGCCTCCATGCATGAAATCCTGTCCCGACGATTGAAAAATCAAACCGATCCATTTCCAGATATTCTTATGGTTGATGGTGGACGCGGTCAGTTGTCCATTGCCGTGCATGTGATTTCTGAAATTCTGGATACGCAGCAATTATGTGTTATCGGTATTGCCAAAAAAAAAGCACATGAAACAAAGGACAAAATTTATATCCCAAAACGAAGCAATCCCATCAATATTTCTGATGACGCCCTGTTATTGCTTCAGCAAATTCGCGATGAAGCCCATCGGTTTGCCATAAAATTTCACCGAAATAAACATCAAAAAAAGCAAATATCATCTTTTTTAGACGAAATCCCAGGCATTGGTCCCAGGCGAAAAGCTTTGCTGATTAAGCATTTTGACAAAATTCAGAATATCAGACAGGCAAAGGTGGATGATTTTGAATCAATCCAGGGAATTTCAAAAAAACTGGCCCAACAGATTGTAGAAATATGTAACAAGATTGAAGGGCAATAAATCGGAGTTGCATTATTAAGTAGTATGTTATATTGAAAATTCTATTAATTAATTAAACATAAAGGAGGTTATCATGTCTGAAACAGTCATTATTGAAGATGTTATGATGGACGACGAACCTGCCGGATTGGCAGAAAACTTTGTTCCAATAGAACCATCATTTACGACTGTGGTTTCCAGCGATGACGAAATGGAACCAGACGAAACAGTTTATTTTGGAGTGGATTTGCCTTTGGGAGATATTGGTGAAGTTCACGCAAAAGTACTGTCATGCGAAGAAATCGACGATGTTTATATCATGAAACTGGAAGTTTTGGAACTGGATGAACGTTATGTCATTCCCCTGACCCAGGCTTTGAAAGGTGAACTGGATAATGAAAAATCTGATGGTGGACCAGATTGGGCCCTGGGTTTGAAACAAACCAATGGCACGTTTGCCACACTGGTCAATCTGCCTGCCGGTCTGCTCACTGCCGCACAAATTGAAAAAATTGCTGAAGTTACAAAAAATGGATCAGGACTTGCCAAATTAACACACGCACAACGAATTGTTCTGTTGCTAAAACCTGAACAGATTTCAACAGTCGCTGATGACCTGGCTTCGGTAGATTTGCGTGTAGGGGTTCTTCACTCGGGCATTCGTAATATACGCGGTTGTTGTGGGGCTTTGTGTCAGTTCTCGCAAGGTGTTGATGGCCTATCAAAAGCCATTGAAATTGATAAAGCACTGTATGGACGTCCCATGAAATTTGATGTTAAGATTGCGGTCTCTGATTGCCTTCGAAACTGCATGGAATCCTATTGTGTGGATATCGGTTTGATTGGATCATCTGGAAAATACAGTGTATTTGTTGGAGGCGCTGCCAGCTCAGTTCATTATAAAGGCTTGAAACTGGCATCCAATATCGAACCTGATGATGTTGTCGATACTATTGAAAAAATTCTACAATGGTATGAGAACAATGCAAATGATGGAGAAAGATTACACAAAACGTTGGTTCGTCTGGGAATGGATGAAGCCAATAAGCGACAAATTTCACTATTGGAACAGGTCGAATCTGTTTTTGATGGCCTTGATGTTGGCTATAATGTTTCAAAACAATTAACACGTAATTTGGCCCGTGCATTGACAGTTCAACAAATGAAAAAAGATTTGGAATTGTCATAACACAAAATAATGTGGAGGAGAAACCATGCCTGTTGGAAGTCATAAAGATGCCTTTAAAGCACACCAGCTTGTTAAAAAGCTCAGTGGAAAAAAAGAAAAAAAGCCGTTGATTGATGCTGCTGCAAATATCCTTCTGGATTTTGTAAAAAATCAACGTCAGGTTAATTCTGATCATTTAATTACCACTTTACCCGAGGATCATGGAGATCATGACCCCAAAAAACTGGACAAAGCCCTTGATGCTGTCAGCAAATTATGTGGCAAATGTGATGAAAGCCATGATGATGCCTGTTTTGTTAATCAGACACGACGAATGTTAATTAAGGCAAAAACTGGCGTCGATTTGGGAAATCATTTTGATGGTAACAAAAGCCTGGAAGAGTTATTGAAAGAAGCTGAAGATATTAAACAATCATCCAGCCCTGAGGAAAAACAAACTGCCTGTGAAACGATCCAGGAAGTGCAAAATGAAACCATTGATGATTTAAGCAACAAATATGATGAACTTGAAAAGAAATATGAAGAATTGTCTGAAAAAGATGTGTTTCGAAGCACATTAATTGATGAAATTGTTGGTACCATTTCGGCTGTTTCAAATGGAAATTTTGCTGCTGAAATGCCGGTTCATGAGGATGAACAATTGGGCAAATTGGCAACTGCATTTAATGTCATGCTCAAAACAATCAATGAAACCATGCAAAACCTGGATAAACTGGTCTCCGAGAGGAGTGCAGAACTTCGTATGATTATGGATACTGTTCCTGTCGGGTTACTATCTATCATGACAATGTCGAGCGATGACTACCGAATTAATCCTGAATATTCAAAAACCTGTGAAACAATATTGGGTATTGATGAATTAAGAGGGCGCAGCTTTTTGGATATCATTGGATTGACCAAACGCACAGGTGATGCCAGAAAAGACATGGCAAAATTTCTGGACTTATTGACACAGGAATTGCTGCCTGAGGAAGACATGGCCGGTCTGAATCCTTGTGAAGAAATTGAAATAAAAAATGATGATGGTTCTATTACCTGGGCAAAAATTAATTATCATTTGATTCATAAACAAGGTGCTGACAAACCAGATATTCTGGTTGTATTGGAAGACATTACACGCGCCAAAGCCATGCAGGAAGAAATTGCAAGATCAGAACAGGAAAATATGCAACTCAAAGCCATTGCTGAAGATCCAGACTTATTTTGCGAATTTCTTACTGAGTCAACAAAAATGTTGGGTCAGGTTATGAATGATGCCAATCAATTGCCTGATGCCGATGATCCCAAACCCCTTGTAAACAATATGTTTCGTGGCGTTCATACAATTAAGGGCACCGCAGCATCATTTGGTTTGAATGGTATCAGTCAATTGGCAGCAGCCCTTGAAAACAGCCTTGATGATCTCAGGCAGGCTGATACCATTGCAACAGAAACAATTGATGAAACCAAAAAAGCGCTGGACGAACTGAATGAGGCCAACGAGGATATTGTTCAAAAAACTGAGAAACTTCTTGGACAAAAAATTGGTGGCGGCGATACTGTTCTCAGGGTGAATGCCAGTGATATTCAATCTTTGATTGATAAGGTTTCAAATCTGCCAATACAATGCAATGATCGGGATGTCATCCTGGAAACGTTACAATCTTTTAGATCTGTTTCTGTACAAAAAGGTCTGGGCCAGGCCCTGAAAATTATTCCAGGCTTAATTGAACGTCTGGAAAAGGATGTTGTCTTTGATCTTCAAGACAATAATGCGCGGCTGGATTGCGACCTGTCCAGAGATCTGAATACACCATTTGTTCATTTAATCCGAAATGCCTTTGATCATGGTATTGAATACAGCGAAGAACGCGTTGCCAATGGCAAGCCTGAACAAGGACAGGTCAAATTGACTGTTACTGATAAAAAGGATTGCCTGACATTGGTATTGTCTGATGATGGCAAAGGCCTTGATCCAGAAAAACTCAAATTATCAGCAATTTCCAAAGGACTGATTACTGAGGATGAAGCTGCAAGTATGCCAGATGATGAAGCGAAACGATTGATTTTCAAACCTGGATTCTCAACAGCAGAATCTGTCAGCGATGTTTCAGGACGTGGGGTTGGTATGGATGCTGTGGTTCATACCATTGAGTCTGTTCTGTCAGGAAAGGTCCGCATTGAGTCTACATTGGGACAGGGAACATCATTCATTATTCAAATTCCCAAACCCCTTGCTGGTGCTGAAATAAAATCAGAAAACATGCCATCAAAGCGAGCATTTGGATATTGTAGTAACTGTTTTTATGAATTTATTCCAAATCAATCTGGCGGCTATGTTGCCAATCCTATTGAGATGAACGCTGTGCCAAATCATTTGCTGGAAAAATGGAAAAGTTCAGGGGTTCTTTCAACAGATGCTTAATTTAACCATTACACAACAAGGAAAGCTTGATAAATAAAATGTGCATTGATCTTGAACGTACCAAAAATTAAGGTCGTGTAGAGACGTAGTATGCTACGTCTCTACAGTTCAAAAACACCATTTTATTGAAATGAGGAACTTCATTTCATAACGTTCCTGATAAGCATTGCAAGCCAATCTGGCTAATGCCATAAAAAATAAACAAATAACTTGATTCTTTCATTAATTTCGCGTATGTATATATTTATCGTATCTGATTTCAATTTTTATTGTAGTTAATTGGATACATATTAGTTCTTATTAGTCTAAAAAAGTGTATTATAATACATAGTGTCGATAAAACAATCTGGACAGGACTTAGAATCATGAAAGTTAAAATCTGGGGCAGTAGAGGATCAATTCCCGCTTCAATAAAAGCTGGAAATATTCGAGAAAAAATCTTTACAGCAATCGATAAAGCAAAAAATGTACCGCTGATTGATGCCAATGATATCAATCGATTTATTGATGAAAAACTGCCATTTTATGTGCATTCAACTTATGGAACCAATACATCATGCGTTGAATTAAGTGACAGTGAAAATGAATATCTATTATTGGATGCAGGAAGCGGTTTGCGGGATTTTGGGAATACGATTATGCGAGCGGGCATAATGCCCTGTCGTTTTCATATCTTTTTATCGCATTTGCATTGGGATCATATACACGGCTTTCCATTTTTTACACCAGCCTTTGTTAAAGGAAACCGAATTGACTTTTATGCATTTCACGATCAATTAGAATCTGCCTTTGTCACGCAACAAGGGTCTCCTTTTTTTCCAGTACCCTTTGAATACATGCAGGCAGATAAACATTTTCATTTATTGCATACAGATGAAACCTATGAAATTTGTGGATTTCAAGTTAAAGGAATAGAACAAAACCATGCGGGTAAATCTTATGGCTATTCATTTGAAAAAAATAACAAAAAAATAGTATATTCAACAGATTCTGAACATGTTCTGGATTCAGACTTACACCTTCAGCCATTTATCGATTTTTTTGAAAATGCTGACCTGTTAATCTTTGATGCGCAATATGCATTGATGGATGTCATTCAAACCAAAAAGACCTGGGGTCATTCAAGTAACGTTGTAGGACTGGAGTTGGCTGTAAGATCCAATGTCAAGCATTATTGCATGTTTCATACAGAACCAACGTATGATGATTCCAAACTGGATAAAATGTTAAAAGAGACGCGCGCTTACAAATCATTATATGCGCCTGAATCACAATTGAAAATATCTATTGCTTATGATGGTTATTCTATTCATATTGATTAGGAAAGCTCTGAAAATAATTTCCCATTTAGCGGTCCAGGAAACAATGTCTTTCACAATTAACTGGGCCGGCGGTGTTGAAAAATTTCATGTTCTTCTCCTGTATTTATAACTTTATGCAATAGTTGATTTAAAACAGACCACAAGCTTTTTTACAACCAGTCAATTTGTATGCTCAAAAGCTGATGACATTCTTTCAATTTCAAAAGCCTTTAATCCTATGCTTGTTGCCACTTTTCTCCAATTTTTTACAATAGCAGCAATTTTTTGAGAGATTTTTCTTGCCTGTGTGATATTGAGATCAAAATATTCACATACATCGAAAGCGATATCAATAGATGCTAGCGGGTTATCAAAATCAATGCATGTTGATAGAATTCTTTCCTTTATATCAACAGGTGTTGGGTTCAGATCATATACAGGAGATAAACGCCAACCATTTGGATTTCTTAAAAAGCCATGATTTCTTAGGTGATCATCTACGTTTGAAATATGAATTGAAAAGATAATACGCGTAAACAACTCATTTAGATCCATTTTCGAAGAAGAACCAGAGCTTCGAATAACATCAGCAATCTCAAGATAGCTTCTTTGTTCATTATCTTTCGCCCCTAGCATTGTCAACGCAGATACAAAAGGAATTCGTTCATATTTCTTTCGATCAAATCTTGAAATCAATAATACAGATTGATTTTCTACTGGCATGATTTTAAATGGAGGGACATTTATACCTGATTGTTTCGCAAGAGTTAAAGCAACTGCCTCCCATTTTTGCATATCATAATCATCAAGATGAAAAGGAAATTTAGCAATCATAAGTTCATCATTGGTTCCGATAACATTCGCTTTGGGTCTTGCACCACCTAAAGAGGCGCCAGGTGAAATTAATAAATGAATGTCATTATCATTTTCGGTATTCTTTTGGATTCGATTTGAGGCGGATAATAATTTTTGTAATTGAATCAATGGGGGGATAGGGTTTTTATCATCACTACTAAGAAAATGTTTTTCTTCAGTATTGCAAAATCTTAAAGCGCCATGTCGCGCAGTATCATTGACTTGTAGCAGATAATCTGATTCCAGTAATGTTTTCGGTGAACGATTATTATGTTTTGCATCTTTACGCTCTCGCCTTTGCATTAACATTCTCCCCCAGCGATCCGGTGCTGTGTCTGCAAAACAACGAAACATTAATAATCCGGGTTCTGTTTGAAATGTGCCTCTTACTAAAGGTAGTGCTGGCTCCAGGGCAAATGCATTCTCATAATCAATCCAATGACTCGTATATTCAAACGTCGCACTTTGTCTTCCTTTTGATGCATGCGTCCATAATCTTCCAACAAAATGGTTTACATTTTCCAATGTGCAGTATACCAATACTGATTTTTCCATGTTAACCTTTTTTACGAATACGTTTCGGAAGATTTTTTTCATCAAGTATTCGTCCATGTGGATCATTAACAATATCTGCAATATCGGCAAAGGGCGTTCCCATACCAAGACCAAATAAAACGCCGGCATAGTTTCCCATTGATACTCCAGGATCACCTTTTTCAATTTTATGTAAAGTTGACCTGCTGATTAATGCTCTTTCTGCTAATAGATCTGAAGGAATTCGCCTTCTTAAACGCGCTGAATGTATATCTGACCCTAATTTTTTCAGTGACCTGACCACTGCATATGGCGGTACTGATTTTCTTGTTCGATTCATTTAGCGTCCTTTATTTAATACCTTAAATATATTTTTGTTTATAATAAAGGACAATAAATGATATTATTGGTAATGTCAATGAAATTGAAAACAGTTGTTCGCAGTGGTTTCGACAGAATTGTTTATTTTTGAAAAAGTTTGTTATAACAAGCTCTAAAAAATAGTTGAAAAGGACTTTCAACTATACTTTTATACTTTTCGCCTTTCAAATACAAATTTTCTATTTTCACATTTTTAATCTGCGCAACAGGTATTTTTAATGGGTTTTGATCCAGAACAACAAAATCAGCGTACTTACCTTCAGTCAAGGTGCCTGTGGTTTCTTCATCAAAGGATAACTTTGCTGCATGATTCGTGTGCATGCGAAGGGCATCAATAACTGAAAGGCTCTCATCTGAATTGGGATGATTACATGCGCAGTAAATCCCAAACAGGGGGTCGGGATGGGTACAGGGTGCATCTGAACCGCTAGCCGCAATTATTCCAGCATCACACATGCTTTTCAGCGGAATGAGTTGCTTTGACCTTTCTCCAAGAATGTTATTGATATATGTCATAGGTTCTTCGCGCCAGTGAAGGAAAGGTGTTTGAAGTGCAATATGAATCCCCAGTTTTGCTGCTTTTTCAATGCATTTTTCAGTCATTAAATCGGCATGAATAATGATATGTCTGTGATCATCTCGTGGGAAATCAGAAAGGGCTGTTTCATAGCCATGAATTGCCTGCTCAATTGCAGCATCGCCAATGGCATGAACCGCTATTTGCAAACCCGCTCGATTGGCCTGTTTCATAAAACGATTTACTTCATCCTGAGAATAGAATAACACCCCACAATTATCAGTAGTATTTGAATATGAAGATGTTAAAGCAGCATCCATAGATCCCAGACACCCATCCAAACCATTTTTAAAGCACCCGCCCACACGTGGCAATTTTCTTTTTAACACTTTATTGATATTCATGGTTTGAAAAAAAATACGAAATTCCAAAGGAAGCGCTGAAGCAGCAATTCTGGTGATATCAATATCAATATCCATCGGAAAACCAACGCCTTCTGCTGCATGTATCAAATGAATCCCTTTTTGGGCCAGTGCATCAGCACCATGACTTAAATTCCGAAACACATCAAGGGGGGATACCGACTTACTGATATGGTTTGTTGCTTTGAAAAAAGCATTATGATAAAACCATCCGGATTTTTTGTCAAAACCTACATCCCGAGTGATTGAAGCGGGTAGCTTTTCAATCAGGGCCGAGTTTGCCACAGATGCATGACCATCGTATTTAACGATCATCATGGGGTGAGATGTTATTTTATCCAGATCCAACCTTTCGGGCAATCTTTTTTCTTTAACTGTGTGTGCAGAACAACCAAAACACAGAAGTACTTTTCCGGTTTTATGATTGCAAATATGTTGATTTATAATTTCCCCAAGATCATTAAAATCATTTGCATATCGGCAATCAAGACCAGCATTGAAATATGAAAATGAAGAAAAGTGAATATGAGTATCTCCAAAAGCGGGTACCACACATTTGTTTTTTAAATTGATACGATCTGCCATTTTGTAAGTTTCTGGAACAGTATTTCCAGTAAAAATAATTTTGCCTTTATTTTCAATCATCACGCTGAACAATCGGTTGTTGTCTTCACATGAAATAAATTCTGCATTTTCGAATATGTTCATTTGTTTTATCCTTAATTCTTTTTTCCAGCAATTATTCTCCCAACATGCTAAATATTCACCAGAAATAACTTCAAATCATAAATTCTATCCGATAAAATAACTTCTTTTGGATTCTTAGCAGAAACGTCATCAAATGAACCAATTCTTTTTTCAATGGCTGTGATTGTCTTTTGAACTTCAATAATAAAATCTCTGGCAGAAATCAATTTCAAACCCAAAACAGAATAAATACCCATTTGATCTTTTTTTAAGGTTTTTGAAATGGCAATACTTTCTTTTAATAAGGAAAGAACGCCGACAGCATCACCAAAAGTGATTTCAGTGCTAAAATCCCATGTGGCACAGGCAATACTGAACATTACATTGGGCTTATAACTGCGTAAATAAACAGAATCTTCATATTCTTTTAACAAATAAGCGGCTTTTTTTTGAAACAGTTTTTTATTCTTACCTTCAGCATCAAGCCAGCCAAAGGATATGGCAATATCTCTCACAACCTTTTCAACAATATTGTGTGTATCAAAAATCAAATCATTTTTTTGAAACAATGATTTAGATTTCAGCAGTATTCTTTTTAAACTTCGACAATAAATCAACCAGAATAAAGAACGATTTCCGCTTGTAGGTATTGTCAGAGAATGTTCAAATATTTTTTCTGCTTTGTTCAATAATTCAAGAACATTTTTTGAAGAAAGATGAATAAGCGAGGCTTCATCTTTATAAATACCGCCATGGATTCGAAGCAGTTTTAAGATGATGACCGCATGAACAAACTTTGTCAGGCCATATTCACAATAAAAATCTTCATCTTTGTATGCGCAATTCTTCTCGATAAAGTTTGCTTCAATATCAGCACGATTGAATTGTATTTCAGACACTTCATATTGTATACAATCTGCTCCCATATTCCAGAAAGTTAACATTCTTAGTGTTCTTGCAGTCAGATCCAATGCGTTGGCTTTTAACATAAATTCTAAAATTTCATTGGAAGCCCAAAAATTTCTTCTAAAATAAAGAATTTTAGCAATCTCTAAACCCAAAATTGAATTGTGGGGGTATTTCAAAAATGTTTTGATAATATTATGTTTGTTGTCAGTGCCTGTTTTTATATTGCCAAACCATAGAATATTCTTTAACTCAATATCAGCATCCTTTGATTTTTTTAAGATATTCTTAGACATTAAATCCGGTATAAAGTCAAGATATAATGTATTCCACAACCCTTTGATACACCATGCATAAATAACTTCACCATTAACAATTTTAATTTGATAGGGCTCATTATAAACAATAACTCTCACCCGATTGATCAGCACACATTGGTAGGCGAATTCAGTCAGTCTGATTGCTGGATTACAGGGCATTTCTTTATTAATGATGGGTTTAAGATAATGATCGACATTGGAGAATTCTCCGGCAGCAATGCCGATTGTTAAAAACCGCTTTGGAGAATGATATTCAGAAATCGTCCATCGCACAAGCATCTGATGCGTGATTGCGACCGCATCCTGAATGCATTGTTTGTATGACCCTGGATGGCTGTAACCATCCATTACATTGCTTTCTTTTGGGAGATTGATCACAAATTCTGTAAGTTGAAACGATTGACTTCCATGAAAATTTGCATATTGTATGTTCAGGTCCTGCAAACAGCTTTTCAGTTCATTTTTGAACCATTTTATGGCTCTTTCATTGATAACATCCCCTCGATTTTGAAGCGAAAATGCGATCCGGGCACCTTCATTGCTTCTGGTATAATTCTTCTTCTGCGCTATATTTAAAAAGGTATGATAATTCCATTGTTCATGCAATTCAGAGCGAAAGTACCCAACCCATAGCGATAAGACTCGCAACGTATTTCGTTTTGCAGCAGTATTGGCTGATTCAGAAAGCAGGCGAGTAAACATTACATTACTGATATCTGTAAATTTCAAGTTTAATTTTTTGATTAACAGGTTCATCTCCCTGGTTAACCATCGAATAGATTTGACATTTGCCACTTCTTTGAATCTGTCAAAACTGAAATCTTCAATATCAATTGCAGCACGATATAATGGTGTATTTTGTTCAATATAATCAAGCATTAATTTCTTATTATTTTCAGGAATTAACTGGTTTTCACAAGCCAGGTTGATAATTGAATGAACAGTGGCGTCATCATTATCATGAACAAATGAATAAAAGGATTCAATTTCTGGAAATGCAGATGCAAACGCTGATCGACAGGCATTCGTACTGTCTTTTTTTTGTATGTTCATTTACTAAACCTCCATATTCAATCAAAAAAAAAATTTATGTGTAATCAAAATTGCAGGGATAATCATCATTCATCCTTTCTTGAATCAGGATGACGCTGTTAATGCATTAAATGAACATATCATATTGATCCGCTAAAAAAATGTAAAGACAATTATAAAAACTCAATTGCGTTATTATGGCACTGTAACAATTTTTTATTGCATTTCATCAGCAAAACACGAAATCATAGAAATATGTTATTTTGTTTAATCCAAGACTAGGTTGTACTTTCATTGTTTCGAGACTGAAACAATTGATTGTTTCACGTGTGAAACAAATACTGTTTGAAACGATTCATTTTATATTCAAAAAAAAATCATTGATTTAGGGTTTAATAAATTGAATTTATTGAACAAATGCTTGTTTTGATCATAAAATAACAGATTATAATTTTATTGACACGCTATTAAAACATTAATAATCTGTTTCATGTTTTTGTGGAAAAATGAAACAATTGACAACATTTCATTAACAAAATTATAAGAGGAAAATATGAAACATTCTATTAAAATAATAACTTATGTATTTTTATTTCAATGTTTTTTTATCCAAATGGCTGTATCTAAGGAAGTGACATTACGAATTCATTGCTGGGAAGGCTATGCCAGGCCATATGCAAAAAATTTTGAGAGACTGATAAAGGAAAAGTATAATATTGATATTCATTTAAAAATTACGAATGTGTCTGATCCCAACGAATTTTGGCAGTTTTCTCGGGGAAGAATGGTCGATTTGATATCTCCGGCACACAATATTCCAAGAAGTCCAAGCTGGGCATTTGTAGAGGGTAAAGTGGCGCTTCCTGTGAATTTGGATAATGTGCCGCGATATAAAGATTTACTTCCCATTCTTCAACATAATGACTTTGTAACACAAAACGATAAGGTCTACGCTGTGCCTTATACGATGGGACTATATGGATTGGGCTATAATGCAGAAAAAGTGAAAAAACCTGACTCATGGAATGTACTGTGGGAAAAAAGCAGTGAAGGTTACTACACGATTACCAAAGATTATCCGGATTGTAATATTTATATCAGCAGCCTTGTATTGGGGGCAGCTTATGATGATCTTTACAATGTTGATCGTTTATTCAAGAAAATAGCACAAAAGGATATCCAAAACAAATTGAATGTACTGGCAAAAAATGCAGGCTCGTTATGGCAAGGAACTGCGAATCCCGACGAATTTTCTCATTTAAAATATGCCGCCACATGGGGATATGCTGTGTCAAAAGCGAATGCCAAAGGGTTGACATGGAAAATGGCAAAACCACGAGAGGGTTCAACAATGTGGGTCGATCATTGGTTGATCACTTATGCAGTAAGTGATCCTTTAAAAAAGAAACTGTGTGAAGAATGGATAAATTATTGTTTAGGACCCGAACTTCAAGTCGGTGTGATTCGAAACTGGGGCGTTTCACCTGTTGTCACATCAATTAATCATCTGATTACCCCTTTAGAAATGAAAACATTTAATGTGGCAGATAATGATTATTGGAAATCATTGTCTTTATGGAAATTTCAGAATAAACGTACTAAAAATGCTTACAGAATATTTTGGAATAATGCAATAAAGCATAGATAAATGTTGGGAGGTCACAAATGCAAATAAAAAATAGACCTATGCCAAGGAATTCTCGGAAAATAAGTTCCCCATTTAATATATTGAATTCCTATTTTTGAACCTGGATTACGCTGAAGAAAATGAATAAGATGAATTAAAAGTGTTTGATTTCATCTTATTCATCTTCTTC